>SDBT01014382.1_pt1 | contig 12623 bp, 9 predicted proteins | sample 2277101 | NCBI WGS metagenome assembly SDBT01 (sample SAMN10404973, study PRJNA504765) | marine sediment metagenome | isolation source: marine sediment core GS10_PC15, 103 cmbsf | place: Arctic Ocean: Southern Knipovich Ridge | collected 2010 | reverse complement strand
ATATCTTTTCATTGACCTCCTCCCGACTTGTGGCTGCCCCATCCTCGTACACGCAACTATGCCACAAGCCATGGCGGAAGTCAAGAGCATTACCCAACATAATTAAGTTGACATGACACTAGTAAGGTTCATAGCAATGCTGACCGGGGATCCCGGTCGTTCACGTCCGGGGAAAGAGCTGCCGATGCCGACCCGCATGACTGAAGCAGCGGTACGTGAGCTGTCCGCCCGAGTCGACGAGCTTACCAGAAGTCTTCCCCCCGAACGCTGCTGGCAGAAGATATCAAGAGAGATCCTCAAGCCCGATTATCCGTTCGAGCTCCACCGGCTGTTTTATGAAAAGGTCTATGCCGGTCGCGATCCTGCCCTCGGGCCTCCGCCTGCCTGGATACCTTCCGAGGAGTTCATCCGCAGCACGAATATCGCAGCCCTGATGAGCGAGATGGGGCTGGATACCTACAGCGACCTCCACAGGTGGTCGGTAGATCACCGGGAGGCGTTCTGGGAGAAGCTGACCCGGCAGCTGCGCATCCGTTTCAAGTCTCCATACCGCAGGGTCATGGACCTGTCCGGGGGGCTGGAATCCCCGGGCTGGTATCCCGGGGCAAAACTCAATATCACGGACAGCTGTTTCAATACGGCCGGAGACGCCACGGCTATCGTCTACCAGGGGAAAGGAGAGGAGCTTTCCTCCACGACATATGCTGAACTGGCCTCGCTCTCGGCAAGGATAGCCAACGGCCTTGTCAGGGCCGGGTTCAACCCGGGAGACGCGATCGCTGTCGCCGTTCCCATGACTCCCGAGTCCGTGGCAGCCTACATCGCCATCGTCATGGCAGGATGCACGGCCGTATCCATAGCAGAGAGCTTCGCCGCGCCGGAGATCGCGAAGCGGCTGCGCCTGGGCGGAGCAAGGGCCGTCTTTACACAGGACTTCGTCCCCTATTCCGGGAAGCGGCTTCCGCTGTACGAGAAAGTAATCTCTGCGGATGCTCCCCGCGCCATCGTGCTCTCCTGCGACGAGACATCGTCCGTAAAGCTGAGGGACGGTGACGTGCGGTGGGAAGAGTTCCTGGACGACCGTGACCGTTTCGATTCCATTCCCCGCAGTCCCGGGGACCACACGAACATACTCTTCTCATCCGGGACGACAGGCGACCCGAAGGCCATCCCGTGGACCCACACCACCCCGGTGAGATGCGCTGCGGATGCATGCCTTCACCACGACGTACACCCCGGAGACGTCCTTGCCTGGCCTTCAAGCCTGGGGTGGATGATGGGCCCCTGGCTTATCTGCGCGAGCCTGGTGAACGGCGCCGCCATGGCGCTGTACGGGGATGCTCCGGGCGGGCGCGAGTTCGGGAAGTTCGTTCAGGATGCCCGGGTGACGATGCTCGGAGTGGTACCGGCCCTGGTGCGAGCGTGGAAGAACACCGGATGCATGCAGGGGCTCGACTGGAGCCGTATCAAGGCCTTCAGCTCGACGGGTGAATGCTCCAATGCTCCCGACATGCTTTTCCTGATGTCCCTTGCAGGATACAAGCCCGTGATCGAATACTGCGGCGGTACGGAGATCGGGGGTGGATACATCACGGGGACGGTTGTACAGCCAGCCGCTCCCGCCACGTTCACAACACCTGGGCTGGGACTGGACCTGTGCATACTGGATGAAGGCGGACAGGCGGCGGACAACGGGGAAGTCTTTATAATCCCTCCCTCGATCGGGTTGAGCACGGAACTGCTGAACCTGGACCATCACGAGGTCTATTTCGAGGGGACTCCACGGGGGCCTTCCGGCGAACTGCTGCGCCGCCACGGCGACCAGATCGAACGCCTGGGCGGAGGATACTTCCGGGCCCACGGCCGTGTGGACGATACCATGAACATCGGCGGCATCAAGGTCAGTTCGGCGGAGATAGAACGGGTCCTTAATACCCTGGACGACATCAGGGAGACTGCGGCGATAGCTGTTTCTTCCGAGGGAGAAGGGCCCAGCGAGTTGATAGTCTGCGCGGTGCTCGTCCCGGATGCCCGGGACAGGCCGGAAGAGCTGAAAGGCCGGATGCAGGCATTGATAAGGCAGCAGCTCAACCCCCTGTTCAAGATCCGCCGCCTGGAACTGGTGGACTCGCTACCCAGGACCGCCTCCAACAAGGTAATGCGCCGGACGCTGCGCGCAAGATACGACGCTTCAACGGAGAGCGGGCGCCCCGCATGAAACGTCTAAGAGGAGCACGCGGATGAAAGAAGGAAAGCGGAACATACTCATCACCGGGGCCGGAAGCGGGATCGGCCGGGGTCTCGGGATCGCTCTTTCCGGAAGCGCCCGCCACATATTGGCCGCCGACATCGATCGCGATTCGGCCAGGGAGACCGCTTCCCGGATAGAGGCGGCGGGTAACAGCGCCTCCTCCCTTTTCATCGACGTCACATCGGAAGAGACCATCCTCGCGGCACTTGACGAGATAGGACCCGCACAGGTAGACGTGTTGATAAACAACGCCGGCATCCAGCACGTCGCCAGGCTGGAGGAGTTCCCCGCTGAGAAATGGGACAGGGTCGTGGATACAATACTCAAGGGAACCTGCCGGATGACGCGTGCTGTCCTGCCGCAGATGAGGAAGAGCGGGACGGGACGCATAGTCAACATCGGGTCCATACACTCCCTGGTCGCAACCCCGTACAAGACCGCCTACGTCGCCGCGAAGCATGCCCTGCTGGGTTTTTCAAAGGTGGTCGCCCTCGAGACCGCCGATGTCGATATCACGATCAACACTATCTGCCCCGCGTACGTGCGGACGCCGCTGGTGGAGGCGCAGATAAGGGACCAGGCCAGGAGCCACGGGATCTCCGAGGAAGAAGTGATATCCACCATAATGCTCCAGCCCATGCCAAAGAAGACTTTCATCACCATCGAGGAGATCGCGGCTACGATAGAATTCCTGATAAGCGATGCAGCACGCAACATCACCGCCCAGGCGATCGCGCTCGACGGCGGGTGGTCAGCACAGTGATCCGTCTCCTGCAGGAGCAGGGCGCAGTCACCCCGCCGTCAAGCGGGGTGCAGTCACCCCGCCGTCAAGCGGGGTGCAGTCACCCCGCCGTCAAGCGGGGTGTAGGCACCCACATCGTCAAACACGGTTGAAAGTCATCTACGAGTGATGCAATAGGGCTCCTCCTCATCCTTGCATAAGGAAAGGTCTGCGCTTACAATGCACGTGGCTTGAAAGGAAACCGGGGTGGTGCCATCATGAAGAAGGCTGACACAGGCAGGAACGAGAGCGCGGGAGACAGCGCCCGGCCGCTGGACTTCATCCGCCAGATAGTGGAGGAAGACCGCCGCGGCGGCAAGAACGACGGGCGCGTGCACACCCGCTTCCCCCCCGAGCCCAACGGTTACCTGCACCTCGGGCACGCGAAAGCGATCTGCACCGACTGCGGCATCGCTGCCGAGTACGGCGGCCTCTGCAACCTCCGCTTCGACGACACCAACCCCGTCAAGGAGGAGGGTGAATACGTCGAGGCGATAAAGGAAGACGTGCGGTGGCTGGGGTGGGACTGGGGAGACCGGCTCCACTTCGCCTCCGATTACTTCGAGCAGATGTACGAATACGCCCTGCAGCTCATCCGCGCAGGGAAAGCCTATGTCTGCGACCTGGGACCCGACGAGATAAGGGAGTACCGCGGGAGCTTTACAAGGCCCGGCAAGGACAGCCCCCACCGCGACCGGAGCGTCGAGGAGAACCTCGACCTCTTCAAGCGCATGCGCGGCGGGGAGTTCGCCGACGGCTCGCGGGTCCTGCGCGCAAGGATAGACATGGCCGCCTCCAACATGAACATGCGCGACCCGGTGATGTACCGCATCCTTCATGCCTCCCACCACCGCACGGGCGACACGTGGTGCATCTACCCTACGTACGATTGGGCGCACGGGCTCGAGGACTCCATCGAGGGTGTCACGCACTCGCTCTGCGACCAGGGGTTCGAAGACCACCGCCCGCTCTACGACTGGTTTCTGGAGCAGCTCGGCATCTTCCACCCGAGGCAGATAGAGTTCGCGCGGCTGAACATCTCCTACACCGTGCTCAGCAAGCGGAAGCTGGTCGAGCTGGTGGAGGAGGGCTGCGTATCCGGCTGGGACGACCCGCGGATGCCGACGCTCTGCGGCCTGAGGAGGCGCGGCTACACGCCGGAGGCGGTGCGCGAGTTCATCAGGCGCGTCGGCCTCGGCAAGGACGAGAGCAGGGCCGACGTGGCACTGCTCGAGCACTGCCTGCGCGAGGACCTGAACCGCCGCTCGGCACGCGTGATGGGAGTACTGCGGCCCCTGAAGGTAGTCATCGAGAACTTCGAGGAAGGCCGTACGGACGAGCTGGAAGCGGTCAACAACCCGGAAGACGCATCGATGGGGACCCGCAAGGTCCCCTTCTCGCGGGAGCTCTACATCGAGCAGGACGACTTCATGGAGGAGCCGGCGAAGAAGTTCTACCGCCTCGCCCCGGGACGCGAGGTGCGCCTGCGCTACGCCTACTTCGTCAGGTGCGAGCGTGTGGTGAAAGACTCATCGGGCAACGTCGTCGAGTTGCGCTGCACCTACGACCCTGAAACCCGGGGCGGCTCGGCCCCGGATGGGCGCAAAGTGAAGGCGACAATACACTGGGTCTCGGCATCACACGCCCTTCCTGCCGAGGTGCGCCTCTACGGCAACCTCTTCAAGGCGGAGGACCCCACCGACGTGGCCGAAGGCGAGGACTGGAAGACCGGCGTGGACCCTGGCTCGCGGCAGGTGCTGGACCACTGCATGGTCGAGCCCGGCCTGGCAGGCGCATCAGCGGGCTCGCGCTACCAGTTCGAGCGGCTGGGCTACTTCTGCGTGGACCCGGACTCCGCCCCCGGGAAGCTGGTCTTCAACCGCACGGTTTCCCTGCGCGACGAGTGGGCCCGCATACAGAAAGCGCACGGAAGAAAGCCTGACAGGAGGCCGGGAGCAGCACGATGAAGAACGACATGCAGAAGTACCGCGAGTTTCTGAAGGACACCATCCGCAAGACACTGGATTTCTCGCAGACCGACCAGAGCAAGGGGCTGCCGCCGCCGCCCGTCGAAAAGCCGTTCTCGCCGGATGCCACGCGCATCGACCTGGTGGCCCGCGGCGACTGGAAGAAGATCCCGGCTGCGGACCTCGCCACCGTCATCCAGAAGCGCAGGAGCAGGAGGAAGTTCCTGCCGGCACCGCTCTCGCTGGAGGAGGTCTCCTTCCTGCTGTGGGCAGGGCAGGGCATCAGGAAACAGGTGAACCAGGGGCTCGCGTTCCGCACCGTTCCCTCGGCGGGATGCCGCCATGCCCTGGAGACATACCTCATAGTGCTGAACGTCGAGGGCCTCGAGCAGGGCATCTACCGGTATCTGCCGGTCGAGCACCAGCTCCTCCTCGAGCGCAAGGAAGAAGGGCTCGCGGAGAGACTGAGCGAGGCGACACTCGGCCAGACCTTCACGGGGAAGGCCGCGGTCACCTTCGTCTGGACAGCGATCCCCTACCGGATGGAGTGGCGTTACTCGGCTGCCGCGCACAAGGTCATCGCGCTCGACGCCGGGCACGTCTGCCAGAACCTGTACCTCGCGACCGAGGCCATAGGCGCAGGCACGTGCGCCATCGCCGCTTACGACCAGGAGAAGATGGACGAACTGCTGGGCCTGGATGGGAAGGACGAGTTCACCATCTACCTTGCCCCCGTCGGGAAAGTTTAGGAATCCCGAAATGCTTACGCAAACTCAGCCGCGCTGCGCTGCTTACGACCAGGAGAAGATGGACGAATTGCAGGGCCTCATGCCCGAGTTCGCGTAGCCATGCCCGAGTTTGCTCCGCAAACTCAGAGCTGAGCCCATAAAGTTCCTAGCAGTGCTCAGCGGTGCAGCCCATAAGGTTCTTAGCCGCGCTGCGCTGCTTACGCAATTTCAGTGACAGAGCACTTGATTCTTAGCAGGCGTTCCGCAATCAGAGAATGAAGTGCTCAGTCACCGAATTTGCGCGCAAACTCTAAGGTCAGCTCCTAAGGTTCTTTGCAGGCGTTCCGCAGTCAGAGAATGAAGTGCTCAGTCACCGGATTCGCGATGCTTGTACCATCGCTGCTGCAAGCCGGATGGCCTCCACCAGGGACGTCTCGTCCGCGGTCCCCAGCCCTGCTATGTCGAACGCGGTCCCGTGGTCCACGGAAGTGCGGATCAAGGGAAGGCCGATGGTGACGTTCACCCCGCGCTCGAACCCGCAGGTCTTCAGCGCTATGCACCCCTGGTCGTGATACATCGCCACGACCGCATCGAACTCGCCCCTGAGAGCACGCATGAACACGGTGTCCGGCGGGCAGGGGCCGGTTACCGCGAAGCCCCGCCTGCGGAACTGCTTTACCACGGGCAGTATCTCGGTTCGCTCCTCCTTACCGAAGAGCCCGCCCTCGCCCGCGTGGGGGTTCAGCCCGGCCACGGCTACCCGTGCGCGCCGGGCGCCCATCATCGGAAGGGCCCGCAGGGTGAGCTCGATCGTCTTTCGGACTCGCTGGCGGCGCACCTTCCTGAGCGCCGCGGAGAGGGACACATGGCAGGTGACGTGCGAGATGCGCAGGGGGCCGGAGACAAGCATCATCCGGAAATCGCGCGTCCCCGTCTCGCGGGCCAGTATCTCGGCATGGCCGGCATACCGGTGGCCGGCGCGGTTCAGGGCTTCCTTGTTGAGGGGCGCGGTGACTATTGCATCGAGCAAGCCGTCACGTGTGAGCCGGATGGCCTCCACGAGATAGCGGTAGGCCGCCTCGCCCGCGGCCCGGCTGACCCTGCCGGCGCGAACGCGGCCGGGGGTGACCACGCCCAGGTCCAGGATCGCTCCCGGGCCCGCGCCGCGGCGCAGCTCTCCCGCGCACGGGATGACGGGAAGCCGCAGCTTGCGGCCGCATACATGCCCGGCGCGCTCCAGGATGCCCTGGTCCCCGACGACGATAGGGAAGCACAGCTGCCTGACCGACGGCCTCGAGAGCGCCCGGACGATTATCTCCGGACCGATGCCGGCCGGGTCACCCATCGTGATGCCGAGGACCGGCTTGCCGCCGGGATACCGCCTGCGCACGGTCACGCTGGGCTCCTACGCCTGCCCTTCGAACCTGTCCGGAGCGATCGCCTCGCCAAACTGCTTCGCCGCTGCTTCCAGCCGAGCCTTCTGCTCGTCGAGGATCCGGAAGACCGCACCGGGGCAGTCCGGCGCCTGCGTCCGGTAGACTTGCGTAACACGCTCTATCTTTGCGAGGTTCTCGGGTACCCTCAGTGCGAACTGCTCCGCGTAGTCCTCCCTGCTGTAGTCCTGCTCTAGGGTCTCCCTGAAGAGCCTCGCGAGGTCCCCGTGCTGCGGCAGGAACCCTATGGGCGTCTTGATGGCCTCCACCTCGCCGTGGAGCCTGAGCTCTATCCACTTCAGCCAGACACGCTTATCCTGCATGCCGGTCAGGTAGCCGCCTTTGGCATCCCTCTGGAAGTAGTTGACCCCGAAGATGACCGGGCACTCCGCGAGTCCCTTGACGAACTCCAGGTGGTCTTCGATGTAGCGGCCCAGCGATATGGACAGGAAGTCGAGGTTCGCCATCGCGTTGAACTTCCTCACTCCCTCCTTCCCTAGCGTGGCGGCGGTCGTCTCCGACTCCAGCGATGCGCCGGCCGTCACCACCCCGTGAGCCCAGTCAAAGCTCTGGAAGACCGGCGGCGATGTATCGGAATCCCTCCCGCCGTATACTATTCCCTTTACCTCGGCTCCTTCAGGATCGTCCAGCGCGGGATCGCAGTTCGCCAGGCTCTCCAGCCGGACGGTGTACCGTGCGTTGGCATGAGACAGGGGGATCTCCTCCCCGGCGCCGCTCTTCTCCCCCCGGCGCCACTTGCCGGAGTAGTTGACCCCTTCCGCCGGCGCTTCCCGGTGGTCGCCCTGCCAGTAGGGGACCCCGCCGGCGACGAGGACGTTGCCGAAGATGACCTCGCCTGGCGTGGTGAGCGCGTTCCAGATGAGCGGGTCATCCTTGGGATTAACATCCCTGATGATGCCGAATATCCCGCGTTCCACGTTGACTGCCCGGACCCTGCCGCCGATCTTCCGCAGATACGCGATATCGTCGCCGACGATGCTCTCGCCGTGCACCATGCAGGTAGAGGTCTTGCCGCAGAACGAGGGAAACGCCCCCGCCAGGTAGGTCTTCCTGCCTCCCGGGCCGTGAACCGCCATCAGGAACATGTGCTCCGCGAGCCATCCTTCAGCGTCCGCCTTCCTTATGGCCAGCCGGAGGGAGAGCTTCTTCAATCCCACGGTGTTCCCCGCATACTGGGTATTGCAGCTGTAGACGAGGCCATCGATGAAGTCCACGTATATCCTTCTCTTGTCGTGGTTCTTGCTCACACTGCCCTCGAGCTCGCCCGAGGAATGGACGTACTTGAAGAACTCTATGTCCGGCCCCTTGCGCTTGAATGCCTCGTAAGCCCCCCGGTAGAGCATGTCCTCAGAGTGGGCCACGTAGGCGGAATCGGTGACCTGGACGGCGTATATGGAGAACGGGGAATCGACCGGGCCGAGGCAGAGGAAGAGGACGTACGCCTCGCTGCCTTCCATTATGTTGCCAAGAAGGCCGCGGATCTCGGCAAGCCCCTCGTCCCTGTCTATGCAGTTAAGCCCGCCGCCGAGCTCCATCCCCTTCCCGACCAGGAACTTCGTGTTCTCCTTGTCCCTCGCCTGGTCAAGGGCCCCGTCGAAGTGGGCTGTGTGGCCCTCCATGGCAAGGGTGCTCTCCTCGCCACGCTCGACGGACTTCGCCCTGATGTAGGCCGCATCCGCGGGAGCGGCGCTCCGGACGAACACCGAGGCCGGGTTACACAGCCGCACGTACTCACCGACAAAGTCCATCACCTGCGGGTTGCGAAGGTCCGCGAGCTTTGCGAAATCCTCCTCGCTGCATTTCTTCCGCAAAAGGTCTGCGTGCTTCTCACTCACCTGTTCTGCCTCCTTGCCCGAACGTCGACCGTCCGCTCACTTCTGCTTTGCCACCTCGCGCCGGTACCGGACCGCGGGAAGCTCGTTTATCTCCTCGATCTCCTTCTCAGTCAGCCACCGGGGCTTTCCTACGATAGCGGCTATCATCATGCTCTTCGCTGCATCCTCGATGACCACGGCCCGGTTGAACGCCTCCTTCAATGTCTGCCCGACGGCTATGACGCCGTGGTTGGACATCAGCACGGCGTTGGCCTCCACTATCACCTTGCAGACCGCTTCAGCGAGCTTCTCGGTGGTCGGGACCACGTAGCCGATGTGAGCAAGAGTCTCTATGTCGCAGACGAACTCCGGGAACATGGCCTTCAGCTCCACCCCGGAACTCGCCACGCCGCTTGCCCACGGCGAGTGGGTATGAACCAGGGCGGCGATGTCCCCTCGCTTGCGGTAGCACTCGAGATGCATCTCCACCTCGCTGGTCGGCTTCCCTTCGCCTTCGACGATCTTGCCGCTATCGAGATCGACGCCGATATAGCCGGCTGCGTCCAGTTCATCGAAACCCAGCCCGCTCGGGGAGATATACACGATGCGGCCAGAACGGGCGCTCATGTTCCCGCCCGCTCCGGCGACAAGGCCCGTGGCCATCAGCTTGTGCCCGTAGCGTTCCAGTTCCTGCCGGAGATCCATATCCTTCATCTCTTTCCCTGCCCTCCCACGGTAGGTGCGTCTATCTCCTCCATTTCCTCCGGTGTTAGAAACCGCGGCTTTCCTACGATCGAAGCAGCCACGAGGGTCTTCGCGGCGCTTTCCAGCAGCACGTTCCGGTCGAAGGCCTCCTTCAGCGTGGCGCCGACGGCGAGCACGCCGTGGTTGGACATGAGCACCGAGTTGGCCTCGCGCATCGCCTCGCACACCTCCCGCGCCAGCTTCTCGGACCCCGGTGCAGCGTAGCCGACGTGAGCAAGGGGCCCGACGCAGTACGCGATCTCGGGCAACATGGCTCTCATCTCGATGCCGGCGCTGGCCACGCCGGTGACCCACGGCGGGTGGGTATGGACGACCGCGGTCACATCGTCGCGTTCCCTGTAGCAGCCCAGGTGCATGTCCAGTTCCTTGGTCGGTTTCGCAGACCCCGCGGCAGCCTTTCCGGTCCTCAGCTCCACGGCTACATAGTCTCCGGGGTCGAGCTCATCGAGCCCGAGCCCGGCAGGCGAGATGTAGATGCTGCCGCCCGCGCGGGCGCTGATATTCCCACCGGCCCCCGCGAGGAGCCCCGCCTCGACAAGCCTGCGGCCGCAACGGGCCAGCTCTTCCCTGATGCCTGCGTCTTCCATGCGGTCTCTCTCCTCCCACCCGGGCAGGCGCGGTTGTACATCGCCTGCCTAGCGCGGCTGCAGGTCTCGTGCCTGCCGCGGCGCTGCAGCCGGGGCTATTCCCTCACCAGGCGGTCCTGCCCCCCCATGTAAGGCCGGAGCGGCTCCGGGATGATGACCGTGCCGTCGGCCTGCTGGTAAGTCTCGAGGAGCGAAGCCATGAGCCGCGGCAGCGCTACCCCGGAACCGTTAAGAGTGTGCACGTACTCGGGCTTCGCGCGGGGCCCCGGACGGTACCGGATGCCGGCGCGCCTGGCCTGGAAGTCAGCGCAGTTCGAGCACGAGGAGACCTCCAGGTGCCGGCCCAGCCCCGGCGCCCACAGCTCCAGGTCGTAGCACTTCGCTGCAGCCACCCCGAGGTCGGCCGTGCAGAGGGCTATGACCCGGTAGTGGAGCCCCAGCAGCTGCAGTACGCTTTCCGCGTCGCGCACCAGCGTCTCCAGTTCCTCGTAAGATACTGCGGGCTCGACGAACTTCACCAGTTCCACCTTGTCGAACTGGTGCACCCTCATGAGCCCGCGGGTGTCCTTCCCGTAGGAGCCCGCCTCGCGGCGGAAGCAGGCGGTGTAGGCCACGTAATAGATCGGCAGGTCTTCCTTACCGAGGACCTCCTCCCGGTGGATGTTGGTCACCGGCACTTCCGCTGTCGGTATAAGAAACAGGTCGTCGTCACGGCACGCGTACATGTCTTCCTCGAGGCGAGGCAGCTGCCCGGTGCCTTCCATGCACGCAGCGCGCACCACCAACGGCGGGAGCACCTCGCGGTAGCCGTGCTCGCGCGTGTGGAGGTCCAGCATGAAGTTGATCAATGCCCGCTCCAGCCGCGCGCCCGCCCCGGTGTAGAGCATGAAGCCGGCACCGGAGAGCTTCGCCCCCCGGGCAAAGTCTATGAGCCCGAGTGACTCGGCGATGTCCCAGTGCGGGATAGGCTCGAACGAGAACTCTGCCTTCTCGCCCCAGCTCCTGATCTCCACGTTGTCCTCGGGGCCGGCGCCGGCCGGCACCGACTCGTGGGGCATGTTCGGGAGCTGGCGTACGAGCGCATCGAGCCGCCCCTGGGTCTCTCCCAGTTTCTCGTCCAGGGCCCGGATGCGCTGGGAGACCTGCTTCATCTCGGCCATCGGGCCCGAAGCGTCGGTGCCCTCCTTCTTCATCTTTCCTATCTGCTGGGAGACGACGTTCCTGGTGTGCCTGAGCCCGTCCAGCTCCTGAAGGCGCTCGCGCCGCTCGCTGTCCATCGCCAGCATGGCGTCTATGTCCACTTCCATCCTTCGAGCCTCGAGGCTCTTGCGGACGGCATCCGTGTTTTCCCGGATGAAATTGATGTCAAGCATGCCAGGTCCCCCGGCTCCCCGGCTCACCCTCGCTAACAAGCTTACGGGGTGAGCTTGCAGTTCGCGAAGCGAACTGCGTGTCTCCGCTCTGCCCGGCTCACCCTCGCTAACAAGCTTACGGGGGTGCGCTGGTCGGCATCGCTATGCACCTCAGTAGCCGACCTTAGAGTTCGCTTCGCGAACTCGTGTATGGCTTCGCAAACCGGTCGGCATCGCTATGCACCTCAGTAGCCGACCTTAGAGTTCGCTTCGCGAACTCGTGTATGGCTTCGCAAACCGGTCGGCATCGCTACGAACTGTACTAGCCGACCGTGGAGTTTACGAAGGAAACTCCGTGTCTGGTCTCTGCCCGGCTCAGCCCTTCACGACTGCAATGGGCCTGAGCCTCGCCACCTTCCTGGATATCCCGGCTCCATCCACGACGGCCACCACGTCATTCACGTCCTTGTACGCCTCCGGCGCCTCCTCGGCCAGTGTATCCCTGCCCCTGGCACGCACCGCTATCCCCTTTTTCGCAAGCTCCTCCTGTATGCGCCTTCCCCTGCCGGCGCGCACGGCTGCATGCCGGCTCATGGCCCTGCCTGCACCGTGGCAGGTGGAGCCCCATGTCTCCCTCATCGCCCCTTCAGTCCCGGCGAGCACGTAGGAGCTGCGTCCCATGTCGCCCGGGATGATCACCGGCTGCCCCACGGCTGCATAGGCCGCGGGCACGCCGGCGCACCCGGCCGCAAAGGCCCGCGTGGCGCCCTTGCGATGCACGCAGAGGCGCTGCTGTTTCCCGTCCACGTCGTGTTCCTCGAACTTGGCGATGTTGTGGGCCACGTCGTACACCAGGTGCATGCCCAGCTCGCGGTCCGAGCGGGCGAAGACCTTTTCGAACGCCTGCCTCACGAAGTGCATTAT
>SDBT01014381.1_pt1 | contig 12623 bp, 10 predicted proteins | sample 2277101 | NCBI WGS metagenome assembly SDBT01 (sample SAMN10404973, study PRJNA504765) | marine sediment metagenome | isolation source: marine sediment core GS10_PC15, 103 cmbsf | place: Arctic Ocean: Southern Knipovich Ridge | collected 2010 | reverse complement strand
TTTAAAAGTTTGTATGGTTTTAAAATGTAACCGATCTTTTGTTATATATAGAATGTTCAATACTATAGTAAATGTGACCATCAATATTATGACAGCAATAAATAAAACGAAATATTCATACATCTTAATTTACATTTAGATTATATTTTTTGAATGAAAAATATAATCTAAAGATTCTCTAATGTATACATTTGGGAACATTTAGATTATATTTTTTGTATGAAAAATATAATCTAAAGATTCTCTAATGTATACATTTGGGAACATTTAGATTATATTTTTTGCATGAAAAATATAATCTAAAGATTCTCTAATGTATACATTTGGGAACATTTAGATTATATTTTTTGTATGAAAAATATAATCTAAAGAAATAACATTAATCATGATAGTTTATTCGCTATCGGATGAATCATCAATTGAATCTTTAATTGAATCATCCGATATTGAATCATCAATATCGGGTACTTCAATTGAATCTTTAATTGAATCATCCGATATTGAATCATCAATATCGGGTACTTCCTCAATTTCATAATTTCCATCTAAATATTTAAATTTTATTCCATCGCGCTCACACACAGTTCTAATCTTTTTTTCTATTTCTGGCGTAATAAATTGTACATATAATCCATCTATAATATCATCTTTGTTTCGTCTGGCATAGCACGTATAACTCCCAGCTCCTCCTCCCCATCCGCTTGAACTATGAACACCCATACATTTATCTTCCCCGTCCCATTTTATTGTAGCAACAAGAGAATGGCCTTTGAAAGCCATACTATCTTCTGAAGCCAAATGATCTAACAAGTTATCATCTGGATAATCAGCATCATTGAAAAATCCCATCCGACCAGTATTAACACCAACACAAAAGTCAGTGATCTCCTTAAAATTTTTTATATCTTTCGGCGGTCTATTTTTGTGTGTTGTCCAGACCCAATATACGCGATCCTTTGACATACCTTTCTCTACCATGGTATAATATACATCCCAATCGCCTGGTACCACTGATATTTTTCCAGCAATTTTAAATAGTCCATTCTCCATTCCTTTTCCAAGTACCACTGATATTTTTTCATCAATTTTAAATAGTTCATTTTCTATTCCTTTTCCATAACTTGGATCAGTTATTCTCATTGTTCCATCACAATACCAAGTTGTGTAGAGTTTATTCAATTTATCAATGTCCATAATAATAAACCTATTATAAATGTGTTTATATTATATTATATTATAAATGGATTAATTAATATAATATAAATTCAATTTTTTTTTCTATTTATATATATATATAAAACATGTCTAAAAAAGGATCTACGAAACGAGAACCGGCCCATCTTAAACATTTGTATAAACGTTCATCTTCTGACCTCAAAGGAGATAAAGTTGTTACATTAGAAGAGAGTCTTATTGATGGACCAAAAGGAATATCATTTAAATTATATAAAAAGAATGGTGATAAAATAGAAAAGTACACAGGCAGACAGAATCCAGATGGAACATTTACATTATGGATAGTAAAAGGAGGCGTCAAGGATAAGCAGGAAAAAATTGGTATTGATGATCTCATGACAATAATAAAAAAGGTCAAAGACCTTGCTTTTGTTGTAAAATACATGAAGAAGAATGCAGGGAAGATTAGTAGAATGATTGCGCGCATGATTAAGAAAAGAATCGTCAAAAGAAAAAGATCAAGAAAAAAAGTATCTAAGAAAAAATCTAAAAAGAGATCCAAAAAAAGATCAAGAAAAAAAGTATCTAAAAAAAAATCAAAGAAGAGATCAAAGAAAAGATCAAAGAAAAGATCCAAAAAAAGATCCAAGAAAAGATCTAAAAAGAGATCCAAGAAAAGATCTAAAAAGAGATCCAGGAAGAGATAAAAGCTACGCCTTCGGCATACTCCAAAAGGCTAAAAAATCAAATATTTTTATTTGCGCTTCGCTTTTTAATGATATATAAATATATACATATATTTATATATATATATATATTCATAATTTATATAATGGCAGGTGGTCTTTTGCAAATACTAGCATATGGTGTAGAGGATATATATTTAACAAACAATCCACAAATAACATTTTTTAAAGTAGTATATAGACGACATACAGATTTTTCTATGGAAACATTTAGTCATACATTACTAGATGGTCCAAATTTTGGTACCAGAAATACACTCATATTACCCAGAATAGGATCCCTTATAACTAATATGTATCTTAGAGTAGTTATAGGAGCAGTGGATCCTGGGGAAGGGAAATTTGCATGGGTTAGGCGATTAGGTCATGCATTACTTGGTTTAATAGAAGTAAATATTGGCGGAGTACCGATGGACAAACATACGGGCACATGGTTAGATGTGTGGTATGAATTGGCCAGATCTAAACATGAAGGTTATTTGAATATGATAGGAGATGTTCCGGAATTAACAGAACTTAATAGTAATATAAAACCTCAATTTACACTGTACATACCATTACAGTTTTGGTTTAATAGATATACAGGTTTAGCCCTTCCTATAATATCTATACAGTATCATCGTATTAGATTTCATGTTGAATTTAATAAATTAGATAATTTAATTGTAACCAATTCTGCTTTTTCAGGGCACGATAGTCTTAAAATTGTTGAAGCAGAGTTGTTAGTTGATCATGTATTTCTAGATGATCTTGAAAGATCAAACTTTGCACTGAACCAACATGAATATCTTATAGAACAGGCTCAATTTACTGGTGTAGAAAGTTTACATATTTTACCAGATGCAGAAGAACTACCAACAACGAATAGAAGAGAAAATGATACTACAAAAAATAGGCATATATTACATTTCAACCATCCAACAAAAGAACTTATTTGGGCAATGAAAAATGGAAATTATATAACTAATAAACAATTTTTATGTTATACACATGTAGATGATTGGACAGAGACAATTCAATTATGTGCAGAAAATATAATAGAGAACAGTATATTGTTATTAGAACCGGCAGAACCACCACCATCTGATGGAATATGGGAAGATTTTTTAGCAGGTACAGAAAATACTACAATAAATGGAAAAATATCTGTAAAAAATGATCATGATACAGATACATTGTGGGTAAATACTAGTTCCTTGTTGATAGATACATACAATATTACTGATAGAATTAGTGGAAATATCCATGTGAAGAGCGATGGTAATATATCTATATCCAATATAACATCTACATTAACAGTATGGGATATTAGTGCTCCTGTGAATTTGATGACAGATACTAGAATAGCAAATGATGATATCAATGTTAACCAATTTTCTAATTATGGAATATTAATAGATGGTAGTATAAATCCAATACAATTTTCTAAACTAGAGTTTAATAGATTGGACAGATTTGATAAACGAGATGGTAAGTTTTTTAATTATCTACAACCAGAAATGCACCATAGTAATACACCGGCAGATGGTATCAATATGTACTCATTTTCTATTAGTCCAGAGATACACCAACCTACAGGAAATGCTAATTTCTCTAAAATAGAAAATATAATATTGAATTTGTGGATAGGATATCCTTTTACTAGATCTATACGCCCAAATGTCGGTTTGATCAATGCAGATGATATTGTGTTCATATTTGCTCCTTGTTATAATGTATTACGTGTTTCAGATGGCCTAGCAGGAATAAGTTATAATGGATAGTCTTATTATAATATCTCAACTAAGATATATACATATATATACATATATAATATGAATTTTATAAATAAAATAAGAGGTAATCAGGATTGTTACGAATATAATATAAAATGGTGGCACTTTTTTGTGCCATCCATAGATGAAATAAATCCACTATGTGAATCACATGATAAGACATATATGTTCATTGTTGCAGTATTAAGAACATTATTATATTATTTTATTTTTACTTATCTCAAAAACAGAAACTATATAAATATTATATATACAGATACATATAAATTTTTAGGTTATCTAATATTTATCATAATAATTGGTATAAATATATTATTATTGGTGAATATATTTTATAAAAAACAATATATAGAGAAACTAGAAAAATCAACAAAACCAACAAAATATGAGGATGAACTATTTCATTATCCCGTAAAAGCAAGAATACCATTACCAAAAACTCCAGCAGAAATTGAATTAAATAGAGTACTGAGAAGCGAAACTCATGCAAAAGCAGAGTTATTGAGTGAGATGATACATAGTAATAAAATAAATGTAAATAATTTAACAAGTGAGGAAAAGGAAAGACATTTGCAAGTGCATGATTGGCCAGAAGTAGATTTTGATGGTGGTGTACATAGAATATTATTTAGTCATATGAGATGAGCAGAATTGTCGAAGGAAATTCTGTGAGTATGCCGTTCAGGCATGACTTTTTAATTGATCTAATAATTGCTGATATTTATCTATTACTGAAATCTTTTTGGAACTAGTTGTTTGCCATATTTTTTTATCTAATTTTGGGTGATTATTTATAACAAAATATCCACCTCGACCTTTATATGGTGGTCTATAATAGCAATATTTTGGTAGATCATTTGATGTTATCCCACACTCTTTTGGAAGATTATTTTTGATTCTTCTATTTTTTTCTCCACCACCAAAATACTTTTTTTGTTGTTTGAGGAGAATTCTTTCTTTCCTTGTAAATTTACCAGGTTTGAGATAATCTTTAGTTTTATTTTTATGTATATAACGGGGAATATGATTATATCCTACTTGATAAATTATATCGTAATAACTATCAATAAATTTTTTTCCTGTTTTGGTATAATCCCCATTCATAGAATATTCACAAAATAGTCCAGGTTTTTCCTTTTTTAAATTTCTAAGAAATGTTTTAGCTTCCTCTAGTTTATATTTTAATGTACATTTTTTAGAGCTTGTTGTTTTCCATTTTGTTTCACCCACACTAATCATAAAGCGTTCTCCATGAGATTTGTTTGGTTTCATATACCAAACGTATGTGGGAATATCATCAGGATTTATCCCGCATGATGGTGGAAGAGTTATGGTTCTACTTTTTTTATGAACATTTTTGTTAGTATATTTATTTGTTGTATCATATACAAGATTATCTCTACGATTATCCAAACCTATATTATTTATATGTATAATAGGCCTGTCTAATGGTTTCATATTATTTTCTTGACACATAAGCGCCATAACAATCTCATGAAAATATATATTTTTGGTTGCTCCTTTATAAGTATGACAACATGCAACACTACCATTTTTATTATATTTCCATTTTGTTTTTAAATTCCGATTCATTCGCTTGAATGTAGAGAGATCCTTAAAATCAATAATTATAGGTAAATCAATACCTTTATATCCGATACGTATTATGGCATATTTTTTGTTCTTATATTTAACGTAATCATAATTTAAGTCCATATTATTATACGTATTATTATACTATAGATATTGAAAAATTATATTTGAGTTAATATAAATAAATAAACAAACGAACAAACAAATAAACAAACAAACAAATAAGAATCACTTGTGTTTTTCGGCATTTTTTTTATTAGATTTACCATTTGATCCAACATTTTTTTTCGTTTTAATGGTATCATCTTCACGTGGAACAAAAGGATGATACTTATTCTTGATTTGTTCCATTTGAGTAATGATTGGTTCAACGCGGTATGTCACGGTACGCGTTCTTTCTGTTCCCTTATCATCTTGTTCTGTTTTTTGTTCTCTTTTAATTGAATATCTGCCCAAGAGTTTGAGAAGACCAGCGAATTTATTAGAAAGATCTCTCTGAAATGCCCAATCTTTTTCACTGGTTCCACCATTATCAACCCATGTATGTGCATCTCTTAAACGCTCAATCAGTTTTTTCATTAAAAGTATAGTGTATCGTCCTTTTCTCACTTGTCTAAAAGTAAGTTTCCATGGATATGACCAATTCCATGGTCCACAAAGGGCATAATCAATAAGCTCAAAATCTCGCTTCTTTTCAAAAGTCAATTTACTATCTCCTTTTGCTTTTGTAACAACATCGTAATGCATGTCCAATTCTTGTTGCATTTTATAGAGAACATCAATTGCATCAAAAATTGGGGTCACCAAAGGAAGCCATTCCTTTTTCATTGTTTTGTCATTTTCGGAATCGCTATTATGTGGCAGCTGAGAATTATAAGCATACACAGCCAATTCAATAATAGATGCCTTACAAACGTGGTGTCTAAGATCTCCTACATAATCTTTGTCCTTGATAGACCTGATTTTCGTACTCATAATTACTAATTAGATAATTAATATATTATTTATATAACAAATCCACATACTTTGCAAGAAGTGTATATTTCAATTTTTTTTTAATATTATGAAAAGAAGTTTAGCTCCTTTTTTTCAGAAGCGGGTATAAGACCTACAAAGACTTCGCCGGGTAATAGGTTTACATACAACCGGCGCCCAACGAAGTCTTGGAAAATAATTATCTCTGTAATGATAAATAATTATCTCTATAATGATAAATAAACACAATAATAAATTATATGATAAATAAATTTAGGACATTAAGTTGACATATTTCAATTCATTTTTATCCTTGTCCCAATTGGCTTTGCAATATACACAGTTTTTAGGAAAGCGTTGTGTCCACATAGTGAAACATGTAACATGTATTGGATTACCACACGAATACTTACAATAATCTACTTTTTCACCATTGTCAATTGGATCTAAACATATTGGACACATTTCCTGATCTCTCATATCTTTAACTTTATATTTATCTGCATCATCTGAATTTGATAGTTTCCCAGCTTTTTTATATCTGTTATATTTGTTAATAATATTATTTTGAACAATAAGATTATTTGTGATAAGGGGTATATTTTGGAACATTGATGTTAGATTTTTTTTAGTATATTCTTTAACATCTTCCATTTTTGGTTTTACTTTCATTACTCTTAATAATATGAAATATATGTGTTTACATCTTCTGTGTCTTGTCTGATGATCAGGACAAGTGCATATTGGGTTCTTTTGGATTGTGACTTTATAAATGTTCATGGATGCGCCGCAAACGGCATATTTTTTAACATATTTCGACACAGGTGTGCATTCAATCAAATATATTTTCTGTGTTTTACCTCGTTGCTTTCTAGTAGACATTTGTTAATAATAGTAATATAGTTTATATAAAACATATTATTAATTATGTACATAAATCAATTTTTTTTCATCCTTCATATTCCCATATAGTTATTAAATTATATCAAAATGATGCGTATAAAGCCATGCTTTAGGCATACTCACATAATTGCAGAATTACCTTCGGCAATCTCCTAAAGGCTATAAACATCTAAGATTTTTATTTGCGCTTCGCTCGGCTTCAACAAAATCTAAGATTTTTATTGGCACTCTGTTCACAAGAATTTACAATGGTATTAGTCCGATTTCGCCTTTGCAAATTAAAAAAATATAGATCATCCATTTATTTTTTTGTTAATCTAATTATATAACAAATGAATATCGATAATCCAATGCTTATAGAAACTTTTAGAGGCGGTCGTGGCGGAGGTCGTGGCGGAGGTCGCGGTGGAGGTCGCGGTGGAGGCGGTCGTGGCGGCGGAGGTCGCGGTGGAGGTATGCGTGGTGGTGGTAGACGAGGTGGTGGCATGCGTGGTGGTGGCATGCGTGGTGGTGGCATGCGCGGTGGTGGCATGCGTGGTGGTGGTAGACGTGGTGGTGGTAGACGTGGTGGTGGTATTCGCGGTGGTGGTAGACGCGGTGGAATGCGCCTGGGTGGACGTACAAGAAGACGTAGTTTTGGTCGTAAAAGAAGACGTAGTTTTGGTGGAATTGGTGGTACCGGTGGATATTACGGTGGATATTGGCCATGGTATCGGTATGATTATCCATACAATTATTATTACGATGATTATCCTTACTACACAACATACACAGTACCAGTAGAAGATACCGCAGAAAAGGAGATTGTAACGGTTCCTACAACAACCACAAGTGAAACTGCACCTATGCCATATTATTTCATGTTTGGTGCTAGTGGATTTACATTAATCATACTGGTTCTAATTATGTATTTAATGGCGAGACAAAAACGTTTCGTAATATAATACACATACCAAGTTTAGTTTTCGTTTAAGAATTATGTAGCTTATATATATAAATTACATAATGCCGGGAGGTTTAATACAAATTGTTACATATGGTAGTCAAGATTTATATTTGACTGGTACGCCAGAAATAACGTTTTTCAAGACTGTCTACAGGAGACATACAAATTTTTCAATGGAATCTCGTAAAATAAATTTTGATGATACTGTGGGATTTGGTACGACGAGTGCTCTAACCACACCCCGCTTTGGTGATTTGATACATAAAATGTATTTAGAGATAACGATACCAGAAATTAACTTCAAAAGGCACATAATTAAAAATGATCAAAGCAAAAATTGCATCAACTATAAACAAGCTGTTGATAATCTGAATATTGTTAAAATGTTTATGAATATTAATAGACAAGCTTATGCTGAAGCATATGATATATATATAGCATCAAATACCACAAATGGAAATAGTATTGTAACAAAAGTAACTGATATGTTCGCCGATGGTGATAATTTAACAATAGATAGTAACTTTGATACTTTATTATCTAATATGGAATCAACGTTTACATACGACGAAATTAGTATGAAATCTATAGTTAACGGTATTATTCCTGGTACAAATAAAGAAGAGTATTTCAGTGCAATGACGGTATGCATGAATAAATCAATTAAACTACAAAAAAAGTTTTATAATGACATGTTAAAAAAAAAAGAATTATGTGACGATGAAATGAATGATAATCTTAAAGTTGCGTGGGTAGAACGTCTGGGCCATGCTATTATAGAAGAAATCGAAATTAGAATTGGTGGACAAAAAATTGACAAACATTTTGGAGACTGGATTAATATCTGGTATGAACTATCTGCTAATAGAGATATGGAACCAATTTACTTTAAACTGATAGGAAATGTAAGCGAACTTACCACTTTTGATAGAACAATTAAACCATCATATGTATTAAGAATACCATTACAATTTTGGTTCAATAGATTTAGTGGTTTATCAATACCATTAGTTGCATTAGAATACCACAATGTAACATTTCATGTGAAATTTAGGAATATTGAGGAGGTGCTGTTTATTGAACAAGATACGACAATATATGCTTCAGAAAGGTGTCGGAATATTTTTTTAGACGAGGTTCCAGATGAATTAGGTATTAATATAAGTGCTCGTATGCTGATCGATTATATATTTTTAGATCAAGCTGAAAGAGAAAAGTTTGCACAATCTAGCCACGAATATCTTATACAGCAGCTACAACAAATAGAGATACGTGATATTAATAAGAATAGTTTGAATACTGTATTGAATAATTTTGTGCATCCTTCTATAGAATTAATATGGGTTGCTCAGAAGGAAAGATATACTGAAAATATAGATGGATATACAGAACTTAGGTGGAATAATTATACTGTATCTGATGAAAACAAGGGTAATATAATAAAATCTTCAACTATACATTTTCATAGTCATACCAGAGTACCAAAATTACCAGGAAATTATTATAACTATGTACAACCATATGAATCTCATAATACAACACCATCAGATGGAATAAATATGTATTCTTTCGCCATAGATCCAGAAGAAAACCAGCCATCTGGTAGTGCGAACTTGGGAAGATTATCTAGAATATTGTTATCTCTTGATTTTGATCCTGTCTTATTTCCAGAAGATGAAAAACCAGAAACTATTATTGTTAGAATATACACAAGGAGTCTAAACATACTTAGGATATATAGTGGTCAAGCAGGTTGTGCATTCTCATATGGGTAAAAAGCCATGGCTGCGCCATACTCACAGAATTGCCTTCGGCAATCTCGCTGCGCTCGGCTCATTTCATTCGCAAAATAAGGAATTTTAACTTTGATTTGCTCGGCTCACCTCGTTCGCTAAGTAAGGAATTTAACTTTAAAAAAGGGCATAGCAATCCACACCATTAAGAATGATATTATCCATATCATGACTATATTTAATTATATATAAATATTATTAACTATGATATTATTTATATCATAAACCATGGTGTGAAATATATTATTCTTAAAAAGTGAACGGAGCAAAGTTAAATTCCTTATTTTGCGAACAAAGTGAGCCGAGCGGAGCGAGATTGCCAAAGGCAATTCTGTGAGTATGCCGAAGGCATGGCTTGTTAAATTAATAAAAATAATATATAATTATATTTTAACATAATATGACTGGTGGTATATTGCAGATTGCTGCTCGTGGAATAGAAGACAGATTTATTACAGGCAACCCCAGAATAACATTTTTTAAAAAAATGTATAGAAGACATACTAATTATACTAGAGGAGAATATGATTTATCTTTTAACAGTAAATTAGATTTTGGCAAAAGGGGTATATGCAAAATAAAAAGGTATGGAGATTTGCTTAATAAGCTATTTTTGGTAATAACACTACCAGACATAGATATCAGATATAAATGTTTTACCATATGGGATATTAGACAAATGCTAAAAAAATGTAATATTATATGGTCAACTAGAAAAAGAAATAAAGAGAAATTTACTGAAACTGATTATAATGAAGTTTCTAAAATAGTTAATGATAAATTAGTAGAATTAGAAAAAACATTAACAGACACAGATAGAAACAATGCAATCGATATAAATAAATTAGAACAAAATATATCGTGTACAGAAGAATTAATACTTCAACTAAATCAAACCTTAAAAAGTGGTCAATCTGCTAATTTTGCATGGATAAGAAAGATAGGTCATTTCATTATAGACAAGATATCTGTAACTATTGGAGATCAGCGCATTGACATGCATAATGGAGAGTGGTTAGAAATATGGCACGAATTGGTTAAAGTAGACAGAAAAGAAAGGGGGTATAAGATATTAATTGGTGATGTTCCCACATTAACAGAATTCAATAATATACCAAAGGATAGGTACAAATTATACATACCATTACAATTTTGGTTTAATAGATATATGGGCTCCACATTACCACTTGTTGCCCTCCAACACACTGATGTAGAAATTTATGTTAAATTGAAACCATTTAATGAATGTGCATTTTTTGATCCCATGACTAAATTTTGTAAAAAACCAAAATTAAAATGTCATCTTTTAGCTGAATATATATACGTAGAAAGCAATGAACGAACTAGAATTGTAAAGAATAAACACGAATATTTAATAGATACATTACAAATTAATCAAGATATATTGATTACTAAGGATGATTTAAATGATGGTATATTTGAAGCTAAATTATATTTTCAGAATTCATGCAAAGAATTATTTTGGGTATGTCAAAACACAAAACATATAGATGGTAAGAACTTAGATGGCATACATAATGAAAGAAGATGGCATAACTATGGACTCGAATTTGATACAGGAAAAACAAATCCCATTGAATCAGTTAAAATAGAATTTAGTGAAAGAGAAAGAGAATCAGTCAAAGAAATTAATTATTATAATTATGTGGTACCGTATGAACATCATTATGCCACACCATCTGTTGGTATTAATGTATATTCATTTTCATTGAAGCCAGAGTTATTTCAACCCAGTGGATCTGCAAATTTATCTAGATTACAGAATATTACATTGGTTATTAAATTTAAAGATAGTATAGTAGACCAAATGCAGGAAAATAATTTAAAATTTAGATTAGCTATATATGGCACAAGCTATAATATATTGAGAGTAGTAAGTGGTATGAGTGGATTGGTTCACTTTGCATAGACTTGGCTTCGCCAAACTCGTTTCACTCGGCTCACTTCATTCGCATACTCGCTTCGCTCGGCTCACTGCGTTCGCTTTTATTATGACTTAAATTCTGTAACATATTTAATTCGCATGATGGGCCATGTCATTATTTTTTATCATGGATAATATTATTTATATGATGGTCTATGATAAAAAATAATGACATGGCCCATCATGCGAATTAAATTATGTAACATATTTTGCGAACGCAGCGAGTAAGTGAGCGAAGCGGACTGAGCGAAGCGAATTCACCGAAGGTGAGTCGAGCGTAGCGAGTTTGGCGTAGCCAAAGCTTGTTTACTTTTATAAATTTAATATATATATATATATTAAATTTATAATAATAATGGCTGGAGGTTTAATACAGCTCGTCGCCTATGGAGCACAAGACGTGTATCTGACTCATAATCCACAAATAACTTTCTTTAAGATGGTATATAGAAGGCATACTAATTTTTCTATAGAACCGATACCACAACCATTTGTGCATATTCCAGAATTCGGTAAAAGGGCCACGTGTATAATATCGCGTAGTGGAGATTTAATAAGTAAAATATATTTAGTGGCAACATTACCAGAAATTCCGCAATTTGTAGATGAAAATGGAGAGATAGATATAATTACAAAGTTTGCATGGGTTAGAAGAATTGGTTATGCTCTGATAAAAAATGTAGAAATTGAACTTGGTAACGAAATAATTGATAAACAATATGGTGATTTTTTAAATATATGGCATGAATTAAATATCCAACATAATCATCG
>SDBT01014380.1_pt1 | contig 12623 bp, 27 predicted proteins | sample 2277101 | NCBI WGS metagenome assembly SDBT01 (sample SAMN10404973, study PRJNA504765) | marine sediment metagenome | isolation source: marine sediment core GS10_PC15, 103 cmbsf | place: Arctic Ocean: Southern Knipovich Ridge | collected 2010 | reverse complement strand
GTTAGATATCACATCAACCTATTCAAATAATGAATGAGATAAGGAATTAACTAATGCCTAGCACCACCGAATTCGCATATCGACTTAAGAAATGCACATCTTCCCTCATATCCGCACCTTCTACTCGGGAGAAGCCAATTTTCTTCTCTAGAATAGAGCTACAGATGTTAAGGAATATCTGTGAATCATATTGCAGAGATAATGAGCTCAAACACTCAGATAGATAGGAGTAGAATCTCATGAAAACAACAAAAGAATTGGTTCAAGAACTATTTGATGCAGTTGGTACTGTAAATGATCTATATTATAGAACATCATCAAATCAAAATCAACTCCTTGCAACAAAGGTTTCACTACAACATCTTATCAAAGCTATCGTAGAGGAACATGATATTAAGTTTGATTAGGAGATCTTAACCCATGAACTTATCTACATCATGCTATCAAAGGTAATAGTATAGGAGACTAACAATTATGCATAATAGCACACTAATTAAATCAAGTGATGACCTATGTTGCGGCATGAATACGAAAGCAGCAATAGTTTTATTTGAAGCTCTTGATTGTATTGTAGGTGTAAGAGTATACTATGCTATTAACAATATAATCAACGTATAATCGGTGGCGTTGTGGACCGGCTAACATACCGTACAGCACGTGTATACGCATGCACAGGCGACGATCATCGGTTCAACGTGGTATTGGCCTATCGGTTCATTGAACCCGTTACACGCATTTCCATCGGATACAGCCGAAGAAGCTGCAGCTGCTGCAGCAACAGCTAAACACACCGATCAAAAATCATCATAACCAATTACCCCATAACGATTTACAGTTTTAGCTATCGGCTATACAGCTAACAGCTGATAAACGCCCTAGGTCTTTCATTAAATGGGTAATGGGAATAATATGAATATAATAAATATATAAAATAATAATAAAAAAATAAAGTCTTAAGACATCCAACATATGCAACAGCCTAGGCCCATTATTGGCTATTAGCTGTACAGCGTACAGCAGCGATATAACCCATTAATATCAAAGGACTTACAATATCGCCCTTAGCTGTTGCTGCAGCAGCTACAGCCAAAATGTCAATAATATGTATCCACATTCCGTTCATAACCCGTTGGTATCACATGATTTATAAAAATTATAAAATCCGATATAATTTACGGATGTTAGCCCTGTTATTTTGACCCGTTTGGGCCTTATATACATAACCAAACCATAATGAACGAAAAACAATACAAATTAAGAAGTGGATTGTTCATATCTAAACAGATGTACAGGTTTCAATCTAAGTATATAAAGTTATCTAATGGTTGCTGGAAGTGGACTGGACCTCTACATAAAGGATATGGACAGTTCGGATGGAGAAGTAATCCAACAATAGCTCAGAGAACGCAAGGAGCTCAGAGAACGCAAGGAGCTCAGAGAACGCAAGGAGCTCAGAGAACGCAAGGAGCTCATAGAGTTAGTTATATGCTTTATGTAGGACCAATACCAAGAGATAAACAAATAAATCATAAGTGTAATCATTCTTGGTGTGTTAATCCAGATCACTTATATGTAGGTACTGCCAAAGATAATATGCAGGATGCTATAAGAGTAGGAGTTAAACTTGGACAAAATAGAAAATCTAAAGAACTTACTCTAGAGCAAGTTGTTGATATTAAAATATTGTTAGGTTATGGTATAAAAGGATGTTTGATAGCTTATGACTTCTATGTATCTCCTCAGATTATTAGTAATATAAAAAGAGGTAAAATTTGGGCTAATGTTGATGAAGAAGTAATAGAATCAGTATTAGAATGGAACCGCATAACTAAGGATTCAACTCATGGGCAAAATAGATCATAACGTATGGATCGAAGCGCTTAACAATATTGCAAAAGCTTCTGGCTTTAACTCTCAAGCAATGTTACAAGTAGGAAAGTTACTTGAAGCAGACGAGGAAATAGATGTACATGATATTATTGAGAAGATTGAAGAAGTAGGTGATATATTGAATTATTTAATAGATGAGACAATGAAACTTAAGAAGACTGAAACTACACCGTTTGATCGTCTGTACTTCGAGGCAGATATGAAAAGGATGAAAGAATCAGATAACTAATGCACGTTGAGATAGAAAAGAATGAGTTATATTTTGAATTCGACATTCTCCGTCAAAAGCTCGGATTTACCACTTTCAAATCAGCAATCTTACAATCTATGCGATTGTTTATAGAGCAGAAATCGTTAGAGGTAGAGGATAATGAGTGATAGTTGTAAAAGCATAACTCTACATCCGAAATTCTTAATAGATACCATCATCTTCTATATCGAAGAAAAATATCATAAAGAAGAACTATGTCCTCATTGTAACCAACAAATGGAAATAGAATATAAGCACTTCGTTATTCAGACTGGTAAAGTTACTAGTATGATGATTCTTATGTTCAAACATGAAGAAACCTTCTACTATGCGATTGATAGTGAAACATCTATGCATAAAATGATTCTTGAGAAAAACTGTTTCAAGACCAAAGCTGAAGCATCTAAGTGGATAACAACATGAACCTACGTCTCTATACTATCTCCCAACTCCTCAAACACCACGAAGTCTACATCTCTATCGACACGGATAAAATAGCTTTCACCCGGAATCTCAATCTTTACTGTGCGGTTATCAAGAAAACAACCTATGCTAGCGGAGGTAGGGAGATAGTTGATCTTCGTATCATTAAACATACTCACATCGACTACATCATCGCAATCTCAGAGCGATCTAAGAAAATCTGGCTCATACCGATAGATGACATAGCGGAGAACTCTACCCTACAGCTAAATGGTAAGAAAGACAACTATCTCCTCGAAGCACCGTCTATCGACAAAGACGAGATAGATTTAGCTCATAAAATAACTACTATCCACACCTCTAACCAACTCGTAGAACAAGAACAAAAAGATGCAATTCAAGACTTACTAGCCACTGAAGGAGATAAAATGCGTTAACTAACTAATCGCCTAATCATCTTATCAATTTCATAATCTAACTAAGGAAACAAAATGAAAAACGTAATGACTCAAATCAAGCACAAAGGTGTAGTCCGATCGGAGATTGAAATTCCGGTCTATGAAAGTTTTCAGGATATGTTGAATAATGAGGAACAGGAGAAGATCCTCGCATTGTTCAATAAGCAGAATAAGATCATGATCGCGAGTAATGAACGTAGTAAGTTCTCCGTGGCGAAAACTGGTCTGAAGGTTCAGAGACAGAGAGGCTTTGAGGTCTTGACCACGGAAGATCTCGCAGGTGTTATCGGTGATGCTGAGGCACTTGATGCTCTTCTCCTGTGTGATGAAACTCAGAAGAAGGTTAGGGAGAAGTATCCAGAGCTCGGGTTAGCTGATGCAGAGACAGTTGAAGATGCTAGTAACGATACCGATGAGGATGAACTTTAATTCTCCTAGCTAGCTCCATGATAAAGATAGAAAGTTCAATTCAACCGAGCAATGGCTTACTATTAATATCCTCTGGAGCTAGTGATATCTATCTCTATCAGACAAGCAGTGATTGCAAATTGAAGAGTTTCGATACTCTTGAGCTGCCTCTGAGTATAGTTATGTGCAGCGGCGGATACGGTGTAACGTATTAATAGGAACTAGTTTATCCTATATCGACCCTAAACTCTCGATCAGGTAGATTCAAATTCTACCCGCTGCAATTAGTAGGTGACAAGAGCAGACCGGACAATGCATGGTAGGAAATGGCGAAAGCTTCCGCCTCGCGAGTAACACCGTAAGTGTGCCGGCCCTACTACATTTTGACTCATTCACATTTTGAACAAGATAGCGTAACTACCCGAATCGGTCTCACAATGATTACTGGAACATTCGAGCTCACCAATCTCTCGACCAGACCGTCAAATGAGGCCGATTCGTCTTTTGAAAATAAGGAAAGATCATGTTATTCAAGATAAAGACATCACTACCAGAAGAATCCGCTAAACCGATCCAAGCAGAACTCAAGGTTTCTCCTGATGGTAAGATACTCCGTGTTTGTGTTGATAGAGTAGGCATTAACGATATAACTTACTCATATATCATCGCTGAGATCTCACAAAAAGGTATAAGAAAGCCCGGCGGCATACATTCAGATCTAGGATTTAGACTTAATTGCAACGGGCAGTTATATCCTGTAAATAAAGATGAGGAATTATAACTTGAATCCGTACCGTCTACCGTCTACCGTCTACCGTCTACCGTCTACCGTCCAGTTGACGGGAAAAAGATTGGTGGGGTTAGGAAGGGACGTAGTCCCTTGCCACTGCGGTTTTGATCGAGTAAGGAGTTGGATAATGACTAAAAACATATCTGAAGATTCTGCGGAATCTATGCATCGGTTATATCATAAACTTAACAATGAACTCAGAGCATATCAAGAAGCTAATCGCATCCGATCTACAATGGCTCTTGTTCTAAGTGGATTTTCTGTTATAATGTGGGTAGTTCATATGGTACAGATTTATATTAGAGATCTCTAATGTTCTCAACTAAACCCTACCCTGATCAAGTAACTCTAATAACTAACCTTCAAGCTAAGAGGATTAAGTTAAAAGATCTCTACCGAATCAAAGATCCAGAGGTGAAGAGAAAGAGAGCTAAACCTAAAAGTAAAATCAACTTTCCAACTGAAGGGCATAAAGAAATGTTTGAGAGAATGTCACCAGAGATGAAGAGGTTGTTATTATGAACTCAGAACCAATAGCTTCAACTCCGTGGTTGGTGGGTCATGGTTATTATAGTCGCAGTGTGTGGCGTGATGCGGGGTGTTCAAGATCATGGATATGTAATCACGTATTAGAGAAATTATTTCCTAAAGTTAAAAAAGCTAAAACCAATAAAGAAATTCGGTTACACTTACATGAAAAATGTAAAAGTAGAAGTCGAAAGATTTATTTTTTTTCTAGATCAAGAGGAATTGTTAGGTATCGTCGAGGCACTCATGGTGATTATAAGATGCTTTATGTTGCTTTTGAAGATTTAATTAATCAAATAGACGGTTTTGAAAACGGTAAAGAATTCTTCTATTGGATTACAGTAGAGATTAGATCATGATCCCTACAATCGACACAGTTATGAATACTATAGTCGGAATATTTGGATTACTTATAGTTATGAGTATATCATTAGCTATAGTATGTGGATGTTTATGTATAATTGTAACTATATACAGGGAAATGAAGAAGAAATAATGTCAACTGATAAACACATCTTCGGCTGGGATTATCCTTCGGGTTGTTCTGGGCCGCCTGAGGGTTATCAACCTAGCGAGTTTGTATTAGCTACTTGGGAGTTCTTTGAAGGATATAACATGGGAGATAAGACTATTCAAAAGATTATTGATATTGTAGAAGAGTGGGAGGTAGATATAGATGAGTAAAATAGTTAAAACTAGAAAGAACAATAGATCTAGATAATTGGAAGTAGAATAATGGATAATGAACAAGTAACTTATTACTTCACATTTAATGTTGGACAAGAATATGCAGGTTGCTATGTAGTTGTAAAAGCAGATAGTAGTAACGATGCAATACAAATGATGTATGATAACTTCGATCATAATTGGGCTAGACAATATGAACCCGCTGAGAGTATGGAAGAAGCAGGAGTTCAAGAGTATAATCTTAAGAAAATAGATCTTATCGAAACTTAGGAGTCTAACCATGCTACCTGATGATATAGTTCTAAAAAACTGTTACTACTGGGCGGCTCGATTCTGTTCTCGACATATCGAGTTCGATGCTCTTGTCTCGGTAGGTTATATAGTCGGTAAACCTCTTAACAACCCTCGACTCCTCAAAGACTGGCTCCGTTTTACCATGCTAGGTTATGTTATTAATGAGAATAAACATCGCCAACAAACTATTAAAGACTTTGAGGGTATGATGTCTAAGACTTCTCACAAATCTATCTACGTTGATCGAGAGTTAATCTTACACGAGCATTTGGTGAAAGCGGATTTAACTAAAACCGAACTAATCTGCATCCAACATTGTTTCCCCGAAGGTATGGGACAGGTAGATGTAGCGGATTTACTCAAGATAACTAGTCAAACCGTCAACTTCCATATTAAAAATGCGTTAAGGAAGTTAAAGATAATGTATGAAAGAGAAGAGGAATGAACGAGAAAGATGATCTCATTTTCAAAATCGGGAACGCAGCAGTTCTATATTTTAAGGTACATAAGAATATACAGAAAGAAGAATCATTGCATAAACATTATCCTAATAATGATTTAAGAGAAAAAAGTGTTGATGCTTGGAAAGATCTTAAGTTTCTTATAGATAAGGAATCTAAACATGCTTAAAATCTCCGAAAAGTTTACTATCAACTACATTGACTCCTCTAGCTTCTCCAAATTCAGGCGTTGTCCGGTAGCTTACATGCTATCTCGTCTCATGGGTCTGCAAAAACGCAATCGCTTTATGATTGCTATGGACTATGGAACCGATATGCATAAAGCTCTTCCATATTGCTATGATAAGAATGATCTACAAATCGCTATCTCTACCTTCAACGAGAGCTGGAAGGCTAGAGATCATGGATTTGACGAGAAACGTAACCTCTCAACTGCAGAACAGTCTCTCATCAACTTCACTAACTCTCACTGTACTAGCTGTCCGTATGAAATCGTTAACTTCGACATCGAAGCCCCTACTCATGATGAGATTTCTCTAAATGAACTTCCCTTCTTCCAAGACATCGGAGGTCCTTTGTCTATTGCAGGTAGAATTGATGCTCCTGTAAGATGGAAAGCTGATGAGAGTTTGTTTGCGTTAGATTATAAAACCACATCTGAATTATCTGAGCGGTTCTTGAAGGGTTTTGAAAACTCTCCACAATCTATCATGTACACGTTAGCTCTAGCTCTAACAACTGGAGAGAGATGTAGAGGTTTTATCGTCGAGGGGATTAGGGTTAGTAAGGTTAAATCTGAATCTACCATGCATCCGATTTTTATCGAAAGTTGGACTATTGAAAACTTCATACAACAAGTCAATGAAGCCGCGGAGTCGATGTTAGAGATGAATGAAAAGCAAGAATGGCAGCATAACTTCGCTGGCTGTGGGCCTTATTCTATGTTCGGTATGCCGGGGTATATTTGTCCTTATACCGATATCTGCACTTCTCCCGATCCACATGCAGTTATGAGATTATTCGAGCGAGTTAAACCTTTTCATCCTTTTATCATGGAGTAGATATGATAGCCAGAAACAAAGATCCAGTTTATGAAATAGATCTAGCATCTGCAGGAATAGAGATGATTGAAGGAGAGATAGATGAAGATTTTAGTATGTTAGTAGAAAGCATAACAAATTGTTGTCTAGATCCGTCTATGACTAGTGTTAATAATGTTACCTCAGCAATGATTCCGATTATAACTAAAGTCAAATCAGCTAAAGCAAGACAATATATAGCAGATGAAGGTTTTATACAATATAGAAGGTATTTTGATCTTGCAAGTCCTGAGATGAAAGAAATATTCAGTCAGATACGATTAGGTATTTTAGAAAAGTTATCTAAATATCCAAATCAAGCTAATGAAAATGCAGCTAAGTTGTTATCACTCTACTACGTGGAGAGTCTTGGATTACTAGTCCCAATGTTAAGCAAAGCACTTGATATAGATAAGGAAACTAAATGAAACCTAAAGATCTATTAACAACTCGAAACTATCCTTCTATCCTCGTCTATGGTCCTGCAGGTACAGGGAAAACTGCGTTAGTAGCTCAAGCCCCTGATGCATATATGCTAGACTTTGATGATGGGATGAGAACTGCGGCGATTTTAGAAGATAAATTCACTCCTCTTCGTCATGAGTGTGAATTTGATACTTTTATTGACGAGAATCCGCTGACACCTACGATTTGGAAGAAAGATGTAGAGAATAAGATAACAGAACTCAGAACATTATCCGCATTGGGTAAGCTTCCTTACAAAACTATTATAGTTGATAGTCTAACCGGCATGTGTAAGTGTATGCAGATGGCGATTATGAGTGCTAATGGAGGAAGTTTTGTACCTCCGAAGATTCAGCACTGGGGAATGTTAGTAGCAGGATTAGAAAAAGCTCTAACCATCCTCCGATCACTCAGATGTGTTTTAGTCGTCACCGCTCATGAAATATCAATAGATGTAGATAATAATAATCTTATCCGTCCTTTCTCTATAACCAAAAACCACTCTCTCAACAAACTAGCTTGGTTGTTTGATGAGGTTTTTCACACATCTGTAAAGCAGATGCCTCAGAATAAAATTCAATACCAACTAACCAGTCGGCCAACTACTTCAATCTTAGCCCGAACTAGATCTAGCACTATAGGTACGTTGGATTTAGCTACAAGTGGATTTGCTGAGATTTTAGAGAAGATAGGGTATAAGAGTGAGTAAACAGAAATTAATAGAATCTATATCTTATTGCTGTTCTGTGTTACTAGATCCATATAGAGGTAAGAAACATTCGGAATTTGAAGCTAGGTTTATGGGTAGTAAAAAGCAATATGATATATTAGGAGATACAGTAAAAGCAGAGCTATACTACTATCAAGGTCTCGGATGTGTTAGTATGAGGACAGTATATGACACGATAGAAGTAAGTGTCCTATACTCAAGTGTAAAATACGAGGATCCGTCTAATGATCCTTATATTATAATACATTCTGCTGATTTTGAAAAACCACTTATAATGTATTTAGAGAAATTGATTAACAAGCCATAAGTCCACAGGGAATGGTCTGTATAACTAGGAGCAAACTGAAATGGTTATATTAAACGTAGACACATCTAACCCCGATTTGTTAGATCGAAAGTATGATCCGATTCCTAAGGGAATCTATATTATGGAGATTGAGAACGAATTGGTTGTAGAGGATTCTAAGAATACTCCAGGTAACCAAATCGTTAAAGTCGAACTTCGTGTTATGGATGATGAAGAGTATAAGGGTAGGAAGGTATTTGATACTCTTGTTATCTCAAGCGATCCGGAGACAGCGAAGAAGTGTGAGTGGAAGATCGCTCAGATCGCTATCTCCAGCGGCATCTGCACGAAGGAAACGCTTAAAGATGGAGTTGATATTGGAGAACTCAAGGGTAAGGTTTGTAATGTGAAGATAGGTGTTAAGCCTAAGACAGATGAGTACGATGCTAAGAATGTAGTTAAGGAGTATATGTACGAGGACGAGGATACGAGTAAAGAGTAGATAGATGTTAGATAGTTGAATAAGCAGGTCATTCCCTGTGGCAGTGCTTGTTCAGATTTTGAATCCGTTAGGAGAAACTGATGAAAATTGAGACAGAGTTTGATATAGGCGATTTAGTATATGTTCTTAAGTATGAAAAGAGTGAACAAGAATGTCCTACATGTAAGCATGTGAAACCTATGGCTGGAGTTCCTAAAAGAGTTATAGTCGGACCAGTTTTAATTAATGGAGTATATCCGCAAGCTGAAGCTGCTAATGCTCTTAGACCTAAATCCTATAATAAAGATGAATCTTATAGAGTAGAAGAAGATTCAATACGTTATCTACTATATCATATATTTAGAACTAAGAAGGAGGCTACTGAAGAATTATGCAAATCTTCTTAGATAAACTAGAAATAGCGGGAATTATTATAGTTATAGTGCTGTTGATAGCTGAAGATGAGTAAAAAAGATACAAATTGGACTGGAAGATCCATGAAAGTTGAATCCACTTGGATGAATAGTTACTGTGAAGTAGCAGAACTTCTAGAAGTTGAATTATTACCTCGGGATAATAATAATAAAAATCCGGTATTATTAAAAGTTATAGAACTTAAGAATCAAGTCAAAGAATTAAAAAACTCAAGGAGATAGATAGTGAGTTTAAGTAAGAATGCTCAAATCTTATTGAAGAGTAGATACTGTAGAAAGAATGAATCCTTCTCTCAACTATTCCAACGTGTAGCCGATCACATTACATCGAATGAGAGTTTCAATAAACAACTATACGATGCCATGCTAAACGGTTACTTCTTACCATCGTCACCAGTTCTACGCAACGCAGGTAAGAAACATGCTCTCCTCCATCCATGTAATGTGTTAGAGATACCGGATTCTATCGAAGGTATCATGACTTGTTTATCTCAAACTGCCACTATCTTCCATCATGGCGGAGGGGTGGGGTTTAATGCATCTACGCTTAGACCCAAAGGTGCACCTTTATCTATGGGAGGTACTTCCAGCGGAGTTGTCTCGTTCTTATCTATGTTTGATGTTATGACGGATGTAGTTAAGCAAGGCGGTTTTCGACGCGGAGCTCTCATGGGTATCCTTGACTTCGATCATCCGGAGATTCTTAACTTTATAACTTCAAAACTTCGCGGAGATTTTACTAACTTCAACATTTCCGTAATGGTTACAAATGAGTTTATGAACTCAGTTATATCGGAGAAGGTTAATTATGTAGATTTGAAATTCAACGGGGTTAGCTATGGTAGAGTTAGATCCGATGATCTCTTTGATCAGATTATCTTCTCCGCTTATCAATGCGGCGATCCGGGGATTATCTTCTATGATCGGATTCAAGAAGATAATGATCTCTTTCCGAAGATTGACATTAACGCGACTAATCCGTGCGTTACAGGAGATACACAAGTTCTAACTACATATGGCTATATTCCTATCGGAGCTTTAGTAGGAGAAAATGTATCTGTATGGAATGGAGTTGAGTGGTCTACTGTTAAACCTTTTAGTACAGGTGTTAATAACATAGTGGAAGTACACTTAACAAATGGAGTAGTTATTCATTGTACACCTTATCATAAGTTTGTTTCTTCAGATTATCGTATGATAGAAGCTAGTAATTTGAAAATTGGAGATACTTTAGGTAGATATAAACTACCGATTTTAGACGGAAAAGATACTCCTGAAATCGATGGGTATAGTCAGGGTTTCTATGCCGGAGACGGAAATAATGGCTTAAGGAAAAGTAGAATTTATAGTACTAAATATTGTTGTATGAAGAGACTCGTTGGAAACATAGGAAAAACTATGAACGGTAATTCTGAAAATGATATTAGAAATTGGTATCACGGACAGATGTTATCAAAAGACTTTGTTCCTATAAATGCTAGTGTTTATTATAAACTCAACTGGCTAGCAGGTTTATGTGATTCAGATGGAACAGTTGCGTCTAATAGTATTCAAATAACATCTATTAATAAAGACTTTCTGTTAGCTACCAGACTATTACTAACAACTCTAGGTGAAGAAACAACAGTAGCACTTAGCTCTAAAGAAAAAATTAAAACTATTAAAGGAAAAGATTATAAGTGCAAAGCTGTGTATAGATTAGTAATAGCACATAGTCAAGTAATGAACTTAATAAATCTAGGTCTAAGATGTTGTAGACTTGAACTTCCTCAAGAACCTCCTCAAAGATCAGCTAAGAGATTTATAAAAGTAAAAGCTGTCTATATTGTTGAAGGCAAAGAAGAAACATTTTGCTTTAATGAGTCTAAGAAACATTTAGGAACATTTAATGGTGTAGTTACAGGGCAGTGTGGAGAAGTGCCGCTGCCGCCTATGACAGCATGTAATCTTGGGTCGATCAATCTATCGAAGTTTGTAGATAGATACGGTATCTTTCATGATGGTGAGTATCAAAAATATGTGGAATTAGGTATGAAAGCTCTCAAAGCTATTAACAAAAATGCTTGGTATCCATTTCCTGAGATGACTAGAAATATGAAGTCTCTAGACATCTGCGGATTAGGTCATATGGGTCTAGCTGATATGTTTATAAAGATGGGAATAATATACGGAAGTCGAGAATCTATTAATTTCCTAGACCGTCTTAAATATCATTATATAAAAATAACTGATGAAATAGGAGGAAACAGTTTCTACAAACGCTCTCAAGCTCCGACTGGTAGCCTTAGTATAATCGCTGATTGCTCAGCTGGTATTGAGCCGGTGTTTGAAAGAAGCTTTGAACGTCATCTTACAGTTGGAATTCTACAGGAAGTTAGAGAACTATATAAATCTAAATACTGTATAACTGCTCATGAAATAGATCCGATAGATCATCTGAAGATCCAAGCCAAGATCCAAACATTCACCGATGCGGCGGTTTCTAAAACTATCAACCTTCCTCATACTGCATCTATCGAGAATATTAGAAAGATCTACATCAACGCTTGGAGAAGTGACTGCAAAGGTGTAACAGTTTTTAGAGATCAATCTAAAGAAGGTGTTTGGAAGAAGAGTAAATGCGAGGGAGAAAATTGCTTTCTATAGGATATAAGATATGAACATACTACAAGATTGTAGAAATCTTTTATGGTTATATGCTAAGGCCCATCTTCCTCTTCCTAAACTATCTATCTGGTGTGAGGACTTTACTCAGTTAGGATTTTCAGAGAGAGTTATAAATTCTGGATCAGTTGCAGTTCACATACCTTTAAGAAATATTAATTTTAATATGATAGAAATTAAGATGTTCAAAATAAATAATTTCAAAGGTATTAGAGTAATGGTTGAATTTGAGGAGTAGATAGATGCTAGGTCTAAACAAAACAAATGGACTTTTACCTACAGGAAATATTTGTTA
>SDBT01014379.1_pt1 | contig 12623 bp, 5 predicted proteins | sample 2277101 | NCBI WGS metagenome assembly SDBT01 (sample SAMN10404973, study PRJNA504765) | marine sediment metagenome | isolation source: marine sediment core GS10_PC15, 103 cmbsf | place: Arctic Ocean: Southern Knipovich Ridge | collected 2010 | reverse complement strand
GATGATGGCTCTGTCACTGCCTGGGGATACAATGTTTATGGCCAGTGCAATGTCGGCGCGCCCAATAGCGGCTTTGTCGCCATCGCGGCGGGCGGTATCCACAGCCTGGGCCTCAAAGATGATGGCTCTGTCGTGGCCTGGGGAGACAATGGCGTTGGCCAGTGCGATGTCCCCGCGCCCAATAGCGGCTTTATCGCCATCGCGGCGGGCGATTACCACAGCCTGGGCCTCAAAGATGATGGCTCTGTCGTGGCCTGGGGATCCAATGACGATGGCCAGTGCGATGTCGGCGCGCCCAATAGCGGCTTTATCGCCATCGCGGCGGGCCATTGGCACAGCCTGGGCCTAAAAGATGATGGCACAGCCTGCGCCTGGGGATTGAATGACTATGGCCAGTGCAATGTCCCCGACCCTAATGGCTTTATCGCCATCGCGGCGGGCGGTGCCCACAGCCTGGGCCTCAAAGATGATGGCTCTGTCGTCGGTTGGGGCGACAATAGTGCCGGCCAAATCGACGTACCAGTCGGTAACAATTTTATTGCTATTGCCGCCGGTGCTGATCATAGTCTGGCCGGCTATGTGAAAGTCTTGGCGGTAATGAATCCCAAAGGCGGGGAGAAACTATTCGCCGTCAGTACTCATACTATCCAATGGGGTAGTATGGGCATCAACAACGTTCGTATAGAGTACTCGGCTAATAATGGCCAAAGTTGGGTAGAGATTGCCCCTGACGTGGCGAATACCGGCTCGTATGATTGGATTGTACCTGATATAAGTTCACAGCAATGCCTTGTTCGTATCAGTGATACCGAAAGTTCAGGGGTTTCTGATACCAGCGATGAAGTTTTTACAATAGCCAGGTCTTTATATGTTGACCAAAGTGCTACCAGTGGTGCAAATAACGGCAGCAGTTGGGATGATGCTTACAATGAGCTTCAGGACGGGCTGGCTGTGGCCCAACCGGATGATATAATATGTGTGGCAGAGGGCATTTACAAACCAGCGGGTCCGGGCGGCAATCGCCAGACAAGCTTTCATCTCGTCTATGGTGTGGCAATCTATGGAGGCTTTCCTTCAGGCGGCGGCAACTGGGAAACCAGAGACCCGGAAACCAACGAAACCATTCTTAGCGGCGACCTGATGGGAAACGACGGACCGGGCCAATGGGAAAACAACGACGAAAACAGCTACCACGTGGTAACGGGCAGCGGTACGGATGCCACGGCCATCTTAGACGGCTTCACCATCACTGCGGGAAATGCCAATGGTTCGAATCCATACGACGGCGGCGGCGGGATGCATAACGACGTTGGCAGCCCGACGGTCATCAACTGCACGTTCAGGGCGAACTCGGCAATCTACGGCGGCGGGATGAAAAACAACCAGTTTTGCAACCTGCTGGTTACAAACTGTGAGTTCATCGGGAATTCGGCAGGAAACTATGGCGGAGGGATGGAGAACTACTACTACAGCAGTCCAACGGTTACAAACTGCACGTTCAGTGGCAACTCGGCAGGTGAAGGCGGTGGGATGGACAACGATACCTACAGCAACCCGGTAGTTACAAACTGCACGTTCAGTGGAAACTCAGCGATAACCTACGGGGGCGGGATGTACAACTGGGACAGCGACCCAATGATCACCAATTGTATTCTGTGGGGCAATACAGACAGCGGAGGTTCAGATGAGTCTGCGCAAATCTATGGCGGCATACCTGTCGTGAGATTTACTTGTGTACAGGGTTTGGATACATTTATCGGCAACGGTAATATTGGCGAGGACCCCCTGTTTGTGAATCCGAATGGAGTTGACAATATCATTGGCACAGAAGACGATGACTTGAGACTATCCGTAGGTTCGCCCTGCATCGATGTTGGTGATAATGAAGCGGTGCCCCTTGATGCTGTCGACCTCGATGGTGATAGTAAAACTGCCGAGTCGACTCCGTGGGACCTCGACGGCAATCTCAGGTTTGTAAACGGTGACTGTTTGGGTCTCACTGTTGTGGACATGGGTGCCTATGAGTTTACTTACGCTACCATCGGCGACTTCGACGGCGATTGTGATGTGGACCTTGCCGACTTTGGTATATTTGCGTTGGCCTGGCAAACTGAGGATGGAGAGGAAGGTTGGAATCCGGATTGTGATATAAGCATTCCTGCTGATGGCGTGATAAATATCCTGGACCTTGTCGTAGCTGCCGGAGACTGGCTGGCCGGTGTTGAATAGCTGTTTGCTAAATCCTAAACAATATCGAAATTAAAAATTGAGTCCACTCTAAAAAGGTAATGCTTGAGAGGCCAAGAATATTGCAATCCGAGGGCTTTTTGACTTGTTTTCGATGGTGAATTCTATATGATGGCCCTTGAAAAGAATGATAATTTTTATGAGGGAAAAAGGATGTTCCGTAAAAACACATCACATCTGCAGCCATCTTTATTTGGTATCGCAGGTCAACTGCCGAAAGCCAAGCTCAAAAAGCTCAAGAACTCGAAGGAATATGATTTTTACAGGTTGGTATTCTGCCGGATAGCCGAAGGAGATTTTTCAGTATTGTACTCAGATACCGCCAGTCGGCCGAACGCTCCGGTCAATTCGCTTGTGGCATCCATAATACTGATGTATCACAACAACTGGACGACGGAGCAGTTGTTTAATCGTATCGATTTTGATCTTCTTACTCGCACAGCCTTAGGGCTGGACACGCTGGATGAGACGCCTTTTTGTCCTGCGACATTTTTTAATTTCCAGAACAGACTTCTGCGGCACTTTGGCCGAACGGGCGAGAACCTGCTCGAGCAGGTATTCGACAGTCTTACACAGCAGCAGTTGAAGGTCCTGAAGATAAAAACCAACATTCAGCGCAGTGACTCCTTTATGGCGATGAGCAATATTCGCAGCTACAGCCGAACACAGCTTTTGATAGAGATGTTAATCAGGCTGTACCGCATATTAAGCGATGAGGACAAGAGTCGATTTAATGACGTTCTTGGCCCCTATATAAAGCAGTCGTCGGGGCAATACATTTATAGTCTGGAGCGTCAGCAGATACCGCATGAACTACAGAAGCTGGGCCGGTTGTATCACACGCTTTATGAATCCTTAAAGGGAAGCTACGGGGATTTTGAGGTTTTCGGCGTATTTGAGCGTGTTTACAACGATCATTTTACAATCGTTAAAGGTGAAGCAGAGGTAAAGCCGGGCAAGGAACTCAAGGGCAATAGTCTTCAGTCGCCGGATGATATAGATGCTACCTACCGCAAAAAGAATGGTCGTCATTATCGAGGCCAAAGCGTCAATGTCACCGAGACAGCCAATCCTGAGAATGAATTGAATTTGATAACCGATGTTGCGGTTTGTTCCAACGATACCGATGACAGCAAGATACTTAACGAGCGAATTGAGCCTATCAAAGAAAAGACTCCGGACCTGAACGAACTGCATACTGACGGTGCTTACGGCAGTGAAGATAACGATAAAAAAATGGAAGAGCTCGAAATCACTCATGTTCAAACGGCTGTGCGAGGTCGTAAGGCAGAAGTTTCAATGGAAATCGAGGAAGTGTCTGAGGGGCAATATAAAGTTAAGTGTCCCCATCAATGCGTCAGTTCAGCCAAAGCAAGGAAACGTCATAAAGCCTGCTTTGATATGAAGATTTGTAAGCAATGTCCATCGAGCAGGAATTGTCCTGCCAACCCGCTGCGACGGGGCGCAGACGCGGCGAGACAACAAAGTGATAAGCGGACATATTATTTTGACAGGTCGGATTATCTTCTTGGTAAGCGAAACAGAAACATAAAATCGTTGCCGCCGGAACGGCGAAAGTTACGGCCTAATATAGAGGCCACGGTCAAGGAGTTTACCAAACCATTTAATCATAAGGGCAAGTTGAAGGTTCGCGGCCTGTTCAGGACGATGGTATATGCGCATGCGATGGCGATTTCGATAAACTTTGGCCGGGTTTGGCGATATATAGCCGAGAATCCGGACTTCTTTGCGTTGTTAAACCTGCTTCGTGGCATTTTGTCGAGCATGTTTGCTATTCATAGTGAAAAGGTGCATCGAAAAGTGATTATTCGAGGCAAAATCTGTTGTCTTCTTGAGCCTCGACAATTCTTAGCCCGAGCCGCCTAAAGGCGGGTTTTTAGAGCGGACTCAACTATGTTATGTAATCTGTCATTGACGAATATGAGTGCCGCAAATTTAAGGAGATTCAAAATGACAGCAAAAAGATGGTTTCCAGTCTTGTTGGTTCTATTGGCTTTGGCACAACTTGTCGCGGGTGATTTCAGGGCCTACTACACACGACTGGATTATCAGGACGGCATAAGCGGCAAACATGCTGATATCATCGTCCAGTTTGCAAAGGACCAGCGATTCGTATTCAGCCGTCAGTCAAGCTATCTGCCTTACTGGGAAACGGAGAAGGGAAAATCGTACGTCAAGGAAGTCGTTCCAAGGTCAGGAGACGGCACAGATATTCAGCCGGACAAATACAACCGCCATTCTTATGTTAGAATTATTGAAAGTACGCCCAAAAGAGCAATTGTGCACTGGCGTTACTATCCTGACCTGCTGCATACGAAGATGACCGACGTGGTGCATGAGGTCTTTGCAATCACGCCCGATGGAAAGGTCACGCGCAAGATCAAGAAAGGAACTGAGAAAATTGACGATTGGCGGGACCCACAGAATGTTTCCGTCCAGGTGTTGCAGCTTGATAAGGATGGCATAGAGGAAATTTCTTTCAAGCAGGCGAAGATTAGTCAAAAGGTCGCTAAGGCCGTGAAAGGTTCGCCAATCAAAGACAATGATGTCGGGGAGGTGGCGGCACAATGGAGATTCGACGAAGGTGGAAAAGCTGATTCGGACTTTACGACCGAAGACGTTAGCCGGATAAATTGTCCGATTAGTGGGCCTAAAAGCTACTGGATCAAGGGCGTATCGGGGACGGCGCTGCAATTCGACGGCTATACCTCAAGCGTGTCAATTCCTGTTGAGTATGGCCCTCATGTCGTCGATGAGATGACGATTGAGGCATGGGTCGCTATGGCGGCGCATCCTTTTGGCTGGGTGCCCATCATTCATCAGTGCATCTGGGAAAAAGTGGGATTCTATTTTGGCGTAAACGCCTACGGTAAGGTTGGCCTAATGGTAGGTGTCAACGGCGAGTGGAAACAGCTTATCTCCGAAGACAAGTTGGATCTGTCCCGCTGGACTCATATAGCGGCCACGGTAAATGCTGAAACGGGCAAGTTCGCCATATATATTGACGGCAGCAAGAATGTAGAAGGCTCTTTCGAAGGTGAGAGGCTCCAAATTGCCAACGTGCCGATTGTCATTGGGCTAAACCGTGAGCCACTCATTCCATTACCCCGGGCCAGGTACGGCCGATACGGCCAGAAAGTTACCATCACAGGTTTCGAGGGAGCCATCGACGAACTAAGGCTCTGTGGCGGTGTGCTTTCAGACTCTGATATCCAGCGCTCCTACCGAAATCTCAAACCTGATGCATCTTTGCTCGACAACGCGGGATTCGAAAAGCGTGTTCTGCCGGGACACCCCGGGTGTGCGGATGAGTTTGGCGCCTTCTATACGAAACTCAAATATCACGAATTGTGGGACAACCTGTGGCGAACGAGCGATTGGCCGGATATCGTGGTGAAATTTGACACCCAGCCCACCAGCGTCGTCTTCTGGCGCGGGCCTTCCTACGGCCCTGGCTGGGTTACCGACAAGAACTACTGGATGGCCGACCAGAGCGTTGAGACGGGTAATGCGATTAGTTATTCCGAGCACATGTCGGACAAGCAGGGGCGCTACACGCACGTTCGGCTGATTGAAAATACAGATGCCAGGGTTGTTGTACACTGGCGCTATAGTGTCTGCGATGTCACCTATAATTTTGACCAGGCATTTGGCCCGGCCGGCATCTGGGATGATGAGTACTTCTATATTTATCCTGATGGCGTCGCCATTCGTAAGGTTAATCAAAAGTCGCTGAGTTTCACTGAGCGCCCGCCGACGCGGGTCTCCTGGCAGGATGTTCAGTTTTTTGCTGGGCCCGGCATGACACCGGATGATGTGATGAACCTCGACGCAGTAACATTGGCCAACATGAAAGGCGAAACCGCAATAATGGATTGGACTGATGGGGTACCGCAAGAGCAGCCTCTGCCCAGCGCCAATATCGAGCGAATCAACTTCAAGTCTGACTACAAGGTATTCCTCGCTTTCCAGGACGGGACTTACATAAATCCCTGGGGACGGGTCCCACGGAATATGTACTGCCACTTCATGACGTGGAACCACTGGCCGGTTGCGATGATTGCATCGCAGGGCAAGAGTTCACTGTTCCCGGACCGCGTTACCCATTCGGCATTATGTGCTGCGGACAATGTCATTGACCACGGCAATATGGCAATGTACGGCTTTACGGATAAGCCCATTACCGACTTGTTCGACCTCGTAAAATCCTGGTGCGACCCACCCTCCGTAAAGAAAACCAAAGGTTGTCAGTCCAAAGGCTATGATAAGGCCCAGCGTGCCTACATCCTGAACTCCACTTCAGGGGCTTTGAGCTTCCAACTTGCCGCTTCGAAAGACTCGCCCGTTGTAAATCCCTGTTTTGTGATTAAGAACTGGAATAGCAAGAGTCTTGCTCATCTCGAATTGAATGGAGCCAGGATTGAACAAGGCAAAGCTCTTCGGCAGGGAATTGTCTATGATACAGATGGAACGAGAACATTGGTTGTGTGGGCCAAAATCGCGTCAACGGAACCGATACGTGTGTCTATCAATCCGGTCTCGTCCTTAAGCATCGATGAGGTTAGAAAATTGGGGGGCAAAACGGGATTTAAGGTTTATGGTGCAAATCCGGTCATAAAGACGGGAGCCGAAGGCGAGTGGGACGCAGGTGCATTGGGCTCGATGACAGTGCTCAAGGTCGGCAGCATCTATCACATGTATTACGAAGCATGGGGGGTGCGGAGTGAGAAAGAATGGGACGCCGAGGAGTACGAATCGCTGCAGATAGGACACGCCACTTCCCAAGATGGCGTCCATTGGACAAAAGACCCGGCCAATCCCGTTCTGCCGCGAGGTGCGGTGGGCGAATGGGACAGGACCGGGACCTGGGACCCCTTTGTGCTCTATGAAGACGGCTTGTTTAAAATGTGGTACGGAGGGGGCGGGGGCGGTAAGCCGTGTGACTGGGCCTTTGCCGTCTCAAAAGACGGAACCCATTTCGAGAAAAAGGGGAGAATTAGTACATTGGGTGAAGTAGAAGATTGTCACGTTGTTCATGATACCGACACCGGCCTGTACCACATGTACTATTGGGACAGAAACTATGAGCCGATGGCCCTTTTCCATGTCACTTCGCCAAGTGAAACGGGTTTTGACTTCACGAAAGCCGAAAAGATTAAAATCGCCGGCGAAACGTATCCCGAACAGTACAAGTTTACTCACGTCTTAAAAGATGCCGATGGCTGGCACATGTTTTACGCCGATTTTGAAAGACCCCACTGCCCCGACACCCTTACCCGCTACGCTACCTCATCAGATGGCGTACATTGGCGTGCGAGGAATAAAAAGCTTCTCGAAGGACACGATGCTGAAGTGCTCAAGGTCAGTAACGACCTGTATCTGATGTACTACGGCCCGCGAAATCACTTCGATGCGAAAGACTGCGACATTCGATTGGCCGTTTATAATGGAAAGTTGAGCGGCTTGATTCGTGACGAAAACTCTGAATAGGCGATATTTGATAAGGAGAATGTTAAAATGAAGCTCGGAATTCACGCATACGCATGGTGCTCACAATGGAGCAATGAGACACTTGACCTGATTGACAGAGTCAAAAAACTCGAAATGGACTTCATCGAAATTCCCCTGATGGTCCTCGATACGTTTGACGCCCCAGCCATAAAAGAACGTCTCCAAAAAGCCGGCCTCGGCGCAGTAACCTCGACCGTATTGCTTGGTGACACGGATATTACCAGCGACGACGCCGGCATCCGGGTCAAGGGGGTCGATTATCTAAAGGCCTGCGTCCAGGCGACAAGCGATATCGGTGCACAGAATTTCTCGGGGGTCGTATATTCTCAGTTTGTAAAGCCGGCCATCCAGCGGCCGACCGAGCAGGCCTGGCAGTATTCGGCCGATTGTCTCCGTGAAGCGGCCCGTTTTGCAAAGGAGGTCGGCGTAAATATCGGGCTGGAGCCGGTCAACAGGTATGAAACTTACCTGGTGAACACCTGCGAGCAGGCACTGAAGCTCAAAGAAATGATCGGCGAAGACAACATAAAAATCCACCTCGATACCTATCACATGAATATCGAGGAAAAAAGCTATTACGCCGCGACCATAAAGGCCGGCAAGGACCTTATCCACTACCACCTCTGCGAGAATGACCGCGGCATTCCCGGAACCGGCCTGGTCAATTGGGACGAGATATTCAAGGCCCTTTCGGAAATTGACTACAAGGGTAACGCGGCTCTCGAAAGTTTTGTCGATGCTACGGACAACATGAACACGTGGGTCTGGCGCCAGCTTGCACCCGATGGAGATACTCTCCTGCGCGAAGGTGTTGCCTTTATCCGTAAGATGCAAAAAAAGTACGGCATGGCACATTAGAGTTTTGAATTTTGAGTTTTTAGTTTTGAGTTGTGGAGCCGCTGCGCGGACCTTTTTTCGAGTACAAGGCGTTTCTGTTGTCCGTCCTCTGTCATCTGTCTTCTGGGAAGTTCAGGTAAGCGAATTCGCCGAAAAGCTCAAGGGCCTTTTTATCGTATGCCTTTGCAGCGTCTGTTTCATTTTTGAATCTGCCTAAGAAATATTTTTTACCGTTGTGTTGGATGTAAGCGATGAAAAGGTTTCTGTTTTTATCAAATGACACACCCTTATATTTTGACCACTTATTGCGCCGGGTGCTTGGTCGGCTGTTTCTGTTGTTCTCGGCAACTGTGCAGAGGCGCATATTGCTCTTTCTGTTGTCCAGGCCGTTGTGGTTTATGTGGTCAACTACAAGGCCGGGCGGGGCGTTTAATATCACCCGATGCATCGAGACTATCCCGTACGGACGTCGACTACTGGCATAAGATGTTAGGCCTTCTTTTGAAGCGTGCCATTTGTATTTACAAAGCCATTCGTAGTCCTCGGCATCGACAATGGCGAATTTATCCCGCGTAAGCCCAATCAGCTTTGCGCCTTCGGCTAATGCAGCCGCAATGTCGAGGGCGACCAATTCGTGTGATCTTTCAAAATTACTGCACGCTCCATTCGAATCGACAACCTGCCATGGCAGGTCGGTATCGGCCTTGTGCCTGCAGATTAATGTCACAATTGTCGTGCCACCAGCAGGCACTGAGTATTCGCAATTTTCACAACTTTGCACTGTTGAATCTTCGTGCCTAAAGGCACCTTCTGTTCTAATCATTTTTGAACCTCCAAATTCTAAAATCTCTTATCCATTTCTACCCTTATTCATTTTTGGCGCGGCCTATCGTTTCACCCTGAAGGGTGTTCGGTCAAGTACAAGGCGTTCGCCTGCCGTCGCCCGGAGGCGTCCCGATTTATCGGGGCATCGAGGACGTGCGGCCAGGCAAGAACAACGACGTAATCGCCCGAAGGAACCGTCAAAAAAACGGTCCCTCCCTATTTAGCACAAACTTGCACGTTTGATGCGAAAATTCGGGATTTTTTTGTCGCGCAAAATCGCTAACCGCTTGCACGCTAAGGAGATAAATTTTTTTATTTTTTTTACGAATAGCAAGATAGTGCAAGCGTGTTTGGTGCTATCTGGACATTCCATGTCTTTTATTTGCGCTGAAATTATTAGTATTTCTCCCTTTTTTTAGCGCAGAATTTTGTTCATCTGGCAAGGCCGCAGGTCCGCGCCGAATACAGGCGTACTGTTGTACGTCGAGTATCATCGACGGGCCGAGAACGCCGCCAGTGGACAAAATAACCGCTAAAAAACTCTTGAAATCGAGGATTGGTGCAGGTAAGCTAATAATTAGTCCCTAATTCGTTCGGGTGAGCGGACTTCGGATTGAATGCGTTAATTAAACTCTTTTGAAAGGGCATGGGAAATAAGTAGTTGGTGTTTTTGTGAGAAAAGTTCAGCGTTTTGGTCTCAACATAGCCGCGCCCAAGGCGAGAAGTAAGAGCGTGGAGGGTTTTTTATCGAGAGTTTTGTACCCGGTTAGGACGAAAACGTGTTCCTTTTCGTTGACCGGTTTGCTCCTTAGGGCCTTGGCCTCGCCGAATTATCCTTATGCGATCTGAACCGTATAAACACCGGCCTGATATCAGTTGGGCTTCAATTTCAAGCACAACTGCACCGTTACCCGGGACAGCGGCTAACAACAGCGACTTATCGAAGACCATAAACAACTTCTGCGAGCCATTCACAGTCATCAATCGGCTAAAGCTCGGCTCAATTTCACCCGGATAAAGCCAGAACGACCCATCAATATCGTCCCCGTCAATACCGGCCGGCAGTTGAATGACAGCTAAGATTCCCTTCATATGGCTCTTGCGATTTATTACCCTCGGCATCACTCGCAAATCCACCTCTATACCTTCGATGACCTCTATAACGCATGAGTTGGGCTCCGATGCATCCAGACCGTCATCGACCGTTAATTCAATGGTATGCAAACCAACCGGCAACTCGATGATGGGGCTAACACCGTTTGCATCGAAAAGTGCACCCTCAATCTCCCATGTCCACAGATAGTCAAGTTCATCACCATCGGTGTCGGTTGAACCGAAACCATCCAACTCAATCTCTGCAGTTTCGTTGCCACATATATATACAATCTGGTCATCTCCCGCATCTGCTACGGGTTGTGAATTCGCATAGAAGAACTCGTATGCTCCCATGTCAACTGTAGCCGTGCCGTTACCATCACCATCAATGATACGCGGTCTTCCGTCCAGATCGGTCGCCTCTGTTACTGCACTGTTATCACCGGCGTCAATACAAGGTGAGGTCGGCTGCAGGTGATAATCGCCATCCACCCAGAAATCATCCTCTGGATCATGCGGCGTACCATTAGGGTCCCAATAGCCCGGCTGTGCAAACAGCGGATCGGTATCGTTATTGCCGCCGTCGTCGGAGCCCAAATCGTCATCCCAGCCTGCACCGCTGCCGCCGCTACCAGCAATATCGCTGTACCGGATCACAGGTGTTGCGGAATCATTATCAATCTGGTTGCCGGTAGAAGTAGATTCATTTGCCCACAGAATGCAGTTTTCTACTATCGAATTGCTATCGTAGTTATAGATTCCGCCACCATATCTTGCCGAATTATCGCTGAATGTGCAATTTGTCAGCGTTGGACTACAGTTAGACCAGTTGCGCATCGCACCTCCATCATCCGAAGCCGAGTTCTTACTGAACATACAGTCTGTCACCTTTGGACTGCTGTAATATTCATTGTACATCCCGCCACCGTCGCCGCCGGGTTCAGCAACTGAATTTCCGCTGAACGTACAGCCAGTCACTACTGGACTGCTATGGTCGTCGTTGGACATTCCACCACCCATATTAGCCGAATTGTCCTCAAATTCGCAGCCTTTCACCATCGGGCTGCTGCCCCAGTTGGACATACCACCGCCGCTAAGAAAAGCTGAGTTTTCGCTGAACGTGCAATTGATTATCATCGGGCTGCTGAAGTAGTCATTGTACATCCCGCCACCCATATCAGCGGAATTGCCACTAAACGTACAGTCAGTAATCAGTGGAAGGCTGTTTTCTCTGTTACACATCCCACCACCAAGATCTGAAACCGAATTTTCGGTGAACTTACAGTTAGTAACTATTGGACTACTGTCTTCGTTGTACATCCCGCCACCCATATCAGCGGAATTGCCACTGAACGTACAGTTGGTGACTGTCGGATTGCTATTAAACCAGTTATATATCCCACCGCCTTCATAATCAGCCGTGTTGCCACTGAAGATACAATTGCTGACTGTCGGACTGCTATCATAGTTGTGCATCCCACCGCCTCCGTGAGGAGACCAGCCATTGGTAATTGTAAAGCCATCAAGGACAGTGTTCGGATCGCAGCCACCGGAGTCAACAACCACATCCATATAATTACCATCGATCGTGCAGCTTTCGGCGCCAACACCAATTACGGCGACACCATTTTCAAGCCAGATATTTTCAACATATGTCCCGGCCGACACAAGAATGGTATCTCCATAATTGGCAGAGAAAATCGCATCTTGGATGGTGGTATAATCGCCGGTTCCATTTGGGTCAACTGCGATTACGTCTGCACTACAGGGAATGGCCAATAGCAGGCATGTCCAAGCCAAAGCCAGCGTTTTCACTGTCATCACTCTTCCAAAAAATAAGTTTTCCCCCACGTTTAAATACATTGTATCAGATAATCTGGAGTTGTCAAGCCTTTTGGGGGAAAATAGTCAAAATTGTTGCAAAGTGTCGCTTTTGGGCGGTAATTTCGTCGTTCGTGATGTCCCGCACCAAAAGGTTTGGTGCGGGATAAACGTGAAGCGTATTGCGTTGGTTGAGCCGCTGCGCGGGACTGTTTAAATAGATTCCTCGGCTTCCCCGTTCGACTCCCTGCGGTCGTTCAGGGCTA
>SDBT01014378.1_pt1 | contig 12625 bp, 7 predicted proteins | sample 2277101 | NCBI WGS metagenome assembly SDBT01 (sample SAMN10404973, study PRJNA504765) | marine sediment metagenome | isolation source: marine sediment core GS10_PC15, 103 cmbsf | place: Arctic Ocean: Southern Knipovich Ridge | collected 2010 | reverse complement strand
CACCGTGCGATACGATGCGTTCGAAAACAGCAATCATGCCAACTACGTCGCGCAAAAAGCAGTCATCACGGTCACCCGGCCCAATGGCGAGGAGTTGGTGCTCTACCCGCAAAAACGACGCTATTTCAAGCCGCCCACCAGAAACACCACCAGTGAGGTGGCCATCCATTCGAACCTGTCCGAAGATATCTACCTGATCCTCAATAACTGGTGGCACGCCGAAGATGATGAACTCGGGACGACCGAGATCAGGATAAAGCTTAAAGCGATTACCAAGCCGCTTCTGGTGTGGATATGGATCGGCGGAATTGCCCTTGCCGTCGGCGCCTCGGTGTGCCTGCTCTTTGGCAGATCCAAGAGCCCCGCCGTCGCAAACACCGACGAATAGTTTAGTGTTGCAACCAGACCGAAGAACAAGAGGTTTGCTGATGACCCGAACGATTTTGATGATTGCCCTGATGCTTGCAGTGCACCTGCCTGCCGTTGCCCAAGACGAGCGTGACGAAAGCTCACATGAAGGCCATAACCACGGGCCGGTGTCGAGTGCGCCAGTCGCTGCTGCGTCCCAGACCGGTACGATCACCGTTCACACGATTCAAGGAACGGAAGGCGGCCCGGCTGTCACTTCCGGCAATGTATTCGTGCAATTTCTCGGCCACGGGCGCCAAGTCAATCGCCTCGATGCGAAACTGGATGCCAATGGCGTAGCGGTGTTTGAGAACGTCCCCCTGGCCGTGCCATTCAGGCCGCAGGTTACCGTCGAGTATGCCGGAGCGTCCTACCAGGCCATGGGCGATGTAATGAAGCCAGGCAATCCATCCCAGGAGATCACGGTCAAGGTATTCGAGACCACCGACCAGGAGCCCGACTGGCAGGTGAAGATGTGGCACGTTGTGTTCAATATAACTCCCGATGGGATTCAGGTAATCCACATGATGGTAGCCCAGAACCCTACCGACCGCGCGTGGCTGGGTGCTGTTGACTCTGAGGGCAACCGGTATTCCGTCGTTCTTCGACACCCAAAGGGCGCTCATAGCATTAAGATGGGCGGAGCGTTGCACACCCATAATACGAGGTTGCTCGATGATGCGGTCGCAAGCACGGCCACACTCATGCCTGGCACGTCGATGTATCGCATTGAGTACGTCCTGCCCGTCACAGAATCTGATGTTACGATCCCCCTGACCACTCCCGCCAAAGTCACGCAATTGAGAGTATTTTTTCCGGACGACCCGGTCCTGAAGCTCCACAGTGAAAGTCTTAAAAGCCTCGGCCAAGGTCGCTACGAGCTGTCCGGTGAACGAACGGTGGAGGTTTTTGCAGCTTCTGACTTGCCGGGCGGCAAACAGATCAACATGGTCATCTCCGGAATATCCCGGCCGCTAAGCTCAGATGAAATTGCTGCAGGCTCGCCCTACCTCGCCAGAGGAATTGCCGCGATTGGCACACTGGCCTTGCTGGTTGCCTGCGCCGTGGCGATGCTGAGAAAACGAGGCTCAGACGCAAACAGCGATCACGCCTGACCGCGAAAAGGTGAACTATTGGACGTTGCAACAGGACAACAGGAGCCGCTTGAATCCACCACAGGACAAGTCCGCCAAGTCCCGGCTGTGAAAATATCGCAGTTGGTGTTGCGGCTCGAAGACAAACTGATTCTCAACGATATTTGCCTGACCATCCCTCATGGAACGACCATCGCTTTGATGGGCGCAAACGGCGCCGGCAAGAGCACATTGCTGCGAATACTGGCCGTCCTCACCCAGCCCACCAGCGGCAGCGTTGAATTGTTCGGTGTCCGCGTCGGGCCGACCGTGTGGGAAGTTCGCTCCCAGATAGGCCTCATTGCCCATCAGCCGATACTTTATCGCGATCTCTCTCTCCGAGAGAACCTGGAGTTCTTCGGCAAGCTATATGGGGTTTCAAAGCCCGGCGAGCGTGCGGGAGAGCTGCTGGAGTTGGTTGGACTATCTCATCGTCAGGACGACGCGGTAAAGACGCTCAGCCGCGGCATGACCCAGCGGGTGTCCATCGCGCGAGCCCTGATGCACGATCCGAAACTGCTACTGGCGGACGAGCCTTTCAGCGGACTGGATGCGCCCTCCATCGAGGCCATGGAACTTCTGCTGGCGAGATTACACGACCAGGGCAAGACCGTTATCCTGTCCGGGCATGACCTCCGACAGAGCCTCCGACTGGCCCAGGTAGCCGTCGTTCTCCGTCAAGGGCGCATCGTCCTCAACAAGCCAACCGACCAGATTGACGAAGATACATTACGGAAAGAAATCGCAACCACATGATGCTTGCCCTCAAACAAATCGTGCTGCTGACGGGAAAGGATCTTCGGATCGAAGCGAGAACCCGCCAGACGCTTGGATTGGTGGTGGTGCTTGGAGTCCTGATCATCGTCGTCCTGGGTCTGGGCCTGGGCGCTCAGAGCAAGGTTCCGTCTTATTCCGCCACAGCGATCCTTTGGGTCGCATATCTCTTCGGCGGTGTCTTATGTTTCGAGAAAACCATGTCCGTCGAGCGAGATGATGGAGCACTGGCGGGCTTGCTGGCGGCTCCCTTGGACCGTGGAATCATCTTTATAAGTAAACTGATCAGCAATCTCGTACTGATGTTCAGCCTTGCAGCCGTAGTTACACCCGTCGCTATTGTGCTGTTCAATTTCGATTTGTCGGCCGCCCCGCTGGAGTTTATTCTGGTCACCGCGTTGAGCATGATAGGTTTTGGGGCTGTGGGTACGCTGTTTTCGGCAGTGTCCAGCTCGACTCGCCTGCGGGGTGGACTACTGGCCATACTCGTGTTCCCCATCTGTCTGCCGGTAGTGGTCACCTCGACGCAAGTACTGATTATGGTCTTCCGTGATGGCGAACCGCTGAACTCGGCCGGCATGGGGGTGCTGATCGCATTCGATGCAATCTACCTGGTGATGAGTTGGCTAGCCTTTGAACGAATTCTCGAACCATAGGACGAAACCTGATGCTGAATAAATCAAAGACGGCAACGCGGATCTACTGGCTGATTGTCGCTCTGGCATTCGGGACGACGACAACCATGCTGTTCGTCTACACCCCGGTCGAACAGACTATGGGACCAATCCAGAAACTTTTCTATGTGCACTTGCCCTCAGCAATCTGTGCGTTTCTTGCCTGTGTGGTGGCGTTCGTCGGAGGGATTGGCTACCTGTGGCAGAAAAAGATGATGTGGGACGACCTCTCGTTCGCCGCAGCGAAGATTGCAGCCCTGTTATGCACGGTCGTACTGCTGACTGGGATGATCTGGGGCCACAGCGCTTGGGGGGTCTGGTGGGCCTGGACGCCCAGGTTAACTTTCAGTCTGTTATTGTGGCTCCTGTATGTGGTCTATCTGATCATACGCCCCTGCATCGAGTCGCGCGACAGCCGCGCAGTCGTCAGCGCCGTCTATGTCGTCGCCGCATTCCTCGACGTACCGCTGATTTATCTCTCGGTCCGACTGATCCCAGACTACATTCACCCCAAATCGGTAGAGCTGATCGCGCCAATGAAACTTACGCTCGCAGCATGGTTTGTTCCGATCGTCCTGCTTACCGTGGGAATGATTACGGCCTGTTATCGCCGGAACCGCCGACTGCGACTACGTGAGGCGTCCAAGTCGGTCGAATCCGCATGGTCTGTCACCAAGAGCGAATCCTTCGATGCCAACTCCGTTAGTAGTTGCAACGAGCCCAAGGGTGAGGCATAATCGCTGCCGTTCGCTTGGCGACGCCTCTTGACGTAGCGGACGGATGGCGTGCGACTCTGTGACTTTAGGGAATACGACAATGGACGTATTGCTCGTGGTTATGTGCTGGGTGTTGCCTTTGGCTTATCTGGCCTTGGCAACCGACTATGGCGCCACATTCATCCTGCGCAGCAGAATCCACATTCGCAATTCGTGGCTGATCCCGGCCATCCTGTTGCATGCGACGTTCCTGATTCTCTGGGGGATCCTATTCAAAAGACCCCCACTGGCTACAAGTTCCGAAGTGCTGTCCGTGATCGCCCTGGCGTCATTGATCGTATATTGGGGCATAGAGTTCATCAGCCTCGATCGCCGTGCGGGCGTCTTCGTCTTCTTGCTGATATTCCTGCTCCAGTACACATCCTCGATGTTCATGGTTGGAGCCATCGCGGACAAAATCGTTTTTGAGCCAGTTTCAGGAGACGTGTGGGGGCGGCTGCACGCTCTGCCGGCTAGCCTCGCTTATTGTGCATTGGCATTTGCAGCCATGTACGCCACGCTCTACCTGGTGGGACGGCGCAATCTCAAGCAGCACCACTTCGGATTGCTATTTGATCGCCTGCCCCCTCTGGAGTTGCTCGGGCAGATGAGCTGGTATGCCCTGCTCGGCGCGTTTATATTGATGACCATCACCATTGGCACGGGAATCATCTTTCTTCGCGACGCGGGCCACTCCCAGGAGCTTGAGGCCAAGCTGGTCGCAAAGATCATTATCGGCTCACTCGCCTGGCTTACCTGTGCGGTGGCTATCGGTGGCAAATACCTGGCCAAGTGGTCAACATCCACTGTATCATGCGTTGCTGTCGCGGGTTTCCTGGTAATCGCCGCACTGTTCATCGCCAGTGCCCTGTTGTCCTGATCGCGACTCTCTGCCTTGCGCAACAAAACTCCAGAACCGTGGTGGTGGCGCGAAGTCGAATTTGACAGGGCGAAGTCACTTCAGGCAGCGATGGTCGATGGAATCCCCAAGGCCGACCTGGCTGACCCAAAAGTGACCCACTCGGACCGAAAACAGTGTTTGCCGAGTCGCAAGGTCCATGGGAATAAATCGTAAGAAATGGCTTTCAGCCGCGTTACAGAAATACGCCCGAGAGGACTCGAACCTCTAACCCTCGGTTCCGAAAACCGATGCTCTATCCAATTGAGCTACGGGCGCATGTGCTTGCTCACTTGAGCATAGCCGATTTCGTACTATTTTCCAATGATCTTGCTTGCCAGCGCTCAAGTTGTCCCGACCCGCCATCACGATAGTTCATGAGTGGTTCGGTCGGCCGTCCACGAATCCGGCAGACCGCTGGAATTAATGAGCTTCGGCATAAATACCAGCACCCTGCTTCGGCTGCATAAGAGCTTGCATAGACTGTTGCAGGCTGACTGTCCGGCCGGGAGGTCGAACGGATGCACCCCCTCTGGCCAGGCCGTTGCAGAGCGGCGCTGGGGTTTGGGGCTTTCGGTACAGGGACGCCGTGCCTCCAGGCTCATGTGTGTCTGTGTGAAAGGGATGCAATGTCAAAACCGGTTCTTGAGGCGGAGCACCTCCAGAAAATATACGGCAAAGTGAAGGCAGTCGAAGACTTCACTTTCGCCGCTCATGAAGGGGAAATATTCGGCCTGCTTGGCCCCAACGGCGCCGGCAAGACCACGGTCATGCACATGCTGGCCGGGCTGCTGGCGCCCGATGCGGGCACGATCCGCATCAATGGCAAAATCGATCCGACGCGCCCATCGGTCCGTCGATCGTTGGGGATCGCCACCCAGTCACTGGCGATTTATGATGAGTTGACGGCCGAGGAAAATCTCGAATTCATGGCCAGTCTTCAGGGACTTCGCGGGCGGGCAAAGCGAAGTGCTGTTGAGCGTGGCCTGGAAATAGCAGAGCTCACTGGCCGGCGCAAAAGTCGCATCAGTACCTTTTCGGGAGGCATGAAGCGGCGACTGAACCTGGCGTGCGCACTGATCCATCAACCTGACCTGGTTCTTCTCGACGAGCCCACGGCCGGGGTCGACCCACAGAGCCGAAACTTCATATTCGATTGCATCGAGCGGATTGCCCAGCAAGGTCAGACTGTCATTTACACCACGCATTATATGGAAGAAGCCGAAAGGCTCTGCAAGCGCGTTGCGATTATCGACCATGGGAAATCACTGGCTATGAACACCGTCGAGTCCCTGATCGAATGCTACGGGGGCGAATCCATGCTCACCGCTGAGCTATCTCGTCCGCCCGAGCACCCCGAATTGCTGCCGGGACAATTGGATGGCCTTCACTGGCAGTACAGCACGAACAAACCAATGGAGGACATTCGCCTACTCCTGTCGAGCAACGTGGAAATCCGTGATCTTCACGCAGCGTTGCCCAACCTGGAAACGGTTTTTCTGAATCTTACCGGCAGGAGCCTGAGAACATGATGCGAGTCATCATAGCATTAGCTCGCAAGGATATGGTTCTTCTGCTGCGAGACACGATGAGCATGTTCTTCGTGCTCGTGTTCCCGATTCTGTTCGGCTTATTTCTCGGCGTGGTATTTTCGGGCATCAGCCAATCTCCGCCAGAGATGGATATAGGGATTATCGACGAAGATCGCTCGGCGTATTCTCAACTGTTCACGCAGAAAATGATCGAGATTCACGGCGCCCGCCCTAGCCAAGTCACTCAAGCCGAAGGCGACGATCTTGTTCGTACCGGACAAATGAACGGGTACATTCGAATCCCCAAAGGGTTCGGCCAGAAGGCGGGGAAGATCCTGTCCGACCCGGCCAAGGTGTACCTTAAGGTCGATCCGTCCAACTATGCGGGAGACGATCGCCTCAAGGCAGTCGTCTATCAGGTAATGCTGGCGTTGGCCAACGAACGGCTGCGGTCTGCTCCGCTTGGCGAATTGCTGGGTTTTGAAGCACTGCCGCAGTTGCGAAAATTGTCGACCGATCGAATCGAGCAAGGGCAGGCAAAAGTCGCGCCGGCAGAGGCGAGCCAGAAGCCGGCCGCCACAAGTACATCGCAGAAACAACTCACGATTAATGATGTCAAAAGGATCATGGCTTCGCATGGATTGAGCCAGCAGGAGCAACAAATCATCCTGGCCGAGGCCCGCAAGGAGGGCGCCAGCCCAGCCGAGTTGGCGATCGTTTTAGCCCAACACGGGCTGGTCGACATAGACAAGCCGGCCGGAAAAGCCTCCGCAGTCCAGCCCCCTCTCACCAAATCCGAACCAAGTGTCCTGCCGGCAGGGGTTATTGAAATTACCCCAGAGCCCGATTGGCAGGAAGGCAACCCTCATTTGGATGCGGATGGCGATGGCTATCGACAGGTGTCGCTGGTTGAGATCGAGGTGCTCCGGCCGGAAGATCGTGGCGGATTGGATCAGTGGGATGCGCTGGTCATCGGCGCCGCTTCGCCTTTTGAAATAAGTTTCCCGCTGGCGATGATCTGGGGCGTGATCGGATGCGTAGCGAGTTTTGCCGCCTCGCTCGTTCGCGAAAAAGAGAGAGGCACGTATTTGCGATTGCGGTCGGCCCCAATTCGGCCGTGGCAAATACTTGCCGGCAAAGCTGTGGCAATGTTCATCTCGGTCGTATTGATACTGACCATTTTGGTTCTGCTAGGCAAGCTGGTGGGCGTAAGGGTTCCAGATCCACTGAAGCTGGCGGTGGTGATCGCCATTGTGGCCTACTGCTTCGTCGGCGTCATGATGCTCCTGTCGATTTTCGGCAAGACCGAGCGAGCCGTCGACAGCGCCGCCTGGGCGATCCTTCTATTGCTGACCATGTTCGGAGGCGGGATGGTGCCCATCGAATTTCTGCCGATTTGGATGCAATACATCGGCAGTGTCAGCCCAGTCAAATGGGGCGTATCGGCAATTGAAGGAGCAATGTGGAGACAATTCTCTTATCGGGATTTGCGAACTTCTTTGATGCTGTTATTCGCCGCCGGAACGAGCTGCCTGGCAATCGGGTGCTGGATTTTCCAGCGCCCCGAGCAGGGGTGAATTCTTTTGAGAGGCTAATTTTTGCCAAGAGCAAAGCCAGCCCTCGTCAGCAACTGTGTGTAATAGCAGTCGCTCGCGGCTAGTACATCGAATTTCAACGCACATCGGATCACAAAATAATGGGACTCACCCCAAGGCGCATTAACTATGTGCGCGTGGTGTAAGGTGAGTTAATTAGACACGTTGTACTATGCCCTATATTGCTATACTCCATTAAGGTCATGACTGTAATAGCTTATAAATAATAGAGATAAGGATTGACAAGGGCCGCGAGTCCGATATAATCTAGGCCTCACTAGAAATATCCGGCCGGGGTTCCGGGGCAAATGCCCCATTTCAGACCGTTCCCACCTCGGATCGGTCTGTTTCTTCTCCCTCGCAAGGCCAGCAAATCACTTCCATATTATTCAATACATCATTCCACGGCAGAGTATTTGCGCGTGGCGATTTGGCTCGACCTGCGAACGTGACGATGCCGGCTAATTCCAAGCGATCCGTGGTGTTTAGAGCATCTTAAGTTTGATCTGTCTCATTCCGGCTGGTTGCGGCTTCGGCGAGCTACGGCAGGCTGCATCGACGATGCAGTTGGCATCGCCTGCTTTGCCTTTCTTGCACGCCTCGTCCTCGCTGCGCCGGTTCTGTGACATCTCAATCTTAAAACGCTCAGCGCTACTCAGGTATGATCATGTCGATCACCAAGTCTCCGTCGGCCAACTCGCCATCTTCGAGCGACCAGCGAATAAGCTTTCCGTTCGGCTGTGAGTATCGCAGCGATTTAATCTCTTCGCCGTCAGATGCAGGATCGTCCAGAACGAACAGGCCGAACGATACGTTGCCACCATCGATCAGGTTGTCTGTCTGAACGTTTTTCAGCATGACCTTGCCGAATGTTGCAGCAGAGAAATTCGTATTGATCACCGAATGAATAGCCGAGAGGCCTTGCGGGTCTGTCCAGCCGCTGACGTTGATCGCGCCAATCCGAGCCTGCGAATTTGTGTACTCATCCGCCGAAGCGACGTGATCGAAATCTTCCAGAATGGCAAGATCGGCATCGGCGACTTCGTCGGTGCAGCCTGCAAAGAATCGGCTGTTCCACACGGCGCCTAGTTTCAGTGAAGCAATGTCATCGCTTGCGGAAATAACGGAATTTTCCACCGCTCTGCGAACGGTGACTTTGCCGAGATTGCCTACAACATCCCAGTACGCACCACCGAGGCTTCCAGCGATTTTGGCGCTCTTCAGCGTGATACCCTTGGGAGCGTTCGCGCCGTCGAGCAGCAGGTCCGCCTCCCAATCGCCCGCAATCCCACTTTTGCGATGACCCTTGGTCGAAAGCTTACCGACCCAAGGCGCGATCAATTGATCGGCGTTGGCACCGTTAGCGTCTCGGTCCGTATCGTTCCATTCGATTGCCTTGATGGACTTAATCGGCGTCTGGCTGTCGATCGTTACGTCCGTAGCCACGCCGAGAGTGATCGAAACGCCCTTTCCGTCGGCCGGCGCTGCACCGATGGAAATCGTTCCGTCGGAAACATCATTGAGCTTCAACTTGCCCAGCGTTCCCGTCACGGTCATGTCGCCAACCAGATTCGCCTTTTTTACCGAGAAACTCTTCAGATTGCCTTCGACGAGAATATTGCTGATTTCGATTTCCTGCTTGGCGGAGATATTCACCGAAGCTTTTCCGCTGCCGTCGGCGGCTACCTTGATCTCGAGCACCTCGCCATCGTCGGTCGCAATTCGGTTCACGTAGACGATAGCATTCTTGACCGAGATGCTGATGGTATTGCCATCGCCATCGACGATTTTAGCTTTCTTGGAAATCGTAATCTGTTCGATCAGGTTCCTGGCCTCGGCAAACAGCAGCCCGTCATTGGCGAAAGGAAGCACAATGCGGTCGCCGGTTACAATCGGTCGGCTGCCAGCGCTCGTGCCTGTCAACTCTTCGTAGCTCCGCATGTTAGCCGGGTCGCTTATGTTAACGAAAATAAACCCGTTAGCGTTGTCGAGAATGGCGAACTGGCCATGGACAGCGACGTGCTCGGGGGTCATGCCTGGCAATGAAATCGTGCCCAATAATTCCAGGCGCGTCGGTTGCGAAATATCCACGACCTGCAATTGACCCGCGACATTGGCGATATAGAGCTGATTGCCTACCATCGCCATCTCTTGCGGATTGCCGCCCAACGCCAGGTAGCTCACGAACTGCGGGCTGGTCGGAACGGAAATGTCCACCACAACCACCACGCCGTCAGTGCCGCCCAGGCCTATGTTAATGGCTTTGCCGGTCACGTACGCATAATCACCATGAAGGACAATATCTGTTGGCAGCCGGAAATCGTCGCCGTCCCCTTCCGGATCCTCCTCGATATCCACCAAGCCGGCAACTAACTCCATAACCTCGGAGTCGGAGATATCGTAGACGCTCAGCCCCAAGTTGCGATCCGCAACGAAAGCGTAATCGCCTCGAACCTCAACCGCCTCGGCCCAGACTTCACCCCCTGCCACCGAACCCAGCCGCTCGATAATCGTACCGTCTTCACTTATGTCGTAGCTTCGCAAGCCGCCCCAGCCAGTCGCTGCATACAGAACGCCACCGGCAAACGCAAAGTCCTTCACCTCTGCCGAGCGTCCGTCTGGGGTAATCGCCTGATCCAACTCCCAACTGTCCAGCAATTCCGGCCGCTGCTGATCGGACACGTCGTAGATCCAGATTCCCTTGTCCTGGCGAGCGACGAAAAGCCAATCCATGTCTCCCGCATCGCCAATATCTTCCACAAGCATGGTCGTTGTGATGGGATCATTAGCGTCGCCCAGTCGCAGCCATTCGTCGGCGTCGGCCGGAGCATCAGCCGCCGTAGAGAACATGTAAAGCCATCGCGTTTCGGTCAGGTCCGGGTATTCCATCACCACTTTGATGATGAACTCGCCGCGAACGTTTTCGTTCACTTGGACAACCAACTCACCGGTCGCCTCATCCACCGAAGCGATCACGTTCGGCTCGTAGCTGGTGACGGTCATTTGCGGAGGCTGGCCGTTTCGATCAGCGGCGAGGGGTGTTCGGATCGTCTCGCCGGCCGTGACGACTTGGCCGCCAGGCAAGACCACAACGCGAATTTCCTTCGATATGACCCCGCCCTGGCCGTCGGAGATTGTAACGGTGATCGTAGTCTCGCCGTAGAATCCATCGACCGCCTCGACGAGTATCACGCCGTTCTGCGTAATAGCTGTGTCATTCGCATTCGCTTCGATGATTTCCACGCCCGTCAGCACCAGGTCGCTGGTCGGCCTGTCTGAAACGGTATTGGTGTGGATGATCGTCTCGAAGACATCATCGCCCGAAACCATCTGTCCGTAGATCGTATGCAGACCGGTCAGATGATCGGTAGGCCCGGCCGTGATGAAGAACTGCGAGTCCTGCGTATCGATACCGCTGTTGGCGGCCGCCAGCAGGCCGCGACCTGTAAGGCTCACGTCGGCCGACCATTCGTCGCCGGGCAGCAAATCGTCATCCACCGGGCTGCCGCCCGTTCCGTTGCCGTTGGCCGCGTCACCGGTCTGGAACATGAAGTCCTTGATCACGCGATGGACCAGCACGTCGGTGTAGAACGGATCGTCGCCCGAACCGTATTCCAAATTGGTCGCCAGCTGCCTGAAGTGGTCCACCGTGTTGGGGGCCAGATTCTCGAACAGTTGCACGAGAATGTCGCCAATATCGGCACCATTCTGCTCGAACGAAAGTCTGGCGTATGGATTGTCCCGCAGGACCGTGACGTTGAGATTATCGTTGTCGCTGACTGTGATCGTCAAAGTGTCGCCGTCGGCGTCGTAGCCGCCCACGCCGATCGCCAAAGGCCCGCCGCTGACGATGTATTCATCCTGCAACTCGCTGGCGAACGACGGTAGGCCCAGCATTTCCTCTGCATCGGCAAAGAGCAATCCCTTGGCCGAAAGAGGAAGGACGATGTTCCCGCCGGGGAGCATCTGCGGGGGGGCTGCTCCGCCCGCATCGGCGATCTCGTGAATACTCGACATATTCTCCGGGTCGGAAACATCCACAAAAGTGAAGCCCGCCGCCGTAGCGACAATGGCGACCTGATTATTATACGTTACCTGAGTGGGAGCCGTGCCCGCCGGCAGGCCAAATGGATCGAACAGCGACAGATCTTCTGGATCTAAAATATCAACAACCTGCAGCTTGTCGTCATCATTGGCTACATACAGCCGATCTCCGAACACGTCCATTCCCCGCGGATCATCACCAAGGATGATATGATCAGCCAAAGAAACACCATTGGCTATGTCAGAAATATCCACGGCCAGCACCGCACCGCCCAAGCCCGCTACTATGCCCGTCACGTACGCGTAATCGCCCTGGATCACAACATCCATCGGTTGGGTGAAATCCGCCGCCGCTTGGTTCACAATCCTATTGATACCCCCCAACCACAGCATGTCCCCCCGATCGGAAATATCGTAGACACTTATGCCCACGCCGCGATCAGCGACAACAGCATAGTCGCCATGGATCGCCAGTGCTTCGGTCTCTGCGCCTCCGGGGAAATAATAATCCAGTCGCTCTACGAAGGTGCCCTGCTCGCTGATCTCGTAGGATCGCAGGCCGCCAAAGCCAGTTGCGGCGTATAGCACGCCGTCGGCATATGCCAAATCATTCGCCTCGGCCGGCACATAGACTGGATCTTGACCCTCGTCGATGACAATGGTCTGAGCCAGAGCCCAACTATCCAGCAGCGTCGGAGCCTGCGGGTCGGAAATATCGTAGATCCAAATCCCTTTATCATCGCGGCCTATAAACAACCAATCGCCTGCGATCTCGGTTGCAAGAATCGGATTGCTCGCGTCGGCCAGTGAAA
>SDBT01014377.1_pt1 | contig 12626 bp, 12 predicted proteins | sample 2277101 | NCBI WGS metagenome assembly SDBT01 (sample SAMN10404973, study PRJNA504765) | marine sediment metagenome | isolation source: marine sediment core GS10_PC15, 103 cmbsf | place: Arctic Ocean: Southern Knipovich Ridge | collected 2010 | reverse complement strand
CGCCTTCAGCGCCGATGCTGCAGCCCGCGTTGATATCCCCGTCCTCGCCTGCGGCCTTTGCTGCGACAATTGCCTCTTCACAAATAAACAGATGACTAAATTCCTCTGGCAATGGTTTCCCGCCCTAATGGATGCACCTGCCGACGCCAGGCCACCCCTCAAACGTCTCACCTCAAGGCTAAATGCACTCTTCCGGGCAAACCCCGACCATACCCCCGCTGATGCTCAAACGGACCTGTACATGTTATTGCGCAGCTTTCCAGCAGAAGATGCCTTTATACAATTTTGCAGACAGTACAACCTCGACAACGCCCAGTGGCTCATCACGCAGGAAGTTCAGCCGGCTCTGGAGCACCTTCGGGCCGTTGGGCCTTCGAGCGACGGACTCCTCTGCGAGGTACTCGACTTTAAAACATTCAGCGTCGGCATAGTCGCTTCGGTCCTCGCCGCCGAAACCTGCGCCCCTGTTATCGCCTTGGGATTCCAGGTCGCCGACATGGTCCACTTTGATCTGCGCACTAATCGCGACAATTCAATTGATCTCACCAAACTCCTGAAAGTCCAAAGGTGTTTCTTCACACCCATCTCATCCGGCGGCCATCCAAAAGCCGCTGGCGCCCTCGTCTATACCACCGACGTGGCAAAATTCCAAACCTCCCTTCAAAAAGCCCTACTGCAAATCCTATAACCCGGATTCTAAACCATAGTTCGGCGATACGAACTACAGATTACAGCTTCCAGGCCTTCGCAAACGCCCCAAAGCTTCGGTCGTAGGTTTTCTCGACATGATCGGGAAAACAGCAGCCGGGCAGTTGACGGCTCTGCAGGTGGTACTGCAGACACTCGCAACAGACGCCCTTCCTGCTGCAACCGGGATAAGTACAACCGCAATCCTGTAGATTCTGCTCTTTGTTACATTCCACTTCAAATACCTCCATCTAACCTTCTAATCATGCAACCTTCTTTATTGAAAATGCAATTCGATAATATCCCTGTCAGCCAACTCATACGTCCTGTGCACGTTTTGCCCGTCGTGGACATTCTTGCCCCACGCCCGTGCACTTTTTAATTTCTCGGCAAGTTCGCGGTGAATCGACTTAGCCAAATCCATCACCGTCGAACCCCGCGTCAACGTAAACGGATCTTTCATATCCGCGGGCTTGCCCGGCTTCTTCGCATACACGCGAACAACGTCCAGCAACTCAAACATCTTCCGCGCCAATTCTTCCAGACCCTCGCCCGTCTCCAATGAAACCCGGACAATCTCAAAACGTCCCTTGCAGCCCCTCTTCACCGCCTCGGTCGCGCCCTCTTTAGCCGAATCGGCCTTCGTGCATATCACAAACGCCTTCCTCCCTAAGATATTACCTGTCCCGTCGGTTTCTTCGGTTTGTTCGTCTATAAGCAGCCGATGCGATTCGAGGAAATCAAGACACACGCTCATCTGCTCGCTCACCTTCCCGCTAAGATCGATTACAATCCCAATCAAATCGCTCCCCCGATACGTACTCACCGCACCCGGCGGCGCGCAATCCGCCGTGATGGGCGGCATATCCACAATCTGCATCGAAACGTCTTCGTACTCGGCCATCCCCGGTGTCGGCAGACCCGTCGCGAACGGATAGTCGGCAATGTTCACCCTTGCATTGGAAAGCATCCCCACAATCGAACTCTTGCCGCAGTTCGGCATCCCAAGCAGCACAACCTGCCCCGCACCGCTGGTGGGCACATGAAACACATCCACACGCTTGCCACCGTGCTTCTTGGGACCTGCAACCGCTTCTTTGAGCTTGCTCAGCCGCCGCCGCAGGTCCGCCCGCATGTGGTCCGTACCTTTGTGCTTCGGAATCGTCCGCAGCATCTCCTCCAATGCAAGCAGCCGTTCATCATCGGTAGCGGCACTTCTGAACCACTCCTCAGCCTTCCTGTATTCAGGTGTTAGATTCGCCGGCATAATACAAATAAAGAAACTAAAGCTAAAAAATCATCGGACAGACAGCTTGTAAAGAGTTACGCTTAAGGGGTCTGCGGTCAACCTGTCGGAAATGCCACGCACGCTGCTTTCGGCGATGGCCACCTTCGGCTCTTTGCCCGGCTCGTTATACGCCATCGGGTCGTCATGCTCAATCACCCACTTTTGACCCTGTCCGGTGATCTTCGCGCCCTTCAAGTCAACTGCCAGTTCATATCCTTCTCTTGTCGGATTGACAATCGCAATAGTTATCGCGTCACGTTCTTTGGTCCAGGCAGCAACAATATCAAGCGGCTCAGGTACATCAGAAATCTTAACAGGTATCTCTCCAAAATGTTTGCGATACAGCATCAGAGGCATCGCAGTTGTGGCAAATCCAGCCTCGGTCTTTGTGGTCTTGATACAGCCGATTACATTGACCGTCTGTGCATAGTTCGCCATATAATAAATGTCACTGTTGCGAAACATTTCATGCAGTCCCGCCGCGATACCCAGCGCATCCTGCATATAATACCGCACTCCCAACTCACCATAAACATGAGGGCCGTACCAGTAGTTCCATTCATCAAGAGCAATGCGAATATCTTTGCCCTCCAAAGACTCAAGCTCCCGCCTCAACGCCCTGTGATATTCGGCCTTTTCACGAGTCGCTTGGACGGCCTTAGCAACATGCTCGATCGCCGGCGATGTTTTTTCTTTATACTCAAATCCAACGTACCAGTGCTCACTGATAAGATCCATATAGTCAGCACATCTTTCGAGCATCCTTCTGGACCACCTGCCGCGGTCGCCTACACCAACGAGTTTGATAAAGGGGTCGGCCTGCCACATTTTCTTGGCTACCCTGTTGTGCTTAAGGGTGTAATGATTAAGTGACATATAACCAAGCTGCCAGCGACCGAACATCTCGTTCCCCACACACCAGAATTCGACATTATACGGAGCCGGATTACCGTTCTCAGCCCGCCATTTTCCCATTGTTGTATCAATAGAACCATTGGCATATACCACTTCTTCATAAGCCGAATGCGCATCACCAAAACCGGTATTGACGGCAATCATGGGTTCGGCGTTTACTTCACGGCAGAAAGCAACAAATTCGTCGAGTCCGAAATCATTATGCTCAAGACCCGTCCAGGCAGGATTCTTTCTCGGAGGTCGCTTGTCGACGTCACCGATCCCGTCACGCCAGTCATAGCCGCTAACAAAATTCCCACCCGGCCAGCGATACAAAGGAGCATCAAGTTCCTTCAAAAGTGCCAATGTATCCGGCCTCATCCCGTTGACATTGTCAGCGGGCATAAATGAAACCGTGCCAATCATAAATTTGCCCTTGCCGTGGCCGACAATCTGAAGCTTGCCATTGTCAGTATCCACGGCTGATTTGAATTTGAAGGGATATTTGACAAATTCGCCGGTGACATTCTCAATGGTTACAGTCTGCCGTTGCTCTTTGCCCTTACCCCAGACCAAGGATACCTTTATCGGCCCCACCTTGGCATCACCAGCAAGAACGACCCGCCCGGTATATTCTTTGTCCTTTATCAGGGCAAGGCCCATCTGTTCAATTCCACATGCCACCGTTCCTTGGCCAAGGTCTATTTGAGGAGTTTGATCACCGACATAAGAATCTTTGGCAATCATAGCTACGCACCCATCTTTGCCGATGACCTTCCATGGCGAACCTGTAACAACAGGAAACTCGCCGCCTTCTTCACTCTCCTTGGAATACGGCTTGAACTCGTCCGTCACCGGATAATAGAATTTCCTGTCCTCTAACATCTCCGCCCAGATGCCGCCGTAGATGCACCGACCAAGGTGCTCGATAAACTGCCCGTAAATATATTTCGATATCGGCTCGCGCACCTTCCCCGCATCGACTGTCACAGCCTTTGATACCGCGTCCGTGTTTTTTATACGAACGCTCTGGTCGCGCTTTGCAGTATCTCCACAACCTGTGACCAGCACAAAACAAAAAACTAATGCCACTGATGATACACTCATCCATTTTGCTTTCATAACTAAACCTCCGGACTCCAACAACCAATTTAACATTAAAGTTACTCGGCGACAAATTCGGCGACCATATCACCAACCTGGCTCGTCGAATAACCCATTTTCCCCGCACCCATCCCTTTGAGCTTCTTGCCGGTGACAAGCCTCACCCCTTCTTCTATCTTTGCCTCGGCCTGGTCCTCGCCCAATGTTTCTAACATCATCTGCATCGAGCAAATCGCCGCCAACGGATTGATTACACCTTTGCCCGTGTACTTCGGCGCGCTTCCGCCGATAGGCTCAAACATGCTGACGCCCTCCGGGTTAATATTGCCGCCCGCCGCGATACCCATACCGCCCTGCGTAATGGCGCCGAGGTCCGTAATGATATCGCCGAACATATTACCTGTAACAATCACATCGAACCATTCTGGATTCTTAACCATCCACATGCACGTCGCATCGACATGATAGTATTCTCTTTTAATGTCAGGATACTCCTTTTCGCCCATCTCGTTAAACGCACGTTCCCACAAATCATATATGTATGTCAGCACATTCGTCTTGCCGCAAAGAGCCAATGTATTTTCCTTACCTTTGCCCCGTGCCTTCTTGCCGTACTTACGCGCATACTCAAACGCATACTTCAAACAGCGGTCAACCTGAAAACGTGTATATACCGCCGACTGCACTGCAATCTCCTGCGGCGTATCCTTCATGGTAATGCCGCCGGTGCCGGTATAAATCCCGCCCGTGTTTTCACGCACCACAACATAATCAATATCATCCGGCCCCTTGTCCTTCAGCGGACAATCCACCCCCGGAAAAAGCTTCACCGGCCGAAGGTTAATATACTGGTCCAACTCGAACCGAGCCTTCAGTAATATTCCTTTCTCCAAAATACCCGGAGCAACATCAGGATGCCCGATTGCACCCAACAATATCGAGTCGAATTGGCACAGCTCCTCCACCGCGCTATCCGGCAGCGTCTCACCCGTCCGCATATACCTTTCTCCGCCGAAGTCGAACTCCGTCAAGTCCACCTTGAATTTGAATTTACCCGCAGCAGCCTTTAACACCTTGACCGTCTCAACCGTTACCTCCGGCCCAGTCCCGTCGCCGGGTATCACCGCAATTCTATACGTTGTCATACAATTCCTTTCTATTTTCAACCACGGATTTCACGGATTTTACTGATTAGTACTTATTAATCTTTTATATTTTAGCGAGCTGGCTCCAAAGTTTATCAACAAGCTCAACTCAAGCCTTGTTGCCTTTAGATAATTTAAAGCCTGGGCTTCTTCAACGGCTGTCAATTGCCTGATAGCCTTTAACTCAACTAAGACTCTCGAATCAACAAGGAAATCACATACAAACTGTTTTGCATGATTACCTTTATAAAATATGTCGATGCTTTTTTGCCTCTCGTAAGACATATTGCGTAGCCCAAACTCGATAGCAAGTGCTCCTTCATACACACTTTCAAGAAATCCACATCCAAGATTTGTGTGGACCTCCATTGCAGCGCCTATTATCTTCCTTGTCAGATCACCATGTAGTAAATCTGCTTCCGACATCTAACCAACCCATATCGACATTATAAAATAATCTGTGATAATCCGTGAAATCCGCGGTTCCGATATCTATTTTTGAATCACTCCGACAAATCTTTCGCCGTTTTTGGCTACTAACGGCTCAAGTCCGTAATTTTTACAGAAATCCCTGAACCCAAAGTTGTCGTTGATATCATCGGATACAAATATACCGCCTTGGCGCAAAGCGTCCCACAACAATGGATACGCGAACATCCTGCCGCTGTAGCTTTTGTCGCTGTCATAGTAGCACATATCTATCTCCGGCATCTGTGCCAGCGCCTTTGGCAGGGCCTGCCTGTCAGGCTGCTCGATGAGTTCCCAGTATTCGGCAAGCTCATCCGGCACTAAACAACCGGTCTCGACCCACACATCCGGCCGGGGGATGTTCGTGCTGATGAGCTTACCATTTCGATTCTTCAGCGACGTCAGAAAGCAAAGGGATGATGCGCCCCTTGCAACGCCCGTTTCGATTATCCCTGTAGCCTGCAAATACTCGGCCAGATTATACAGGAGCCTGCCGTTTGTCGATTCGGACAGATTCTCCACCGGCACCGTTGCGAAGCTTCCGGTAACCTGCAAAATCATATCTTCTATGCTTATAGCTCTTGCCTCGCACCACTCGTTCGACCTGACGGGCTTTACCAGTCGCTTCTTAATCGCTTGGCAGGCCTTTCGCAGATATTCTCCATAAATCTTCGGCCGCACCAGATACCACAATGTTGACTTAAAGCTTATTCTCATCTTAATTTGGGAAAGTCGCCTGTTTTTTCTTAATATGCTCGAGCAAACCGCCGTCGCCGATTATCTCCAACGCAAAGTCCGGCAGTGCCCCAAACTCGATATCCTGCCCGGTCGTCTTATTCTTAATAAGACCGGCCTCGTAGTCAATCTCAATCTGGTCACCGTCTCGAATCTTCTCCACCGCATTATCCAACTCGATAACATAAAAACCGCAATTGATTGCGTTACGGTAAAATATCCTCGCAAAAGATTGCGCTATCACCGCGCCCACCTTCGCGCCCTGAATCGCCCACACCGCATGTTCCCTGCTCGAACCGCAGCCGAAATCATCGCCGGCCACGATCACATCACCCGCCGAACACTTGCCGACAAACCCACCATCCAGGTCTTCCATGCAGTGCCTTGCCAATTCATCCACATCATCCGTATTGAGATACCTGGCAGGGATTATCTCGTCCGTGTTTATGTGGTCCCTCTTATAAACATGTGCTTTCGCCATCTTTCACCTCAGCTAATTCAGATATTCTCTCGGATCCGTTAATTTTCCTTCGATAGCACTTGCCGCTACTGTTGCGGGGCTGGCAAGGTACACTTCACTTTCGGGATGTCCCATCCTTCCAACGAAGTTTCTGTTAGTAGTGCTTACGCATCTTTCGCCTGCGGCCAGGATACCCATGAACCCGCCAAGACATGCCCCGCACGTCGGTGCACTTACCACACAACCGGCATCGTAAAATATTTTGAACAGTCCTTCATCCATCGCCTGTTTCCAGACCTCAGGTGTCGCCGGCACAACTATCGTCCGTATAGCAACCTGTCTGCCTTCAAGAATCTTCGCCGCTATCCGCATGTCCTCTATACGTCCGTTCGTACAACTGCCGATATACGCCTGGTCCATTTCAAGTCCTGCGCATTGGCTAATTGGTTTACCGTTACTCGGCAGGTGCGGCAGTGCCACCATCGGCTCTAAGCTGCCACAATCTATCTCGACCACCGAATCATATTCAGCATCCGCATCGGACTCGTAAACCGTATATCCCGTCTTGTCCTTGAGATGTTCTTTGAGATATTTCTTCGTCGTCCTATCGAGGCCGATGACCCCGTTCTTAGCGCCCGCCTCGATGACCATATTCGTTATGGTCATCCTCGCCTCCATGCTCATCTGTTTCAAGGCAGGCCCCACAAACTCCATCGCCTTATACAGCGCACCATCAACACCCGTCCGCGCGATAACTGCAAGGATAACATCTTTACTGTACACACCAACCCCCAGCGCCCCGTTAAGCGTTATCTTCATCGACGCCGGCACTTTGAACCAAAGCTGGCCCGTCGCGATAGCAGCCGCCAAATCCGTCGAGCCGATTCCCGTACTAAACGCCGCGAACGCACCATACGTGCACGTATGCGAATCGCCACCCACAATCACCTCGCCAGGCCGAATGTGGCCCTGCTCCGGCAACAGCGCGTGGCACACACCCGCCCTGCCAACCGGATAATAGTGTTTAATCCCTTTTTCCCTGGCCCAGTCGTCGAGACGCTTATGCAGTTCGGCGCTTTTTATATCCTTGGCGGGCTGAAAATGGTCCGGCGTTACCACGATCTTTTCCACATCGAACACCTTGTCAATGCCATGGGCTTTCAGCATAGAGATTGCCGCCGGAGTTGTAACATCATGACACATAACCAAATCAATCTTGGCGTTGATAAGTTCACCCGGACGCACCTTGTCCTTACCCGCCCCGCGCGCAAGTATCTTTTCCGTTATCGTCATTCCCATAATGGAAGTCCTTCTACATATTTAGCCCCGGCCGCCGGCCGGGGTTCCTGCCAACTATGAACTACGAACTACTAATCACAACTCTACTTTCGTTTTCTCTTCATCTTCGCCTTCAGCCGAGACCATCCTGTTTATCGCGTCAACATACGCCTTGGCGCTCGCCTCGATAATGTCCGTCGAAACACCTCTGCCGATGAAAGTCCTGCCGTTGTTTTTGATACGCACCGTCGCCTCACCCAGCGCCTCTTTGCCGCCAGTCAGCGCCCGAAGAGAATAGTTCTCTATCTTCGGCGCAAGTCCGGTCGCCTCTCGTATCGCCTCATAAGCCGCATCAACAGGCCCATCTCCCCACGCCGCCGCCTGGTGCAACTCTTCCTTGGTGCGAATCTTCACACTCGCCGTCGGCAGCGTACCCGTACCGCACGAAACATGAAGATACTCAAGGTCATAAACATGCTCCACCGCACGAACCTCATCGCTGATTATCGCTGCGATATCCTCATCGAAAACTTCCTTCTTCTTGTCCGCCACTTCGAGAAACTTCTGGTAAGCTGCCTCAATCTCATCATCGCTCAGCTTAAATCCCAACGACTCACACCTATCGACAAAGCCGTGCCTTCCACTGTGCCTGCCTAATACCATCCGCGACCCAGAAAGCCCAATAGTCTCCGGCTTCATAATTTCGTAGGTCGTCCGCTCTTTCAGCACACCATCCACATGCACTCCCGATTCGTGCGCGAAGGCATTCCTGCCGACAATCGCTTTATTCGGCTGAACAACAAAACCAGTCAGTTGCGATACAAGCTGGCTCGTGCGATATATCTCTGTTGTCTTGATACCAGTCGTAACCTCACCGAAAAAGTCAGGCCGAGTTTGAATCGCCATCACAACCTCTTCCATAGCCGCGTTGCCCGCACGTTCACCTAAGCCGTTAACCGTACACTCCACCTGCCTTGCACCGTTTCGCACACCGGCTAAGGAATTTGCAACAGCCATCCCCAGGTCATTATGGCAGTGCGTGCTTATCACAACCTTATCAATCCCCGGCACGTTATCCTTCAGGTACTTAATCAGCACCCCGTATTCGTAAGGCAACACATACCCCACCGTATCCGGGATATTCAGCGTCGTCGCGCCTGCCTCGACAACCGCCGTCAAAACTTCTACTAAGAACGGCTTCTCACTTCGGCACGCATCTTCCGGCGAAAACTCCACATCATCCGTAAATGTTTTGGCTAACTTCACCGACTCGACCGCCGTCTTGATAACCTCATCGGGCTTCTTGCACAGTTTGTGCTTCATGTGTATCTCGCTCGTCGCGATAAACGTATGGATTCGGCTCTTCTCGGCGTCTTTCAATGCCTCGCCTGCCGCTTTGATATCCTCAGGATGCGTCCTCGTCAGGCCGCAGATCACCGGCCCGCGAACCTGCTCGGCAATCAGCCGGGTCGCCTCAAACTGTGCCGGCGACGACACCGGAAATCCCGCCTCTATCACGTCAATCTTCAGTTTCGCCAACTGATGGGCAATCTCCAATTTTTCGCTTATCGAAAGCGACGCCCCCGGTGACTGCTCACCATCGCGTAATGTCGTATCGAATATCACTACTTTTTCTGCTGACATCTTTATTTCTCCAAATTAAAACCCGCATTCCCGCCCGATTTCCGGCAGATTATCACCGAAAACGCGCAAAAATGCCACACTAAACTAAAAAAACGATGATCTAAATGTGTAAGGGGTATGTATTCTGCGCCTAACGGCGCAGAAGCAGCAGGGCCAATGAAATGGCTGTTTGCGAGCTAAATGTACCGTACATATCCATAACGTATTAAATTATATCAACCGAACCTGCCTTTTGCAAGACAATTTTCCAAAAATTTTCTCCCCCCACCCGCCGATGTACTGGTTCAGCGTGAATTGGACAAATTTCCTTTACGGTTTTGGCCGTTCGGCACGCGAGCGTCCAACCTTTTGGCAATATCCTTTATTTGTCTGTCAAGAGAAAATAAATAGACAAAGATTATCAGCCACAATAGCGAAAACGAAAGACATAGGTAAAACACGGAACACCTCCATCAACAAAAAGATTGTTTTTCCAACCTGGCCTTATTCTTTAGAATATCGGTTTTCAGGCAAATCAGCAGTGCACCGAGAAGCACCATTGCAGCCATGCTTAACATAAAGGTGGCAGTCTGCCAGGAAGAAGTAAAGCTGAAGCTGGGCCTGTGAATATCAGGTATAAAGCGGGCACTAATGATGACCATTGGGACATCTATAAACGCAATAATTCCAAAGACCGCGCAGATTCGAGCTTCGCGACGCGCCGAGCCCGCTAAGCTTGACCTCAGAATCAGATAGACAATATAAAGGAACCACAAAATCGCCGCCGTAACCAGGCGAGGACTTGGAGTCCACCAGGTGTTCCACTCAGCACGTGAGAAAATGGAACCTGTCACATTTAAAATTGTCGCGAAAACAGCGCCAACCTCCGCCGATGCTGCCGCCACCTGGTCCCACGTTGTTCCGGAAGTGTACAGATAGCCGATTGGCTCACGTTGCGTAGCTATGCAGCCCTGAAAACAGTCTGGACAGGTTCACCCACAGAAGAGTTACCAGGATAACCACTATGCCCAAGACAACCCACATGCTGTTGATGCGAGGATGCTTTTTGCCGAACATGTGCCGAAAATGGAAATAGCCGAGATAGACCAGCCACGAGGCCAGTGACCACATTTCCTTGGGGTCCCAGCCCCAGTAGTCGCCCCAGGCTAATTTACCCCACACACTACCCAACAGCAATCCAAGTGTAAGCAGTGGAAAGCCCAGACAAACCATTCGATAGGTAGCCTGTTCGAATGAGCTTATTTGTTTGTTTGCAGGTCCCGGGCGACCGTACAGTTGGCAGAGGGCTTGAACGGCTGCCTTCGCCATAATTGCATATGAGAACATATAGACAGCAACATGTGGGGCAAAAAGCCAGCTCTGCAGGGCGGGCGGCAGTTTTTGCGGCTCAGCATTAAAGATAAAGCCCGCTGGGACCAGGAGTATCGCTCCTATAAGCGCATCTGCAGTTTCACCGCCAACTCGAAGTGTGCGGCGACAAAACACAGACAATGGATAGATCAACATGCCCAGGGCCAAAAACACCTCAAAGAGGTTCTGCAAAGGAACATGGCGTACTTCGTACCAGCGATAAACGAAAGCGGCCAGCGTCACTACAAAACCAAAAAAGTACAGCGTTCTTGAGACCTTGGCCAAACGAAAAAGCATCGCGACAAATGTAACACAGTAAATCGCAAGTGCTGCGTAAATTAATAGGCCAAGAATGGTAAACTTAATCGCCATTTACACGCCTTTGAAAATAACCACGAATATGCCTAAGCCACAGTTGCCATAAAACTCCCATAGACAGCATCAGATAACCCGCATAGACCAGATTCAATCCGCTGTCGGAATAGACCGTCAAAATCGTGTACTGCTCATTTTGCAGATCATACGAGTGCTGATAAAAGTGATAGCCGCCATAGTGCAGAGGGTAATTGACCTCAATCGCTTTTTTCGCAATGTCCTCTTGGCCACGGCGTAAAATCACGTCACTGAAATAATCTTTAATGGCGGAGGCTTGTTGTGAAACATACGTTAATTTCAGGCCCTCTTTGGAGTATGACTCTCGGGGAAACCCGGAGAATATGTATTCTGTTCTGCTGGTGCCTTCCGGAAGTTTAATAATTATTTCCGCTGTCGGATTCATCGCCGGGCCGGGAGTATCTGTTACGGTTTTTCTGCCTTGGCTGATATCAATTCTGAAATTTCTAAAGGTGCGCACAATTTTAATCTTAGCCTCATCCAGAATAAGTTCTCGGCCGATCTCGCCTGGAACCTCCCAGATGCCACCGCTTTGGTTTTCTACCTGCAAATATGACCGGCTGGGGTAGTACTCGACGCGAAAATCTTCCAGATAGATGCTAAAGGGCAACTCTATGAGCACTGTGTCATCTTCAGCAACGATGTTGTTCGACGCTGTTTGCTCGTAAATCATCATATACCCGAAAGGAACCTTGTCGGTACCGAAGAGTTTTTTCTGCAGACGGTGTCCCGCCTCAGAGCCCCACATACTCCCAATCAGGATAAATACACAACCCAGATGTATCAGTAATAACCCCGGCACACGAATAAGACGACCGAATGTGGCAAGACCGGCTATAAAAAGGACGGTTAAGGCCAACCAAAAGACCGTCAACGGAGGTGAGTTGAAAAAGTGGGCCGCTTTTTCGGCTCCATAGAATGCACTGACAACTGACAGGAATATTAACAGTACTATCAATATCAGCGCCGCCCACATTTCGAAACGACGAAGTTTGCTCATACCTTTGATTCTAATGCAAAATATGCTCAAATCATAATTAAAACCATGCAAGGCATGTGTGAGCGTGTCCCCAAAAACTGGACAGTAGTTTAAGGTGGAATTGTTTTCGGGTATACTGAACCTACAGGTTTAGAAAGGAACTCGAAACAATGACACAAAAAAGACGACGATTTTCAGCGG
>SDBT01014376.1_pt1 | contig 12627 bp, 12 predicted proteins | sample 2277101 | NCBI WGS metagenome assembly SDBT01 (sample SAMN10404973, study PRJNA504765) | marine sediment metagenome | isolation source: marine sediment core GS10_PC15, 103 cmbsf | place: Arctic Ocean: Southern Knipovich Ridge | collected 2010 | reverse complement strand
AATCGCCGGGTTTATACCCCGCCCCGTAAAAATTAAACCCCATGAAATCAGCTACTTAAAATTATGAAAAGTGGCTTGCGGGGAGTTTACAGATACAAAAAAGGGATTTAAATGACTGAAGCTAAACATACCGAATTGCCGTGGATTATAAAAGCAATTTCTACTGGATGTGAAATTTGGGACATGGCTCAACGGCGGTTAATCGCAACCCTTGATATAGAAACTGCGGTTTTAAGTCAAGCCAACGCCGAACTCATCTGCCGGGCCGTGAACTCGCACGATGCGCTGGTGGAGGCGTTGGAGGTTGCTGAGCGGGAAATATGTCAGTTATGTAAACGGTTAAATCCTCAGCATGAAAATTGTACGTCGTGTGATGGAATGGACGACATTAAACAAGCTCTCGTCAAAGCTACGGCAGAATAACCCCCGCCCGCCGGGGCAGACGGTCTGCGGATAGGAGGAATAAATGTCAGAGGGAACACAATTTGTAGGAACCACGCAACTGGTGGTTGAAGAATGTTGTAATTGTTGTGCGCTTTTCGCTATGACCGTTGAGTTTAAGGCGAAACGGTTAATAGACCATAAGTCATTTTATTGCCCCGCTGGACACAGGCAATATTATACGGGCAAATCAAACGAAGAAAAACTTCGGGAACGGCTCACGAATACCGAGAAACGCCTTGCCGATGAACAGGCATGCTGTATTGAGGCCAGGGAGGAGACCAATGCCATGGAACGTAGCCGGAGAGCCTATAAAGGCGTAGTAGCTCGAATGAAACAGAAGGAGGCCCCATGACCGACATAAAATGCGAAAGATGGTCATGGAATGATTATCCTGGGTCTGGATACTGTATTGAAACGGCGGTTGCCCGTATCAGGATAACGCCTTATTTTATGCCACTAAAGGAAACTCTTGCCATTGTGGATGCCCATAACGAAAGCCTCAAAAGGATAGCAGTGGAACTTGAGCGCATTTCCGAAATGCACCAAACAGAGGTCCGGGAAAACCGGGAGCTTTGGGAAGAAATTCAGAGGCTAAAAGGAGCGGAATAATGTTTCAAGTCTGGTTTAACGAATTGATATTTATCATGGGCTGGAAAAACAATACCAAAATGAATCATAAAACTTGGTATATCTGGACAGAAAGTTATCGAGATGACAGACGGGAACGCCGTAACTTTTATAACTGGAATTAGGCCAGATTCAAGCGAATTTGAATTTATGAAAGAGCATTATTGTTTTTATTGCGGGTGGATTCGCGGATTGGAAAGCACGAAGTGTTGGAAAAATTGCGAAGCGTTTGACGAAGTCCTGGAAGAATTAAGGGCGGGAAAATTCACACCGATTGAAGAGGACGGCCGGATTTGGGACCAATGGCCGGAATGACCCTTGACAGCCGCACCATGAATTAGTATGATTTATCAAATTTCAAAATAAAAAAGGAGAGAGGAAAATGTTTAAAATTAAGTACGTTGTAATGGTCTTGGCGTTGTTCTTCATCGTTTTCTGGGGAGCGGCGCCTGTTTCGGCCCACTGCCCCTTTCCGGGCGAGACAGAGGAGATGCACATCAGCCAGTACGGAGTAGGGAAAGTCCGGATTCTTTTTTTAAGGCAGGACGGAAGCCCTGTGTCTGGCGCCCAGGCTATAATGAACCGCTCAGGGTGGATAAATGAGGCCACCGAAGCCGGCCGGATTCAATTTCTGGCCTTTTTAGAGACCTATACAATTTCAGCCTACGACCCTGAAACCGGAATCGAGAAAACCTTTATCGTTAATTTTGATGGCAGGGCGTGTGACCGGGACTTTGTTTTATATATAACGGCTGAAATAGTTCGGGAGCAAAGCCGGGCCGTTTATGATGATCTGGGCCCCGGCTCAGAGGTAGCAGACCTGGACCTGGAACCGATACTAGGAGGAACGGGCTGCTTTATCGCATACTCTCAACGTGAATAAAAAGGGCCGCCCTGACCTAGCTATCCCTTAAGCGCTGACTTGATCCCTGCTACTAAAGCCGGGCCGTAGTCACCTATCTTCTTCACGCCGATCACCGACGCTACCAGCCACATAGTAATTTTCTGGTACCATTCCGGGATAGAATCCTTCCAGTTATCAAAGACCACCTTGGCGCCATCCGGATCAATAGCCGAATAAACCCACATAGCCATGATCAAAAGAAATAAGGCTTCATCCTTCCAGCCGGCATTAGTCAGCGCTCTCATTTCCCAGGCATGATTGTGAGACTGCTCGTCCCTGAGAAGCCGGGCTTCGTTCTCGGCCTTGGCGTTCTTCAAGTCCTGTCTGCGCTTAATAATGTCCGTCACGGACGATATGCCCTGGCCCAACAGATCACTCACCGCTCCGAATACTCCGCCCGTGGCAAGATTGCCTAAGAATTTAAATATTCCCATCAATCACCCTCCATCATGACCGCTTCTCCGACCCAACACGTTTGACAGGTTCGAGTCCAGCCCCAGAAAACAAGAACCTTTTCCACCGCACCGCAACTTTTACAGACATACTTATAGACGTTCATCATGCCCCCTTTGGTTGAATCTGAGTATATTTCTCTTTGTTTTGAATTGTTATACTGAATAAATAAATTACTTTGTCGGCTTTGTATCTATACCAGATTAAAACAAATTGTTTCTTATTTTCATGCGGAGCAAGGATAAGTTCAACTGTATCTGGCTTACCTTCCGGGTTTTGTAGAAGAACATGATAATCCTGATAACCTTCTGGACAGGGCCGGTGTTTCAAAATTTTCCAATTTTTAAAATCGTGGGGATTTAACGGGCCTTCCCACTCACCGTATACTATCAACATATCCCCGAGAGTGCCGGGAATGGTGGTAGTATCCGGCTGAACCGGCACGGTAACGCAACCCACCAGAAACATCAGGGCCACAATCACGCCGATTAGTTTAATGGTTTTCATTTTTACCTGCCTCCAAAGTCCTGGATTCGTTTCATCCAGCCTTTTATGAATCGAACTTGTTTAGGTCTGTTCTCGATGATATCGAGGTACTCTATGAACTGGTATCCGTTCATCATCTTAAACAGGGCATACGCACTCACCCTGGCCAGCCGGTTGATAACCGCCACTGATTTAGGGCCAATATCACCATCCACCTTCAGGCTGCCCGGAGAGAGCAGATTCGCGGCCCTCTGAGCGCATTCCGCGGCTACACCCACGCCCATATTGACGGCGGTATCGAACATCTCATGCGCTATAAAGCCTGTCTGGACCCGATCGAGCTCGAGAGCGTCCCAATAATCCCGTTTATAAATGGCCTTGGCATCCGCTAGGGTAAGGTTTGGAATATCCAGGTCAGGATAGGACCGCTGGCTGACCCCGTACTTGGTCTTACCGCCCCGGTCAAGGGGATCGTCGTTATAGCCGCCCTCGACCAGAATCAATTCTTCAAAAGCAGAATCAAAACTCATGACTATCCCCCACTTGATATTCTTAGCCAGGCCCAGGTTGCTACCGTGCCAATTCCACCCACAACCCCCCCGGCAAACGAACTGACGGTAAATAAAAACTTACGGCCTTCGAGCTTTGCCAGACGATTATCAATGGAGGTCATCCGGTCGAATATGAGGCCATCTTTGGTTTTCTGATCAGCCAACTGAAAGGTTTCCTTGCTTACCTCATTCATCAGAAACTTACCTCCTATCCTATTGATATGAGAGAAAATACCCTGGCGTTTGGAGCATCATCGAGCAGGTTTTTGATATGAACCTCGCCGCCAGTAAACCAGACATTTAGTTTGTCGGCAGTATCCAGGCTTGAACCTGTACTGCTGTATGCAATGAGAGTTGACGCGCCACCCCACCCGTCAACTATCGAATTACCATTGGCTGCAAACATCCCACATGCCAAACGGCTAAACGAACAGGTTATCAAATAAATTCCGATCCCGACTGAATAATTACGCTGTTCGAAAGTTTGTGAAGCACCGTTGGCTACCGAAACTCCATCCGGGACAATACCGCCGCCCTGGGTACTTCCTGCGGGCATTATTCTCCGTACTCGTAAAATCTCCCCTTCAGTCGCATTGGTGGCATTGCTGGTAAAATCTTCCGGGAACCCGGTATTTCCATAACCGGAAATCTCTGGGACAACACCGGTCTGAGCTTGGGCCAGGACAGCAGCCCCAGTTCCAAGTGTATTGCCCGTCACTTCCGCCTTACAATTACCGGCTGAATTTGTCGTATAAATCAGCGCGGTAATCATATTTGAAATGTAATTACCATTGACTCGGAGAGATTTAAGCGTGGCAAGATCACCTCGAATAAACTGACCAATACGGCCAACGCCTAACATAGTGATGTCCTCAATGGCCGCCGACCTGAATGTATTACCTCCAGCAACTATTATAAAACCATAAGGAATGTAATCAGCGGCATCCACATCATTGACTACATGACCGCCCTTGACAATAAACGCACCTTCTGTCGGTGAGTGGGCATGAGTAGTAGCATTGGCGATCTTAAAGGAATCCCCGAATGGACCATCAGCGGCGCCTAATCCAGTAATCGCTGAATAATAACATTCAAAATCCTTTAATGTTCCCGATCCTCTTTGAAAATCTACTTCCACACCGCCTTGAACACTCCTATCACCAGCTCCACCACGGACAAAAGTGGGAGCATTAATGACGTTGGATTCCATTTGAGATTTAATTGACCGCCCTCGGCAGTTGGTAAAACGTCCTCCACGAACATTTAAAACGGTGTCCATCTTCACGTTACCGTTAAGATTAGCGGCGGGACCAAGCACACTCAAGCCGTCACAGTCAACATTATCGGCGTCACCATCAGCCTCTTCACTTGTTACATTCTCGATCTCCGGATCAATAACTGAGACTTGTCTGGCATATCTATTAATACCAGCATTGCTAACACTTATTCCTGATGATCCTTGAGAACCCGGAACTCCAACTCCAGCGTCTCTGCTAATATTTTTTGCTCCACACCGCTTAAGAGTTATCAAATTAGCACCTGCGATAATCTGAATTCCCTGCGAACTTTGACCGGCAGTTACAGAGTACATATCAACAGCACGAACATCTTCTAAGTGTATATTTACGGCCTCGGTATCCATGTCGGTAGTGGCGTTGTTTATTCGGAAACCACCCCTGGCGGTATTATTCCCGCTGAATAAAAATGACCCCTTCATAATGAAGTCAAAAAAGGCCAATTCAATAGTTACCATGTTATTAGCTACAGCACCGCCCCAATATATAGTAACTGGTCCATTCGCAACCCATTGCTGGGCGGCGGTAAAAGTTTTGCTTATGATAGTTGAGATCGAATACGTTCCCGCCGACCATTCCAGCCGACAGCCGTTTGCGGCATCGATGGCGTTCCCTATGCCGGCCGCATCGGTTCCCCACCAGCCGACTTGAACTATTTGACCGCTAGGGAAGGTGACCACTCCCGTGCCGCTCTCATCGAATATCTGATAGAATCCGGCTCGTATGGTGCCATTACAGATCAGATTATAATCATCGAGATCGAGGACAAATCCAGCGTCCCATTCAAGATGTAATGTGTCGGGAATAGTTACGTGGGCCGTCAAGACATCGGGTACAACATCGACCTTCAGCGTTTGAACCGAGGCGCCGATGGCGGCCACCGCCGTGGCGAAGTTATTACTGTGATTACTGAGAGCATCTGGCGAAGCGGCATAGGCCGTGGTTGCTGAATAGCCCGTTAGCTGATCCCCGGCCGCATTCCAGCCAACAACCGTTGAGGGCGCAGGCCCCGGAAACACTAAAGGGTCTAAACCATACTGTTCAAAATATTCAACAGGCAGAAGTCCAGTTCGATTACCCTTTTCAAGCTGTTGCTGTACCAGCATGGTCAGCCGGTCCAGAGCCGCTTCATGGGCCGAAGCCGGGAATGACCCGGAGGTGGTGTACTCGGTTTCCTGTATGGCGTCCATATCGCGCATAATCACCACGCTGATTTCATTGACCGGCGCCGTGCCGAATATGACGTTGCCCCCCGCGGCCTCACCCACGCCGGACACGGTGTAGTCCACGTCAACCGTCTGCTCGGTAGAACCGATCAGGACCCGCATATGGGCCTTGTTAAACACCTTGAAATTATAGGCAAAGACGGTGGTTGCACCGTTTCCGGTGTATGATATTTTCGTTCGTTCATTAGCGAGTGACATAGTTATTCCTCTTCCGCCGCTTTCTCGGCCAGATACGGACTCCAACCAAGAACCTCAGCGATTCCCTCTTCGTATTCCCCGGCTAAAAGATCGCTAAAGCCAACCGCCAGATCCACGGTCTGTTTAAGCGGTAGCCCCGTGGCTCCGCCAACCCCACCAGCTAGACCCCGTATGGCTCGGAAAACATCTTCAGTGTCGAGGTCGTCAGGGTCAAGTAATCGAAGTGCTTTCCCGAAATCCTTAAAAATACTCCATATCGGCGCACCCAGATCAAAAGTCTGCATCCCCAACGCCGCTCGAATAACAGCCTCTAAACCGTCACCGAAAATAAATATACCATTGAGCGACCCTAAGATCATGGCCCTTAATTGCTCTTCTTTGTCCCAGGTAAACCGGTCAGATACCCACTGGAAAAACATAGGTAAAAGCAGGTGGTAGATGGCCATCGTTTTAAAAAACTGTTTTTTATCTATACGACCGGCAGCCATATTCCGGATAGCACCGAACTCTTTCCGAAAGTATTGGTTGGGGGAAGTCTTGAACATGGTAAACAGTTTGGCAAAAGAGCCGCCGCGTTGCCAGGAGGATTGTTCCGATAGGTCAGCGGACTGTTGCGTGGATTCCGTAACACTCTCAAATATTCTAAGAGCTTCTTTGTGAGTTTTGCCTTTAGAGCGGTGATACTTATAGATGGGATATCCGCCCAGTATGATGGCCCCCATATCCCCGAGTTTTATCTGGAACATGAGTTTATTCCAAAATGAAGGTGAAGTTCTTAGGCGGGCAAACTCCGCGGAGTTCATGGCCGTCTTGATGTCCCGTTCAATTTCACCTTTACGCCAGCGATGTTGTACGAGAGTGGAATCGGAAAGCACTTTCACGGCTTCTTTTATCTGGTCAAGCCGTACAAATTCTTTAGCAAAATAAAGGGCGGGAATACTATCAGCATAGGCAATGGCCGAAGTTAACTGTTTTAAAAGGATGGTGGGCTTTACGGCCAAGACCGCACGGGTGTACCGAGAGCGAATACGGTCCCATCCCCTGATATTGGCCGCCGTTTCGGCTCCGCCACGGGCAAAGTCCTGGATGAAATTTTGAATATGCTGGTCGGCGTTTTTACCGAAATTTACTCGAATCGCCGCCCGGACATCAGGATTACTGAAAACAGCGTTTAATTCCCGAATCTTTTGCGCCCAGGCCTTGAAGTGTTCCATTTCCGAGACGTGCGACTGAAGGACTTCGATATCGTTCCTGGGAGCTATCGGCAAGGTTGAACTGACCCTGCTTTTGAGGCCCCCGGCTGATGTAGCCGAGGCCCGAAAAGGCATTTCCTTAAGGAATTCCCCAAGGCCGGCTTCCTCGACCTTATTCACGCCTTGACGGGAAATAGGGCTGTAATTCGGATTATGCGGTAGGCTGATTCCGTATATCTCGGAATAGACCTCATTGATTCCCTGGTAATATTCCTGGTACCAGTCAAGCTGTTGGATAATGAACTCGAAATCGGCATCGGTTAGCCAGTCCCGTACAGCGGCGACCATCTCTTCGGTCCAGGCCATCCCCTCCCTGTTGTATATTATGTCAATCAGGGTGGGGTCCATGACCTCCATAATACGCTTCCGGGCCTGAGCCCTGGTCATTATCAAGTCAACCTGTTGACCTTTAGCGTTTTCAAAAGTGCCAAGGCTGTGTTCTTCCGCATCCTGTTGAAGTTTCTTTATCATCTGGCGGTCATTCTTCAACCCGAACACTTTCAAGACCATTTCCCGAATCTGGTCCATGGCTTCCATGCCGCCCTTTTTCTCGATGTTTTTTTCATCAAGCACGTTTCCGAACTGGCTGATAATGCTTTCACCCGGCCTAGACGTTTTATCGCCAAAGGATAGAATATCGAGAATGTCTTTCCAACCCTGCAACCTATTGGTAGCCCCGGCGAAGATGGCGTTTCGCATTCGCGTACGTAATGATTTATCTGTGACGGCGGGTTCCCCAATCGTATCAATAGCTTCCGGGATACCGCCCACGATATCAATTATCGACTCACGGTAGAATTCTATTTGAGCCGCCCGATTAGCTGCCTCACGGCCACGTTTCACCGTGGCGGACTCGATATAAGTCTTTAATTCTTCATGGAGTTTACCCCAGACTTCAATGGCTTGGTCTGGCATGGAGGTCAGATTCACGACAACCATAGACAGGACACCGTTTTCCAGGGCTATCTCATAGGGCGGTATTTCATCCTGGTATGCAATCAGGTTTTCTTCCAACTTTGCCGCGGCTTCCTTGACCTTCAGCTTTGAAGCCCGGCGTAAATTATTGAGCGTTTCCTGTACCTTGGCCCCGTACTTACCTTTGGGCTTGCCGCCTTCTTTTTTGGGCACGGTGGATTTAAGGAGCTTCTGTATCCTGGCCCTGATCTTGGCGGCCTCGGTCCTCTGCCCCTGCCGTTCCTTGGCCCTGGCGAACAATGCCCGGATCTCAGCCTTGCCCTTTTCGAGTCCCTCCTTGTTTCCCTCACTCATGGCAATCTTGGCGCTTCGAGCGGCCATCTTTATGGCGGCTATAAGATTGTCCCGTTCCAAGCGTTCTTCAGCGGTAAGAACTTGACCGGTAGTGCGGCGCACCGCACCCTTAACTGTCTCGGGTCGAGCCTGACCAGTTATTCGGCGTACAACTTTTTTTACCTGTTCTTTCTTGGTGGGAGTCTTAGGTTGAACGGCTTTCAGGTCCTGACGGTTAAAATCACGGCCCTTAGTGATAATGTCATCGAAAAGCGCGTCAAGCGGAGAACTGTGGAGGCCGCGAATACGGGTCCAGACTTCCTTGACCGCCTGAAGGACTTTTCTGAATAAAACCTGCAAGTCCTCCGATACGACTTGGCTTTTGCCGTCAATCTGCCTCAACCACCAGTCCCGGAAATTATCCGCAAACCATTCATTTTCACTGGCCTTGGTCTTGGCCGCCTTATATTCCCGGCCGACCAAAGTTTTATCCTCACTGGTCAACAGGTGGGCGTTAGCGAATTCCCCGAACTCATGGAGAAAGGTTTCAATAGTGTTATTACTGCCGAACATAACGGCCACGCGCCGAGCATCGTCCTTGAGACCGTCAACACTCTTGAAAAGCAAGGCACCCTCGACAACCTGACCTTGCTGTTCTTCTGGTGATACGCCGTGCCGTTGTAGTTGTAGGCTGGTAGGCGCAAACTCCTGGCCGCTGAAGGCCGCCATGAAATGTTCCCGCCATGCTTCCGGGAATACCTGTAAAATTCCGTCAATAACCGCGCCCTCATCCTCAGATATAAGGCCGGACTGTAAGGCTTCCCGTAGGGGCACGGCCTCTACCTGGGCGGGGTTAAATAAAGGTAGGTCCTGGACGGTTGTTTGGCCTAATTGGGATATATCTACCCCGCCACCTAACGGCGGGGGAGATAGTTTAAGGAGGTCGGGATAGTCCTTTAAAACTTCAGGCGGTACGGGCTTGCCTTCAGAGAGGGCTTGTTGGATTCTTTTTTTATGTGTATATTCTACCGCACTTTCTGGAGTTAAAGCCGCAAATTCACCATCAGGCGATAACCACCGCTCACCTCTATCAGTTATAGCTTTGACTTTTTTAATAAGACCATCGGGAGTTTGATATTCAACAATCATTCCTTTATCGAAACGTGGAGTTCCATATTCCTCCTTTGTCATCTCCCACGGCTCTTTTTTAACCCCGACTTCACTAGCCGCAATACTGGCCGGCACCTCCTCAATCCCTATGCGGTTAAGCAGGTCACTGATAACGGTGTCGATATCCTCTTCGCCTATTATGGCGTCCAGGTCTTTGTCGGTAATAGGTGACTGCTCTGGATTTTCGATATACTGCTGAATGACTTCCGGCGTTATCCTCACCACTTCATCCGCCTGATCCTGCCGTTCCTGAAGGATAGAGGCCCCGATTACCTTACGCGCCCTGGCCCCCGCCGCCAGAACGTCCTTACGGTCCTGTCTGCTCTTTGTGCGGTCAATCGCTTTCTGCTCCGCGCTGACCAGGGAGTCCAGGGTTTGAACCGCCACGGACCCGACCGTGGTAGTACCACCGCCGACAACGGCCCCAACCGTGGCCGCATACACCGCCTCTTCAGTTGTCTGGCCGATATTATCAAGAAATATCTTACCCCAGCCCACAACCCCGACATCAGGGTTAAGGGCCATGATAGTAGCCCATTCATCCGGATACTGCTGGACGAACTCGGTCAAAGCCTCACCGCCAGATGCCTGTACTATTCCGATCAGGGTCTTAGTCCAGGTGCCCTTGGCTTTCAGTATGCGGGACAAAATAAACAGGTTACTGATAGCTTCCAGCGGCGTTTGAATCCCCGCCGAGAAGATAGAACTTTTAAGCAGGGTCTCGGGGTCAGTTACTCCAAGCCGTTCCAGCTCCGCTATCTTCATCCCCTGTATCTGGCCGAAAGTAACCGCGAAACCAAGAGCGGGATGCACCGCATAGGCGGGCAGGCTGATAACCGTTGTGGCCAGACCCCCGGCCACATCCTCCAGGAACCCGGAGGATTGACCTTGATACCTTAAAGGTAAATCAGTGGCCGCCTCAATTCTTTGAAGGGATTTAATTTCAGCCTGAGCCTGATCAATCATAACCCCGCCGAATCCTCGAATAGCCCGCTGGGCCATATCATCAACAGCGCCTTGTTCCATTTCAGGAAAAAGGCCCTGTATCCCAACCCTTAAACCCTTAGAGGCCAAAGCCGGAGCCTGCCGGACCCCATAGTAAAACCGTCCAAAAATACGCCCCACGGTCTGCCCTGGCGTTATAGCGGGGTCTAACCCTAACAGGGATATACCCGTATCCGGGTCCACTGTGCCGGGAGCGGGATCAAGTCCCTCAAGGCTTATGTTATCAATCTCCGTCACTCTGCCTCACGCATTCTCTTTATAACGATAGACATATTTTTAGCATTCAGGGCTTTGCCGTTTTTAGTAAGGAAGGCAATGGCCGCCTTTTGTTCTTCAGGTGTATAACGCTCCGCCTCTATACTTTTCCGGAACTCTTCGCTAATATCCGGCTCCTCTTCGTTATACGGGGGAGGTTCGATGGCGCCCTCAATTCGATTGCCGAAACTAGCTGAGAGTTCCTTTTCTATGTCCCGGGCTATCTTGTCGGCCTTGGAAGAGGAAGCGGGTTTTTTCTTAGTCTCATCCGGCTTCTCTTCCGGCTCTTTATAGGTTTTCAGGAGTTTCTGGGCTTCAATCAGAGCCTTTGACTTTTCCTTGGTTCCGGGCCAAATACCCCTATCCACCTTCACCTGAGTATTGATAAGGTTCACACCTAATTCCCAAATCTCATCAGGGTCAAGGCTTCGCTTTTCTTTTGCCTCAACTATATCTATCTGACTCTGGAAGTAGACCCGAAAAGCCAACGCCGTGCCGATATAATCTTCCTTTTCCAACTTATCCTTAAATACTTTTACGAAGGAAGCGTGAACATTATTGACAGCCTGCGTGTAACCAGGAGCCTTTTTTTCCTGCTTTTCAAGAATTCCTTGAAGAACGCCCATCTGCTGACCGGTTACATACTGACTGGCGGAATCACTCCACAAAGCCGTCACATCCTTTATTTCTCCTGTTAGAATCTTGCTTCGCAAAAGCTTTTCAGCCGATTGATTAGGCGTGAGGGACAGACCCGTCTGAATTGTATTTCTCATCTGTAACCGTCTTTGTGCGGGAAAATCTTCTTTATCTAACAAGTTAAGAGCCTTCATAGCCTCGCCGTTCTTCCCGGCCAGTAGCGGTCCATAAACAGAATTCTCACCCTCCGTAATGCGTTCCTTTTTATCCTTGGCCTCCTGAAACCGAAACTCTGCCCGGTTGGCCTGGATAATATTTTGAGCCCACCGCTTTACCCTGGCGGACGCCTTAGACTTTTCAATCTGGTCAAGTTGAGCGTCAAAATCTTCAGGATGTTTTGCCGCAACCTCAGCCACGAGTTTTTCCCCTTGCTGCTCCTGACGTTTAATTTTTAAGGCTTTTTCCAGCCGCTCTTCAGTTTTGTCCAGCAGATCGTCCCGGTATTCGTCCAGCATTTTAGCGGCTCGCTCGGGATCGGTGAGCATGGCCCGCTCAATGGCCGCTTCCAGGGCTTCATCCTTGGTAGCCAGGATTTGAGCCTCAGCCAATTCAGGATAAAAAGCGTCATTCGCCATTTTTTCAAGGTCGGCAAAGCGTTCTTTAATAAATTGTGGATTATCCCAGTTAGTTTGAATATCATCGACAACACTTTGACGCCCACTCTTCCAGGTCTGAATCTTAAACACCCGATCTTGTATAGACTCATAAACAGAAGCTTTATCTATGGCGTGCTCCCGATAGACCGCAACCTTCCGTTTCAGTTCGGTTTTAGCCCATTGAGACCAGGGAAGGTCTTTATCAATACCTTTAAAGCGT
>SDBT01014375.1_pt1 | contig 12627 bp, 9 predicted proteins | sample 2277101 | NCBI WGS metagenome assembly SDBT01 (sample SAMN10404973, study PRJNA504765) | marine sediment metagenome | isolation source: marine sediment core GS10_PC15, 103 cmbsf | place: Arctic Ocean: Southern Knipovich Ridge | collected 2010 | reverse complement strand
ACGGTACACTGAAACATTTTTTCTAAATAAATATAATCTCTTTTATTTGTTCTAGGATGGCATTTTACTATAACATGGATTTTTTCTTTATATTTTAGGAGAGAGTTTAAAATTAATTTTATAGAAGTAATATAATCATAATTCACAAAATCTTTTAAAGTGTGAAGAGTTTGTAAAAAAATCATTACTATTTTTTTATTTTCTAATTTAAAATTTTTATATACATTTTTCATTATATTTGTCTTATTGAATGTGTTTTCTAATATATTATCATGTTCAGGATTCCCTGTTACCACTAATTTAGATTTTGGAATTCCATAATCACAAAAAACATCAATATACCCATAACCTGCTATAGCAAAATAAGCTGAATTGCCTCCACCTGTTCTTTCACATTTGGGTAAAATCTTAAAGAATTTAAGAACAAAATGTCTCAATGGATAACCAAAATATGGACCTTTTAAATTACCAAACCTACAATTATAATCTGGTGATTTTTTAATTATTTTATCAATTAATCGTTCTAATAATGAAAACTTTCTATTTTTATATTGAAAACGCATGTATTCTTCTTCTTCAGCGGCAACTGTGGAATCAATTGAAAAATGATTTACTATAGTTTTTATACCAAGATTAGATAAAACTATATTCTCATTGTATCCAACATCTGTTCCAAGAAATAATAAGTCAGGATTTATCTTTTTAACAATATTTTTAAGCTCAATTTTATAAAATTTAAACAAAAAAAGATCCTTTACTAATCGTGAAAGAGAAAATGTATCAGCTAATCGAATTTTTTTAATATTATCGTAAAATGGTTTAAAAAAAACGTAATACAAACCATCGTTTTCTGCCTTACCTGCTATGAATTTACTTGAAGTTAATATAATAGGTATGATGAATTTACGGTATTTCTCTTTATTTAAATTCAAAGCTAGATTATAAAGTTGAGTTTGACCTGCCTCTAAGTGAAATAATACTTTTTTTTTATTCATATCTATATTAAAGCTTCCAAATTTAATTCTAATAAATCATTTAGCATTTAAGAATCCCAAATAATCAAAAGGATAAAAATTTTTATATTTAAAAAATAATTCTCTATATATTCAGAGCTAGTAAGAATATTAAACATCTAAACAATTCAGAGATCATATATTAGGACCATCTAAAAAAATGAAGTGTCGATTTTGTAATAAAGTGCTGAAATTTTGAGTTTATAGATTTAGTAAATTCACCTCCATCAAATTCATTTTTAACAAAAGAACAACTAATTAACTTGAAATATTTTATCCTCTAAAATTGTATGTCTGTGATAATTGTTTCTTAGTTCAAATTGATGAATATAAAAAATCCGGTAAGATTTTTAACGAAGAATTTGCTTATTTTTCTTCCTTTTGATCAACTTGGTTAAAACATGCAAAAAATTATGTTGATATGATAATTCATATGTTATAGAAATTGCATCAAATGATGGTTATTTACTACAATATTAAGATTATTTATCAGTAGAAAAAGTTGCGGAATACATAGTTAAAATATCAGTGCAAAGTGAAATATATGGAATTATAAATTGTAGTAGCGGTAAGCCAATTTCCGTCTGAAAACTTGTTGAGAATCATCTGGAAAAAAGTTATAAGACTATAAAATTAAATTTAGGATATTGTCCAAAATAAAAAAAATGTTCTATATAGGGTATTTCAGGATTAGAATTAAGAAATTTCGTAAAAATTATTCACTCGAAAGTTTAATTGATTTTGCTACTTTAAGTTTTGAAGGAATTAAACCAAAATTTATCCTTGAGATAGGTACAGCAGAGGGAGGAACTTTATTTTTAAAAACAAGAATTGCTGCTGAAGATGCAATTATTATTAGTGTTGATTTACCCGGGGGAAAATATGGTGGGGGATATCAAATTTGGAAAATTCCTTTTTATAAATCATTTGCTTTACCAAAACAAAAAGTTTATTTAATTCAAGCAAATTCTCATAATACAAACACATTTAAAAAAGTGAAAACTATCCTAAATAAGAATAAACTTGACTATTTATATCTTGATGGAGATCATACTTATGAGGGCGTGAAGAAAGATTTTGAAATATATAACATCTTAGTAAAAAATCAAGGCCTTATTGCGTTTCATGATATTGTAATTCCTGATGAATTTCCTGATGCCGGTGTTGATAAATTTTGGAATGAAATTAAAGTAAATTATTCTTATAAAGAGTTTGTTGTAAATTGGAAACAAGGAGGATTAGGTATTGGTATTTTGGAAAATAACAAATGACTCAAAAGCGACAAACCTAAGTTATTTTCTGTTTTATCTAAAAAAAAGGATTAGGTTCATAATAAAATGCCATTAAAACAAAATAGATAAAATTTTTTAGATTAATAGAGTTTCTATATAATATTGATTAATCAATATGAAATAGAACGAATTTATAAATTAATTCTTATGAAATATGGATTTAATTACCCAAAAATTTACATGAAAAATTTAAATTATAAGGGATTTACAATACGCAATATGTTATATGAACTAATATTAAAAGCGTTTAAAAAAGATCTAATTCAAATATTTCGATTTCCATTTGCTAAAATAAAAAAAATGTTTTATATCGGGTATTTCATAATCAGAATAAAAAATTTCCGTAAAAATTATTCACTCAGAAGTTTAATTGATTTTGCTACTTTAAGTTTTGAAGGAATGATAAAGCCTCAACAAAAAAAGTCTGAAATTTTAGAGTTATTAAAAATCTTAAAAAAAATTAAACCAAAATTTATTCTTGAGATAGGTACAGCTGAGGGAGGAACTTTATTTTTAACTACTAGAATTGCTACTAAAGATGCAATTATAATAAGTGTTGATTTACCGGGGGGAAAATATGGTGGAGGATATAAAATTTGGAGAATTCCTTTATATAAATCGTTTGCTTTACCAAAACAGAAAGTTCATTTAATTCGAGCAAATTCTCATAATATTGACACATTTAAAAAAGTAAAAACTATCCTAAATGGAAATAAACTTGACTATTTGTATATTGATGGAGATCATACTTATGAGGGTGTGAAGAAAGATTTTGAAATGTATCGTGGTTTAGTAAAAGATCAAGGTTTTATTGCATTTCATGATATTGTATTTCATGACGAATTTCTTGATGTCGGTGTTGATAAATTCTGGAATGAAATTAAGGTAAATTATACTCATAAGGAGTTTGTTGAAAATTGGAAACAAGGGGGATTAGGTATTGGTGTTTTGGAAAATAACAAATAACTCAAAGTCGACAAAACTAAGATATTTTCTGTTATATCTAAAAAAAAGATTTAAAACCCATTGAGATAAAATAGATAAAATTTTTTAGATTAATAGAGTTCCTATATTTAATATAGATTAATTAATATGAAATATGAACGAATTTATAAATCAATTCTCATGAACTATGGAGATTTTTAGCCAAATACAAGAGATTATAGAAATCTCATCTAATCCTACAACTTTGGTAACAATTTTTCTTTACTTAATGTTAATTGTTTTTCTATGGCATTTATTACTTTATATATTCAGGGATCGTAAATATATTAAAACGTCTAAAAAATCTGTAGATACGATAAAAATAACTATTGATGACTTACTTGAGCTTCCATTAGTAAATTTTATTATTCCCGCATGGAAAGAAAGCAATTACTTTAAAGAGTGTTTATTTTCTATTACTAAATTATCATATCCAAACATTAAAGTCATTATAAACGCGGGAGGGGACGAAGAAACTATTAAAATTGCTGATTCCTTTAAAAAACACAAAAATTTTATAATTTTGCGTCAAATGGGTGGTAAAAGCAGGGCTGCGTTCGGAAAAATTAGAGCACTTAATGAGTGCTTGGATTATGTTACTGAAGGACTTATTTATCTTATTGATGCTGACTGCTACGTTACTGATGATATTCTTATAAGAATAATTTATCCAATTGTTAATAAAAATGAAGATGTAGTTATAAGTACTTATAGACCTCTAAAATCTCAGCTAAATAAAGATCTCATAAAATACTTACAAATATGTCGCTTTGTTGTGTTTCGTGGAAAAATTAAGCAATATAGTCCAACAATGGTCTCAGGCTCTAATACATGTGTCACTTTTAAAGTATTAAAAGCAATAGGAAAATTTAATGAAAGTAGAATGATTGCTGAAGATTATTCCCGGGGTTATGATATAACATCTAAAGGATTTGAGATTCATAACTTATACGATTATCAAAGTAGAATGTATAGCGCTTATCCTGATACTTTGAAAGAATATTTAATACAAAGAAAAAGACATATTGAAAATTCCTTATTATTATCATATAAAAAAAAAGATTCAAAATATTTCTTGAAATTTTTTATTATGACTTTTATTTCTTTATATATCTTTATAATGCCTTTATTAATTTTAGTTCATTTTGGCTTATTTTTAATGGGATTCATATTTTTATTTTATCTTTATTTAATAAGAATTAGAAGATATCTCTTTTTCAAAAAAATAGTAGATAGAGAATATTACACAAGATTTCAAAAAATTTTTTTTATTAAAATGATTTTTTACATTTTTTTAGAATTACTGACCAATGTTATTACATTTTGTAGCTTGTTTTCGTTTATTAGGAAATTGAAAAAAGAAAAAAACCATGAAAATTAAATTTAATCTTTATAATTATTGAAAAAACCTTTCGAAAATAAATTCAAATAGTTTTGATTTGATTGATTTCTTTAAATACCTTATAATTGGCAAGTTGAATTTATCTAAATCTAATCTTTTTTGAATTGCTCTAAGCATTACTTTATCAAATATTTTTGCGAAATGTCGTAAAAAAATATTACTCATAATACTTCGAGATATTAGTGCCTCTAATTTATGCCAGAGGAACCAAATAATTTCTAAACAATTATTATATAAGTCCAACACGTTTGAAGCGATCCATGGGGACGATTTAGTTTCATTAAGATTTATTGCACCCCATTGCTCAAAAGATTCTGGCGCAACAAATCCCAGCTTAACATACCGATCATACAGTAGGACTCCCGGATACGGTGTAAACACAAACAACATATAGTAATCAGAACAAATGTATCCCTTACTAAATTCTGCTATCAATTTCATTGTTGCTTTTAACTCTTTTTGATGTTCTTTTGCGAGTTCTTTTTTATTTAAATCGTAAGGAAAACCAAAAATGAGTGAAAATCCGATACTAATGTTATGCAGATGTAATTTTTTAACAGCTATCAAATTATCTTCATTACTAGCTGCTTTTCTAATGCATCGCAACGCAGGTTCATACCCAGACTCAACTCCCAATAAAATATTAATCACACCTGCCTTTCTCATCAATGCTAAAGTCTTATGAGAATACGTGCGCAATATGGCTGCATCACCATTACATTTAATCCAATCAAAGTTAAGTTTTGCCTCAATGACACCTTCACAAATTTTCCTTATCCTCTTTTCATTTACAAACAAATTTGAATCATAAAACCTAATAGAATTATAATTATACCTCTTTTTGAGGCGAGTTAAATCATCAACTACTCTTTCTGCAGATAAAGCATTCCATTTTCGCTCATAAATCACGTAATCTGCGCAAAATCCACACATATGGGGACATCCGCGACTTGTTATATAATGAAGCATCCTTGTACCAGTTTCTTCGAAATGTTTTTCGACATCATAAAGGTGATATGGTAGTGGGGGCAAATCATCTAATTTTGGTATATTACGTTCTTTTGTGTGAATTATTTCATTGTTCCGTATAAATGCAATCCCATCAATATTCTCATATGATTGTTCTTGTATCAGTTTCTCTACTAATTCATGAAATGTTATCTCCCCATACCCTTTGACGACAATGTCAACAAATCTACTTTTCAGTGTTTGATCTGGTAATGCCGTAACGTGATATCCTCCCCAAATAATCGGGATTGTTGGTTTTAACTCTTTAATTTTTTTAGCTAAAGAAAGACCATATGTTATCTGAACACCGGTCATGCAAGATATACCCAAACACACCGCATTGTCAATAAAAGGTCTAAACTTATCAAAAGCTTTATCTGGAGAGTTTTGAGAAATAACAATAGAGACTTTTCTATTATCTAACAAGGAACAAATGCTCAATAAGTTCAACGGCATGGGTTTATTTTTAACATCTGATGATTGTGGATTATATAATAAAACATAAGGTTTCATTGAAACAGTCTTCCCTTCCTATCTAAATCTTTTAAGAATTATTATCAAACATATCTTGCTTTTATAAATATTAGTAAAGATTTAAATTATAAATAATAATACTTTAAGAACTTATTTTGCTTCAAATGGCATTTGAACCATGCTGGACGTAGTATAATTGTATGGTGTAATTAAATCAAATTATTATTAATTTATACATGTAATCATACGACTATAGAGCCTTTATAAAGAATTCAAACAAGGAATTACTTGAGTAGGAAAAGTTATGCAAAATTTTAAAAGTTTTCAAAGATCTTAATTAAAGAAGTAATAAGAACAATAGTAGCAAATTAACGTGAAGGATGAGTTTATGGTTAAATCTTCTGGCGAAAGCACCAAAAACGATTATTTTTAAGTTCTGAGTGAATTAAGTTCTGAATTTTGCCTGAGGATGGTGGGAGTTCGAGTCTCTTCGGCTGGTCCAAAAAATGAGAATAATAAAAGTATAGATATTTCATAAATAATACGAAAATTAAATACAAAAAAGTTATTAATATAATCTCTTTATATTTAAAATCAAAATTTAAAATAAAGGTTATATCATAAAAAATGGAAAAAAATGATGCTATGAAAAACATAATTATTAAGAAATTAATCAGGACTGTTGAAATAATTCATGAAGAAGGTATATTAGCGCTTATTAAAAGACCCCTCACGAAAATAAAGATGATATTTTATGTATTATATTTAAGAGAAAAAATTAAGAGATTGAATAGAAATTATAAATTAGGAAGTTTGTTTGATTTTGCGTATATTATAAATGAAGGATTAATTAGACCAAATCAAATTAGATCAGAATTACTTGCCCTTTTACAGATTATTAAAAAGAAAAAACCAAAATTTTTGCTTGAAATTGGTACTGCTACCGGTGGAACCCTATTCTTGCTTTCTAGAATGTCTGTTAAAGATGCAGTAATAATTAGTATTGATTTGCCTGGTGGAAATTTTGGAGGAGGATTTCCTAAATGGAAACTTCCTTTATTTAAATCATTTGCATCTTCAAATCAAGAAATAATTTTTATTAGAGCCGATTCTCATGATAAAAACTCATTAGTAAAGATTAAAGAAATTCTTAAAGGAAATAAATTAGATTTTTTGTTTATTGATGGTGATCATCGATATATAGTAGTGAAGAAAGATTTTGAAATGTACAGTCCATTAGTTAAAAAAAGTGGTTATATTGGTTTTCATGATATAGTTTTCATAAATCATCCTGAAGATAATTTTGGAGTACATGATTTTTGGAATGAAATAAAAGAGAATTATATATATGAAGAGATTGTCGAAGATTGGAATCAAAACTCAAGTGGAATAGGAATTTTAAAAAGTAAAAGTAAAAAAAAATAAATAAAATGAATTGACCTTAATCCTTAATTAAGAAACTTTTTTTATTTAAGTGAATTATATTATAGTGTTTATTATAAATGTCAGCTTTCTGGAATTGGAAATTAGGATATCTCGGTGTGATGTTTTCTTTACACCATTTAATTCCCTTATCTAATACATCAAAACCTTCATAACTTCCTGATGTTAAATATTTTGTAAAGGGTACTGCCAAATGGCCATTTCTACATCCAATATCTAGTACTTTATCAGTAGGTTTTACATCACACATCTTTATAAAATATAAAAAAAATTGAGATCCACTCTTTCTGAAAGAACCTCTTTTCTCAGAATTCCAAATTTCTAGTAACAAAATAGATTTATCGATACTTATTTTTCTTAATATTATTGCATAGATGATTTTTAGACGATAAATCAGATTCAGTAATAAATTATAAGACCTCTTGATCAGGATTTTTATCTGACATGTTTTATTTAATAGAATTTAATTTATTATAGTTAATAAAATAGCTTTGTAGCTTCGCTACAAAGAGACTCATTTTTGGTTTTTTTTTTGAAGGGGGGTTAAGAAATTCCTTATTTAGTACATTTTAGAATCAATTTGATTTAATCTTTAATAAAATTTAAAGAAAATAAAAATGAAGAATAACAGAATTATTCTGTATCTAAAGCCCCTATGATAACACGACCAAATTGTTCTCTTTATGATTTAAAAAGAAATATATTATCTCCCAGATAATGGTCTGCTATGTTATCATTACTTTTTTCGTAAAATAGAATTAAGTAATCCATATAATTCCTTACTAATTGCATCAGTTGAGGTTGATTCTAGATAGATATTGTAAGCACCTTCCTTTATTTTTTCTCTTAATAAATTATCGTTTTTCAACTTTAAAATTGCTTTAGCTAAAGAATCTGGATTAGCTCGTTCACATAAAATTATGTTTTCATTATCTTTAAACAATTCTTTTATAGCGGGGCTCTCACATGTAATCATTGGTATCTTCATTGCAATTCCATGGAAAATTTTATTTGGAATAACTTGCATTGTTTTTTCTGTTTGTCCAAAAATTCCTAAACCAATATCGAATTTTGCGATTAATTTAGGCAATCTTTTTAGTGGTTGGAAATCTATGAATTTAATATTATTTAGATTTAAACTATGTGCTAAACTTCTATTTTCTTTGTATGTTTGTCCATTTCCAATAAGAAAGAATTTTATTTGATTATCAGTTTCAAGCAATTTCGCTGCTTGTATAATGAATTTAATGCCTTGTAGAGGGATGTACGTACCCCAGAAACCTACGATAACATCATTTCCTTCTTTTTTTACATTATCTAGAGGAAAAAATATATTATCTTGTGCCCCAACAAAAATCCTTTTAAACTTTTTTAGAGGAACCTTAAATTTCTCATGAAAAAATTTAATATGATTATTTGTATCTAATATGATATAGTCTGAAAGGAAGCAATCCAAAATATCCTGCAAATAAAGAAAAAAGGGATAAAGAAATTTAGGCATTTTATTCTTATCAAATAAATTTCGATCATGAGACATTGTTTGAAGTTTAGAAATAAAGATATCGTGAACAACAGGGGCTTTTTTTATTTTTGAAAGAATTTTAGCGAAGATGAGCTGGAAAATCGTTGGATTATGCATAAATATTATGTCATAATCTAAAGTTTTTAGTTTTTTATAGTTTTTTAAACAAATTTTAAAATTTTTTATTATATTATACGACCGAATATTAAATTCATGGACTTTTATCTTTTTATTTTTCATAGCATTTATAAGTATGGCATTCCGAGCAAAATTCTCATCGTAATTTCCCAAAAATAAAACAGCTTTTAGATTATCTTGTATCATATTATCCTTCTATTATCATTTTATACTGTTAAAACTATTAAATTGAAAGACTAATTATCTAAATTATTATTTACTCCTAAAAAGTTCCTTCTTATTGATTTATTTACATAATATTATTTTAAAATTAAGACATTATATTGGATTTTATTAAATTATAGTTTTATAAATTTTATCTATTAAAATTTTAAACATCTCAAGTTCTTTGGAAAAAGAAAAATTTTGAAAAGCATGTATTTTTGTTGATTTGATTAATTTCTTTAATTTTAAAGGATTATTAGTCCATAAATCATAAATCTCGAGAATTTTTAATTTTATACATTCAGAACTTAATTCTTGAAAAAAGAAAGCAAATTCCTTATTTTTTAAAATTTCAATAGATCCATAAGTTTTTGAACATAATATTAACAATCCTGCTGCTAAAGCTTCAATTAGAACTCTACCAAACGGTTCCCTACGAGAAGTAAATAAAAATATGTCATTTTTCTTATAATATTCTGAAATCTTTTCATTATTTACATATCCATGATACATTATGAATTCTGGAAATTTTTTTTCTAATGCTTTTAATTTCGATTCTAAAGGGCCCTCGCCGCAAAATTCAAAAAATATCTTCAATTTCTTATTTTCTTTTAATAAATTTTCAATTGCTTCTAATAAAAGGCCGAACCCCTTATGTACATCATCTAAATGACCAACATATATGAAGTTTAATATTGCTTCTTCTTTTTTTATAATATCTTTATGACTATAATTTTCTAATTCTATTCCATGTATGATATGGAATACTTTACTTGGATTATAGAAATTTTCTAAAAATTTTTTGGCATTATGGGATATTGTATGGTGATAGAGTCTTTTTTTAAAAAGCGAGAAAAACAAGATCGTGAGTCTAATTTTAATATTATATAATGAAATTAACTTTTTACTGTATAACGGTTTTCTGTATCCAGCAATGAACTTAATTCGGCGAAGTAATAGAATAGACATCATAAAAATGAAATCTGTTTTAAAATTACTTACAGAAAAATAAATTACATCATTTTTTCTAACCTTTTTATATAGTTTTATGACATCCCATGGATAAGGAAAATCAAATATTTTATTGAAAATTTTTAATGTTGAATATTTTATCTGCCCACTTTTGTTAACTCCTTTTAATTTCTCTTTTATAACATCTTCAGATAAGAGTTTTTTACCCATAAATCGATTTGTATCAATTAAAGATATTTTATAATAATTCTGCAAGCCTGCTGCTAGTTCGATGGCAGAGATCTCACCACCCCTCCCATTTTCTAACGCAAATGGCGCAAATATTAAAACATTTAACATTTCCTTATTACTTTTAAGTTATTTTTTTTCATGACTCAAATTATTATTTTTTATTACGATATCTAGAGAACTATTAGATTATTTGAATAAATAATTTCACTTTTAGAAATTAAGTATAGCTTTAAATCCTCTCCAAAATCTTAACATATCACTCCAAGATCTTATAGAAAGCGCTTGTCTTAAAATGTAACTTATTCTAATATAAAACTCTTTATGGGCTTTTAAAATCATTATTTTAAGTTGTTTTTCAGTTAATCCATCCGGCACAAAAGCAAGTCTCGATTTACTAACATCTATTAAAGGATTATATTGAGAGTAATCCTCATGAATTAATTTTCCTTCTCTTTTTATCATTTCATAAAGTTCATTTCCGGGATAAATTGTTAAATTATAGAACGTTACAACATCAAATGGCAAGGATTTTGTAAAATCTATTGTTTTTCTAATACTTTGTAGAGTTTCCCCAGGTATTCCTAAAACAAGATAAGCTCTAACATTCAGACCTGCTTTTTTTGCCCAGATAACTGCTTTTCTATTTTGTTCAACTGTAGTTCCTTTTTTCATAATGTCAAGCATTCTTTGATCTCCAGATTCAATACCAAACGCAATCTGCCAACAACCTGCTTTTTTCATAGCTTTTAAAAGAGGATAATCTACGTAATTAACACGAGTTAAACATGACCAAGGAAATTTAAGATTTCTTTTTTTCATTTCCTTAAAAATTTCAAATATCCTATTTTTATTTAGTGTAAATGTATCATCAAAAAATTTTATTTCTTTAGCGTTATAATCTTTAATTATTACCTCTAATTCATCCACAATATTTTTTGGTGATCTCATTCTTGTCCTATTACCAAATACTTTCCTATCGCAAAAGATGCATTGGTGTGGACAACCCCGACTTGTCATTATGTGACCCAAAGGAAGTTTTTTATATGACGCTGGAACAGGTCTATATATAGACAATGGAGGGTATAAGTGCCTAGCTGGGAAGGGTAATGCATCTAAATCTTTTATATATGATCTAGGTTTATTAAATTTAATTTCCCCATTATCTCTAAAAACAATCCCTTTTATTTTTTCTAATTGTAAATTTGAAAGGTTACTTCCTTTTTCTAATTTTGAAATTTCTTGGACTATTTCAAGAAAAGTATATTCTCCTTCTCCAATAACCCCAATATCAAAGACACTCTGTTGCATTGTTAATAAGGGGGTAGAAGTAAAATGTGGTCCGCCAATGATTAGTAAGGTATCTGGAAATTCCATTTTTAACAAATCAGAAAATTCTATTGATTTTTGGATTTCTAAAACCGTAGCCGTTATTCCAATTATATCAGGATGTATTTTTTTTAGAATTCGAAGAAGTTGTTTAAAATCTATTTTAAGAACTCTTGCATCAATGATTTTAATATAGAAATTGTTCTTCTCTAAAATCGCAGCTAAATAGCCTATTCCTAAAGGTTGCATTACATTTTCGATACCTTTTAATCCAGCAGCTTGCTCAAATCCAGATAGCGGAGGATTAATCAAGACAGTTTTTATATTTTTCAAAGCTTTTCAATTTAAAATTTAATTTTCTTCAAGATTAAGAATTTTTTATTCTCACTAGCAATTCTTAAGAAATCTTTAAACCATCAGATTGTTTATTATCTTTGAATTTTCCTAGATATAAGATTAATAAACTGCCCCCATAAATACAAAGCAGAACGATCCAACGTAGATAAAGAAAAATTAAAAATGGAAATTCTTGGAACATCGGAAAATATTTTAAAATAGTAAAATCAGGAAGCATAAAATAAATTCCTATCACCGCTATTAATCCAATCAAAATAATTT
>SDBT01014374.1_pt1 | contig 12628 bp, 4 predicted proteins | sample 2277101 | NCBI WGS metagenome assembly SDBT01 (sample SAMN10404973, study PRJNA504765) | marine sediment metagenome | isolation source: marine sediment core GS10_PC15, 103 cmbsf | place: Arctic Ocean: Southern Knipovich Ridge | collected 2010 | reverse complement strand
CAATCGGTTGTAACGCAGCAAGAGAAATTAGGAGTCAGACTCCACCTCCAGGTGTAGGGCAAGGTAGAAGCAGCACTGCTTCATCTTCTAGCATCCCAGCAAAACCTCAACCAGGCGTCGGCAAAGTTACAAGCGGAGCAGGTTCTTCTTCTAAACCCCCACAGCCAACATATGTAGGGAAAGATGCAAAAGGAACAGACTCATTATTCCCTAGCGCCCTCCCTCAATCAGTCGAAGGACTAGTTACAACAGAAGAAATTAAAGATGCATGTGAAAGCATAGAGCGACTAAAAGTCTTCATAGATAGTATGGATCAAAATAATCCTGACCGTCGAAATTGTGAGAAGGCCTTAAAGCTCTTAGAAGATGACGTTGATCGAAAAACACGATCTTTAGAAAAAGAGATAAAAAAACTCAAAACATCTGAAAAAGAAGAAAAGGCTAACACCAATTTAGATGGAGCTACTCCTAAAGAACCAGAAGAAAAGATACGCACAATTGAAGAGTCTGTAGAGGGCATTGCAAAATGGATTAAAGGTATTGTTTCTGATGGAGTACAACAGGCTGAACAACAAGCTCGTGTAAAACGCTATTGTAAAGCATTAAATCATCAAATAGCGCACTTAGATCTTGAGTTTCGAAGCACAGAGATTGAAGCATTAGTAGCAAGTGCTTCTAATAGGAGTTTGCAAGAAATCAAAAGCCTTCTAGTGTCTTACGTTATAGCTACACGAGAAGCACAACTGGATTTCCAAAGACAGCTTAAAAACGCTTTTGAAACAGCTTCAAAAAGGGCGGACGAATCCGGGAAGTTTGCTCATGAGTTTGAACGTCACCAAAATATTCTTTCCACCCATCTTGCTCGATTAAGCAGAACAATAGCCCGAACAAACAAGCTATCTTTTGTAGAAAGTTTATTAACGCCTGCTACTCATGGCACAAGCTTAGCTGCAATCTTGAGCGCAAACCCAAAAGTACAAGCTGGTATGCAAGCTGCAGCATATGTTGCGAGTACTCTCAACGTCTTCTTCTCGCATAATAGACAAGGAGAAGTTGCTTCAGCTCAAGAAGAGGCTGCTCTAATTCAAGAACGCCTGGGGAGTGTCCGCCAATCTTTTGCAGAAGCACTAGCAGATAGAAATCGAAATATCAGCATGCTGGAGAGTATTGGCACATTTCTACAGAGTGAGCCAATGGCACTGTCACCAGAAGCTGCTTTTCGGTGTTTAAGAGAGGTACAAGAAAAACTCGATGAAAACTTAGACGACATAGATAGCCGACTTAAGGAAAAAGAAAAAAGAGAAAAGAAATTAAAAGAGGATATCAAGAAGTTTAATAAGAAATTGAGGGGAGATCACAAAGGAAACAGTGCAGTAAAGAGGTTTGAGAAGAGAGAAAGAAAAAAAGCTAGGTATGAGGCGGAACTATCAGAGGTTCAACGAGATATCGCTTGCTTAACAAATGCTAAAGAGGATACAGAAAAATCAAGAGGTAACATAGCTAGCCATGCATTAGCCAGAACGGTTTTGCAGGGCCCCTTATCAGCATTGTATGAAGCACAGAACAACACCTTACCATCAGAAAATCGCAAAACAGATGAGATATATAACCAACTTGGCGATAAGACTCGGGAAAATTTCCCACAGGAGGAGTGGAATAACAAAATTGAGGGGATTTTTGGTCAGTCCTGTGATGCAAAAAAAACGCCAGAACAATGTAGAAAGGAATTTATTGAGGCATTTACTAAGGAATTTGGAGAGTCCCTAAAAGAGGATGGTATGTCGGAAGAGGATGCACAAACGCACGCAGGGGAACTCTTCGATGCTTTGATGACAGGAGTCGGGGCACAGGTGTTGATAGATGGGTTTAACAGCGTCGTGGATAAACATAGAGAGCGTTACTCTTGGCAGGATCAACTCACATTAGAAGCAATCGGTGCTTGTAACTTTCTTTTTGAAGAAGTGGTTAAAACAGGTTGGTTGCCTGAGTCTCTCAACCAAGGATTCGTTCCAATAACAAGAATCGTATTACAGTGTGCCTCACAAGGTTATACCTCATATAGACTAGGTCGCGATACTCTATTTTTGGCTCGTCTCTTAATAGATGTCGCATCATCAGGTGACGGAGACAAAACGAAATATACAAAGCTGTTAGAACAGCTAATACGTACGACTGGTATGGGAAGCTTAATGCCGAACTGGATCTCAGTAGCAATTAGCGGTGTGCAGATCGCAGGTCTTGCACTTGCTGTCTTTAATACACTTATGGGAAATCTTCCTCCGTTAAGCAGCGATGCACAGGCGATTTGTAAGAGAATTTCGGAGATGGAGAACCGCTTAACGGACCAGCTGACAGAACTTCAAACAGTAATGGAAGATACACATGAAGATGTGGGTGAATTACGAGTTAAAGTTAATGAAATACTCGGATTAGTTCGTAACTTAAGTCAAAATAAAGGCGTTGAGCGAGTCCGAGGGGACTTAGGTTGTATGGTTGTAGCGAAGAGATTTCAACAGCCCAAAAGAGAAACTCAACTATGTGTTGCTTTGTCAGATGGCATGAGCGGAAAATTAGATGCTTTAAATAGAGAACTGGAGGCGACTACCCAAGAGAGGTATGTCGGATTGGGAGTCGACAGTCAGCAACTGAGCGCCGCTAGCTATCCTGTGCTTAGTACCTATGCTTGGTCGGCGATAGGCTTACTGCAATTGAAAATATGTGGTGAAAACATAGATGGTCCAAAAGCTCTTCCCAACATTTTTCTATTAAGAAAAATTGCTGACATTTGGTTGGAACTTTATTTATTACCCAATCAAGATGGCAGCGAACTCAACAAAATTCGCGAAAAGATTGAAGGAAAAGCATGTGTGTTACGAGACTTTGTCGAAGAGCTTGAAGTTGGAGCTTGGTTGCCAGGTCACGTAGAGAGGATGTGTGAGAGTTTAGATGAGATACAAGGTAGTTATCCAAGTCATCTTGATGGTACAAAGAAGGAGATTAAAAAACAGTATCGCAAGCTCATAAAGATACAAACACAATATCGTCAACCAAAGACAACAGAGCTTTCAAAAGCCTTTCAAAAGAAGGAGCATTATTTTCATAGCTTGTGTGATCAAATATTAGCTTCTTATCTGCGGAAAAAAACAGATGGTATAACGATAACAATCCAATTTGGAAATGGTAAACAGGTAAGAAAAGAGACACTAGATAAAGGCTTATTGCTTGAACCCGTTGAACAACAGAGACACTCTGCTTTTTTACCCCTGGTAATACCACAAGAATGGCTAACTGTACTTGCAGAGATATATCCTGGATTAGGAAAGCTTTTAGCACATGAAAAAACAGGGTTGATGAAGCTAAAGTATGAGTATCAGTTTGTTTATAATGAGGAAGAAGGTGTATATGAATTTCAACTCGTCGTACAAACGCTTTCTGCAAACGCTACCAGTTTTTCACCTTATGTCCCTTTACCTATTTTCACAATAAGAAAAGGAGATATTGAGGCATTTATTAAAAACTCACCACTTAATCCGCCTAATAATCGAGCACAGGAGCAATTACGTTTGTATGAACTTCTGGTTCAGACAATTTATGATTCCTATAGCTCTAGTCCCCGAGATGGTGTTCTAATTGAATTAAAAAGAAAACAGCGAACTTGTACCGGAGTTGATGGACTTAGTGAGAGTAACCCTAAAGGTAAAAAGGATACTAAACCTTCAAAAGTCCTTGAAGATAGTTCAAATCAGCAATCGTCAGACGATGGTGATCGAAAAACAATCTCTCTAGAACAGGAACATGCAGAGGGTCTGATTCAGAGATCGTTGCAAGAAGCCAATAATCTTTTTGTGGTTGATATTGTTGGTAATGAAGCAACAAAGCGTTCTCTTGAGGAATATGGAGTTCGTTATGGCGTCTTAATTCTATTCTTGCGGCTCATTTTTAATCTCAATTATGCAGGTGCAGTAATATTTTTATGTGAAAAACTTAAACTCTACCATCCTGATGCACTCCAAGTATGTCTTGATCAAAGACCGGGAGTTTTAGCGAAAATCATCGCCCAAATGCGTTTAGCTTTAAAATCTAATGCAGGAAGATATAGAAATCTTTACGCACATCTTTCATACAATAGTACGTGCTTTCTTATTGAAAATTTAACAAGCTTGCTTGTCTTCCCGTCGAACAACAGGGGATCATGTTACCCGCATACAGATAAAGCAGAGATTGATGCCTATTTGGATGCTCAAAAAAGAGTCATAGAAAGAAACTTTCAAGAGTTGCCTCATTTTTGTCATGAGCTGCTGCAAAGTGAGATAACACACGAGCAATCGCAAGAAGCAGCAGAACAATCTTCAGCGACATCTAAAAAACCGATAAGTCAATCTGCAGAGATCACAGCGGAGTTTTTAGAAGGATTGAATCAAAGTGATGTTAAAACCATTGACTGCAGAATCAAAAGATCTGTTGTAAAAAATAAAAAGGCTAATTTATTAAATCAACAAGATGAGACAGGGAAAACGCTTTCACATTATATTGTTGAGGGATTGAGTGGTAGAAGAGATAGCCGAGCTGTTCTCAAAGTGTTGTTTGATTATGACGTTGATTTTTCAATCCAAGATAATAAAGGAAATACAGCCTTACATATTATCGCGCGTCAATGTGAGCTACTTTCTTCTGAGTTTAGACGATGTCTCGATTATGCTGTTAGTAAGAACTTTAACTTTGATTTACTCAACAACGAGGGCCTATCGGTTTTAGTTCTTATTAGAAAGCATCAAGGTAAAACTCAACATATCAAGAGTTTGGGACGGCATGTGCATGGTGACAGCAAACAAGACTTAGCTTTTATCGAGGAAATGATGCAACAAGAGTTGCGATCTCATTATGAGGCACATAAAGAATGGGCGCCGAATGAAGAATTTTGGAAAGAATACAAGTGGGTTTTTACTCTGAACTTTAGAGAATTACCGGATTCCTTGTTAGCAGGAAGAACAGTCACTTTGCCCGAATGGATATATACCACTGTTTTTTCAAATAGCGATGAGGATATCGATGCTGTGTCGCTAGAGCAATTTAACTTGTTATGGGAAAGACGTATTGAAGCGTACATCAAAGCAGGACGCGTTCTCTTCATTTTAGATGGTTACGATAAAATGCCGAATGATCATCCATGTCAAAGAGCGTTGAGAGACTTATTCGAAGGCGCCTATCGAAACGCACCCACCATCGTTACAAGCCGATCCTATGGACTCAATGGCCTTCCTACAGAAAGACGCGATTTAGAAATTATTGGTTTCAGCAATGAGGATATTAGGCGCTATATAAAAATATATTTTAAAAAGCATGAAAGGGATGTTGATCTAGACAAACTGATTCAAGCATTAGAAGCAACTTCTGGTTTATGGGGAAATGCCCATACACCCGTCATGCTCAATTTGATCTGTGGTGTTTGTGAAGACGAGATCAGACAACGATTGAATGATGGAGCAGCCTTTCAAACAGATGATTTATTACAAGTGGTTACGATGCCGGGTTTATATCAAACCATGGAACAAAGGCTTATCGAGAGAGATTGTCAAGAGAGTCCGGAGGCCAAACAAGAATCATTAGAAATGCTTACGCCAGAGAAACAACACACAAAATTGCTTAGGTACGAGAGCAAATGTAACTTTTTATATGAATTAGCTTTTAGAGGCTTAGAAGCAGATAGGATTTTGCTACCCCCAAGATTAATAACTGATTTACTTGAGTTACGTAATATAAAACCTGCCGACAGAATACCCTTTCTTCGTACATTACAGCGGTTGGGATTTATTCGTCCCATCGTAGATAGCACACGTTCACGACCGGAATATCAACTTAGCCATGAATTTTTGCATCCAACTTTCCAGGAATATTTTGCTGCGCGTTATATCGTTCAAGGTTTTCTATCAGAAGGCGAACGGTTGCAAGAGACGCAAGATTTTGTTTTACGCGAGAAATTTAATCCGCGTTATCAAATTGTTTGGTGGTTTGTCGCAGGATTATTGAAAACACATCCTAATGCATTGAAACATTATGTTGAGGTTTTGATGGATGAAGCTAGCAAAGACTTAATAGGTGTTCGGCAAGCAGGCTTGTTAGCACGTTGCTATGAAGAAGCAAAAGCTCCCGAGACCGTTTCATGTTTGCAGCCTCTTTATGATTATGTCAAAGAAAAATTTAAGCAGTGGGTCGAAGCTTATCAAACAAAAAAGGCACCTATAGATGCTGAAAAATCATATTTTTTTGCGATGCTTCGTTTATACAAGCATTGGGAAGAAGACACAGGATTTATGAGGCCTGTCATCGACGGATTGAAAAATTTAGATACTTTGCAAGAAACCTATGAATTTGTTTGTGATACGCAATTAGTGTCTAAAGAGATAGTGCAATTCATAAAAAGGCATCTTACTCATAGAAGTAGCAAGGTGCGTGATATGGCTATTAGAGTGATAGGCGTGTTGGGGAAAAAAGTAAGTACTCCAGATATTTTTCAGATTTTATTAAAAGTTTACTTGGATATGCCTAGACTTATTGAAACACATGGAAGCAATGCACATATCGGTAAGCTTAGGAATGCCGCTAGCGTAATAAAAAAGTTGAGCAAAGAAGTGGTGATGACCCCAGAAACTTTGTCGCCTTTATTAGAAGTGTTGCTGAATCGTCGGGACTTCGGTCATGTGCCTCTTTCGGTAGTAATGGAGCTGGGAAAAAACATCCTCATACCAAAAGTTTTAGAAATCTTAAACAGTAAATTGTTAGGTGAAGATCGTAATATAGCCTGGGAAAGTGCTGACACAATAGAGCAGCTGGGAGAAAAAGCCGCTACTCCTAAGTTATTAGAACTTTTAGTGATTCTTTTGAAATATAAAGACGAAGAGAAAAATAAGTTGGCTCTTTATTTGATAGAGTCTTTAGGAGAAGAGGCCGCTACGCCAGCAATCTTAGAAGCTTTATCAAATAATAAAGATCCACGTGCAGCAGAATATATTTGTTCTATAGCTAGAAAAAAACAGGCAGAATCAGTTTTGACAGATTTTTTAAATGGTTTAACCAGAACTTGTCGTGTAACAAGTGTGAGCGGAAAAAAAGCGCTTACTGAATTATTAGATCTTCTAGTGCTTCTTTTGAAAAAATATAAAGACGAAGATAAAAATGAGTGGGCTTTTTATTTGCTACAGTCTTTAGGAGAAGAGGCCGCTACGCCAGCAATCTTAGAAGCTTTATCAAATAATAAAGATCCACGTGCAGCAGGATATATTTGTTGGGCTATGGCTAGAAAAAAACAGGCAGAACCTTTGACAGATTTTTTAAATGGTTTATTTAGTGGTTCTCTTAGTATTGATAAAATCAAAGTCGGTAATTTAGGAAAAAAAGTATCGCCTGCAGTTTTGTCAGCTTCATTAACCGAGAGTTTGAGACATACAGATAGTAATGTGCGTAGAAGAACTTGTCGTGTAATAAGTGTGATCGGAAAAAAAGCGGCTACTCCCGAGGTTTTGTCAGCTTTATTAACTAATTTTCAGGATAACAATATTTTTGTACATATAGACTCTATTGAAACAGAAGGGGCAACTCGAAAAGTTTTGTCAGCTTTATCCGCTAATTTAAACCAAAGAAGTGCATGGATTGAAGCAATAAGAAAACTAGGGGAAAAAGCTGCAACTCCCGAAATTTTGTCGGCTTTATTAGAGATCCTGCAAAATAGAATCAGTAATTATGTGCTCCAATGGTATGGACAGGAATTTAATTCGCAATGGGCAAGCGCAGCTAAAGCATTAGGCTCTTTAGGAGAGAAAGCAGTTATTCCTGAACTTTTATTAATGTTAATAGATCGGTTAGAAGACTTGAATTATGTAGTGTATAAAAGCATTGCAACAGCACTCAGTAAACTAGGAATGGATATCAATGTTCAATTTGATCAAATTCTTAAAGGAGAAACTGATCAAAATAGTGGCTCTATTTTTATAGCAATTTTGTTTTGCATGCATCATGAAAGCCGAGCTCTTTATATTGCATCGCACGATGGTCGATATACGTTGAATTTTTCCTGGCAACAACAGCAGAGCCAATATCCCTTAACATCACAACAAGCTAGCGCCTTACGCACTTTGATCCCTGAAGCTAATGCGATGTTGATGGGGCTAAAATCCTTTGACCTAGAAGCTTTTAATCAACAATTTGAGGGGTTACTTCATACCGAAAGTTTGGCGCCTGCTTCTTCAGCTCCTCACGCTAGCCACTTTCGAGCAGAAGCTTCGGAAAGACAGGGGGATCGATATGAAGCTGTAAAAGATAGTGGGGATAGAGCTTCTGATATACCTGATGCGAGTAAAGGAAAGACATCAAGTCGTTGTTCGTCGTATCTCTTCAAGGATAAACCCCGTACGCGTAATGGTGAGCAGCAGCCTTCTTCTTCCTCGGAGGCTTTCTTCTCCGGTGAACATGATATACTGTAATGCAGAAACGAAAAAGCATCCCATCGTTCAAGTTTAGAGAACCCATTAAATTTCCTGAAAACTATGCCATAGGAAAAGCTGTTGATGATGGTGGATGTTTTTTTGATGCGTTGTAAGCGCTCAATCTTCCTCCGCCCAAACAATCATTGACAACTGTGGTTTTTGTTTAAATTTCCAGGGCATGAGTGCTTCGAAGTCTTCGAGCGTTTCACAAGCAGGTATTTTTGTTAAGGAATCGCGAAGCCAATCATAAGGATCAACTTCGTGTGCTTTGCACGTTTCAATCAAACTAAAAATATTTGCAGCCGCATGTACACCATCAACGCTATTCGCAAAGAGCCAATTCTTCCTACCCACAGCAAAGGGCTTCATGGCACGCTCCATTCGATTGTTGCTAATCTCAAGTCGGCCATCTTTCAAATAAGTTTGTAGTTTAGGCCATTGGCTTTGCATGTAATAAATCGCCTTGGCAAGCAAACTCTGCGGTGGCGCTTTATCTTGAAGCTCAAAAAGCTTCTCTTTAATCTTATTCATGATAGCGGGCACATGCTTCTCTCGGGTTGCTTTGGCTTGCTCAGGACTTTTCTTCTCTATCGTGATCACCTTCTCAACCTTGGCAAGCCGCTGGATTTGTTTAATAAACCAATCTGCCATCCCGACCTTCTTGCTGACTTTAGCAGCATCCGTGAACTTGCGTCGTGCATGGTACCAACAGCCTGATTGAATGACCTGCTTATTCAGTTTTGATACGGCATCATAAGCACCATATCCATCACAGTGTAAATACCCTTGGTAGTCAGTAAAAAAGTCTATGGCTATCTGATGTTGCCGACTCGGGTGATATTGATACAGATAACTGAACCTGCCAGGCGGGCCACCTCCAAAGACCCACATATAGGATTTTGATTCTGCCGTTTTATTATCCTCTTTTAATACTTGTAATGTACTTTCATCTGCATAAGATACATCGTAACTTAAAATTTCATCTTGCAGTAAATTCACGAGTGGTTGTAATAATTGACTACATCGGATAACCCACAGACTGAGTGTGTTTCTTGAAATCTCTGCACCAATCGCTTTTAACATTTGCTCCTGTCGATAGAGCGGCAAATGATATTGAAATTTTGATGTTAATACTTGGGCCAATAAACCAGGTGCAGCAACACTCTTTGGAATCGGTTGCTTCGGCTTTTTCGCCGTCTTGATATTGTCTTTGCATCCAGCCTGACAAGCATACTTCTTGCAAACATGTTGGAGGACTTTGATTTGAGCCGGTACAATATCAAGCTGCTCTGTTATCTCCTCGCCAATACAGACTAACTGACAGCCACAATCACAGATCTTTTCTTCGTCTGTTAAGTCATATTCAATGCGTTCGCGTGGCAGATTTTTCGGTAAGCCCTTTCTACCCGATTTTTTTCGTCCATGTGCTGGTATCGTTATTTCTTCTTCGGTAGCTTCAATCTCTGCCTGATTTATCGGTAGCTCCGCTTCGTTAAATAATCGCCCTTGTAAATCCGAGGCAACATATTTCTCAGATGACTTCCCATATCGACAATCATTTAAGTGCCGAATATATTCTTCCAACAAGGAGACTGTATGCTGTAATGATGTAACCTTGTCTTGTAATAAAGTTGCCTGGTTTTCCTTTTCCGAAAGCTGTGCATTGAGTTGGCTTTCTTTTTCCAAAAGCTGTTCTTCTAACAATGTTTGTTGATTTTCTTTTGTTATTAGCTTCTTTTCTTGATGTGGTAATTGATCTTGCTGTGAAACTAATTTAGCTTCTCGTGTAGCTAGTTTTGCTTGCGTCACCTCGATCAGATGAATCAATTCATCCTTGTTTTTAAGTTGTAAATCATCATTCATTAACATGGATGAATGATACTAAAAATCAGTAATATTCGCTATAATTGATTTCATTAAATTCATGCATTAACTGAAAATCTAATCCTACTAACAACCAATTCAGTTGGTTTTCAGAAAGCTCAATCGTCTTCTTGTCCGTAGCTTTGTTAAACTTAAATCGACCTTTCTCAAGTCGCTTGTAATACAAAACAAAACCATTGCGATCCCAAAAGATTAACTTCACTTTATCTCGCGCTTTAGTTATAAAATATAAAAAGATGTTGTGACATCGGCGATTCAGAAAACACATCGGCTATCTTCGCTGATAAACCATTAATTGAGTTTCTCATATCGATTGGCGTCGTGCTCACAAATATCTTAGTGCTTTCCAATATCTTCAACATGATGTAACGCCCAGCAATTCAAACACGGCTTTTAAAAAAGCTTTATCTGTGTTCGATGCAACTTGAAGGCTAATGCCATTAGGCAGCTTGAGGACGATCGATTGAATGGCTGCTTGATTAATGGTTGGCACACTGATATGTGCCGGCAAAAACTGTTTGTCATAAACTTCGTAACTTGAAACACGAGAAGTATAGCACATTGACTTGTTGCTATTTTTTGCGAAATTGATGATTCTTGCAAGGAAATTTAGCATTATCTTGAAAATAAATTATTGCCAGCACCAACAAAAGGAGGGCTAAGCAATTAATAAAAATCATCCCGTTTTTTATTGTCCCACAATATAGCTTGATTTTTTTATCTTGCCGCATTTAATTTTTATAACGTTTATGGATGGGCAGCAGACGCTGGTTCAGGTGCGTCTTGCCTTGAAAGTTTTATTAGTTTCAAAAGTGCCGGTAAAGTTTCTTGGACATCTCCTTCCACCAATAAATCATTTTTGCCAAGATATGCAGGAGACTCGAGGTTTAGGGCAATTATCCGTCCTTCTGGGTTGTAGTCACTATACATTCCTAAGAAGCCTACAGCATCGTCACCACAGCCGATGGTTATAATGGCCGTTATTTTTTTTGCAGTTTCACTATCCCAATCTTTTCTAAAATCTTCATTCCATACACTATAAGGTGGGAATTTTCCTTTTTGAAGGTAAGGATCTGAGTTGGAGGTAGTAATTTGGCAGCCAAGCAGTTGAGCAAGCTCAATCACCGCATGATGAGCAGGAGATGGCAAGGGATTATTTGTAAGATGCGTGCTCCAATCAAACATAAAACCTTTTTCTATCAGTTGCTCTGGATTATTGAGTAACGTTTTGATGAATGGATCGTATGAAGCATGTGGCGTATAATTAGCAGCTTCAAAGACCGCTTGGTTGGTGGGGAGAGTGCCGGCAGATATTCCTGCGCCCACATAAAGTAGCACTTTATTTTGTGAAATAAAATCAGCACAATCTGTGATAGAAGATTGCTGAGGACTTCCTGCTCTAACTATCTGTTTGAAATATCTTCTGCGCTCATTTTCCTCTGCCGTGTTTTCAGCCATGCTCTGCATTTTAGTTATTCTTTCTTCAAAAAGTCCAGGCTCTCTTCCCCTCTCGTGCTCGTATATTTCTGTTTCTTTGCCATTAATGATTATTGTTTTTTTTACAAAAAGCGAGCGTTCATATTCGGTGAATTCGTCTGGTAGATCCATGTACTGAACTTTTCTATAGAAAGTGCCAGTTGCCCAATCCATTAGTAGCAGAATTTTGCGAGGATGGAATGGAAAGACGCCGTCACAGAAAGACCCGCCTCTGCGAGCTATCATTGCTTCAAAAATAGCATCTCCTGCTTCTCTGGTGAGCTCTTCTGGTGATCTCAGTAAAGGGTTGATTTCAGGTTTTGCCGGTGAAAAGATAGAATGTCCTAGCATAAGTTGTTCCTCCAAAATTTTATTTTTAAAATGCCAATTCAACATTTTGTGATGTAAAAAATCGATGAAAGTAAGGCGCTATTCTTAGTGAAATTGATGGTTTTTGCAAGGAAATTTAGGGTTATTTTGAAAATAAATTATCGCCCGAATCAACAAAAAGAAGGCGAAGCTTAGAAGGGCAGCTATCAATCTGGAGACACATCGATTTGCTTTTTTTTGTCTTGAAAATTGCGTATCATGCCCTCATATAATAATAATCTGTAGTAGGGGCAAGTCGTGACTTGTCCCTCGATATAAAAGAGGGCACAACATTGGAACAATATAGAGGTACAACGATATTATCCGTTCGGCGGGGTGATCAAGTCGTCATAGGCGGAGACGGCCAGGTTTCCATGGGAAATACGGTCATGAAAAGTAATGCACGCAAGGTTCGTCGG
>SDBT01014373.1_pt1 | contig 12628 bp, 9 predicted proteins | sample 2277101 | NCBI WGS metagenome assembly SDBT01 (sample SAMN10404973, study PRJNA504765) | marine sediment metagenome | isolation source: marine sediment core GS10_PC15, 103 cmbsf | place: Arctic Ocean: Southern Knipovich Ridge | collected 2010 | reverse complement strand
GAAGGCCTGAACGGTACTTTAAAGGTTTAAATGGCAGGATAAGTAAACCGTATTGCGAGTGAGAAGAAGGCCGGCAGAAATGTGGCTAATCCGTAAGGATAACTATCGAACTTTGGCAAGCGGATCTAAAAATCCGGTTGGGTGTACACACCACTCAACTTAACCAGCCGAACCGCCTTGGTACGTGATCCGTATGTCGGGTGGTGTGGGAGGGGTGGCGCCGCGAGGCGTTCCCCTATCCCGATTATACCACGTAAGTCAAATTTTTGGAGTAGAAAATGATCTTATCCAAATTCAAATTATGTATAATAAATTTCGGAACAAGATTTCTACTCATAATGCTTGCATTTTGGGTTGTTGTAATAGTGACTCCGCTTACAGCACAATCTCAAGTGAAGACAAGTACTGATGTAAATACGCCTGAAAACAAAGAGATAAACTATTCAATAATTATTGATTCACTTACAAATGAACTGGATGACTTAAAAAATAACTTATTCATTCGACAAGAATTTCTGTTAGATTCTATTACAAATGTTAATCAAACTAATTACAATAAATTATTCGAACAGTTGTCGACAATTTCTAGCATTAGTAGTTCTAATGTAGGAAATACTATTTCTTTTCTCGAACTAATCCTATCAATCATTGGTGTTTTTATAGCAATATTTAGCATAGCAGGATATGCATACGTAAAACAAAAATTTGAAAAATTACAAAAAGGCTATGAGGATAAATTTAACCAAAAATCTAGGGAATTTGAAATAATGATTGAAGAAAGTAGAGGTAATTTTTATTTTTCACTTCGTTATTTTAGACAAGCAGCGGATATTTTCAACAAGATTCTTACTTTTGATCCAGAAAATTTTTATGCTCATGAGAAGTTAGGCTTTCTATATACTGGCGATGTTTTGAACAATCCTGATAGAGCAATCAATCATTGTATGGAAGCACTCAGGATTAATCCTGATGCTGAAACCTTATACCTGAATTTATTAGTTGCTTCTGGACATGCCAAAAGGCCATTTCATGAGATTGATAATATCTATAAAAAAGCGATCAAAAAGTTTGAAGGGCAACACATAGATGATATGATTATGGGGAAATTAAAATTATTTTATGCAGATGGTTTTTCAGCTGAGTATCCGAAAAAATTAAAAGAAGCAGAACAAATTTATAATGAAGCAATTGATCATTTTAATAAAATTAGTAAAAATAATTCAGAAAAAGAACGTTGGCTGAGACAAGCGCAAGAAGGATTAGATCGTTTAAAAAACCCTAAACAATAAGTTCGTACGTGGTATAACAAAACAGTCAAGCTGAACGAAAACGCGTCCGGCTTGCAGTTGATTTTATTAATCCGGTGACGTGTTTTTGTTTTACAAAAGTTGTTGGCCTCTTTGTTTTCGTCAGGTAATCGGCAGTCTGTTAAATTTATCAAGGAAGAGATTTGAAAAATCCAGATCTTGATAAAATATTTAAAAACGTACCAAAAGCACAAAAAGTTGCGGATGGGTACATTTTAGGGGATGAAAGGGCTAAGTTCCATATATTTGGAGTACACACAAAAGAGCAGACTGAAGGTTTAACAACAGAAGAAACATTTTATTTGCCCTTCTGCTCTAAAGAGGAAATTTTAAGAATAAGAAATCAAAGGTGCTCTTCTGATTATTTACTTTGGTTGAGGGCAGAGGCTATAGCTGACTCTCCACGTGCGGTACGTGTATTTCGTAAACGCGCTAAGGGGAAAAAGGATTGGACATTAACGAAATATTACAATGATAATTTCTCTTATGATAAAAAATATTTTGCAGTAGCAACAGGCAAAAAATTTAAATCAAAAATAGCAAACTTGCCTGCTGGTATGGCATTTGTCAATGATGTAAATGCAATGTGCATATATACAAAGTTTGGAAATGTGATTGTTGTTAATGAGGCACTTTCATATTTTCTTTACTATATGAATGTCGTTTTTTTGGGCCCTACACTTGGCATTGATTACTCCGATATTTCTGCCGCCTTAGCGATAGCAATAAGGATTATGCTTGGCAGTGAATCACTTGACTTTGATCTTGATCCAAGGGGAGATTTACCCAAAAAAATCCATGAAGAGATTATTAACTATACCGATTTGCAGCTTATTTTTACTTTTGGGCATGAATATGCTCATCACACTCTTGGACATTTGTCGGCATCAAGGATAAAAAATTGCCCTTTGCAGGAGATTATACAAGCTAAAAGTGACAATAAAAATTTGAAAGTTTATCGTTATGAACATAAAAATGAATATGATGCAGACTTGTATGCGATAAAAAACATTAAGAATAATAATAATTTCCGAAGTATTATGGCTGATTCAGCATTTTTATTGTTCATTTATTTTGATATTCTTGACCATGTATCTCATTATTTAGCCCTAAGAAGTTCTACATCAAAAACGCACCCTAAACCTCTGGATAGATTGTGGCGTCTTCGGCATAAACTGAAAACCAAACTTGGCGCTTCTAAGGACGTAATTGAATCCTATTTAAATATATCAAATGAAATTAAGAATGTACTTTCTACAGAGTGGCTTCCTTTTCGAATTGATGAGTTAGAGAAATACGGTTCTATATATTTACCATCATACAAAGGGAAATTCCTATTAGACAGGGTTGATTTTTAGCATTTAACAAATTGGTGGAGCAGACAGCAAGGGGTGTACGGTTTTTTTAATTGTCATTTTATGAGTAAAACATACCTTTTGCCAAAGCCTCGTTTCCCTTGCTGCGGCTCAGCATAACGTGTGTGCCGGGCATGGCACGTAACTAACAGGGTGAAAGTCCTTGTACCAGGTATTAGTGGAGCCGAAGGTTAGGAGAAGGGCAAGGGTCCCGCCTGCGGGACGGGACAGGCTCCCAGGAACTGGAAACGAGGTGTGGCAAGTCTGGGACTCACCCCGTGGGATAGTTTATTCAACGGGGCCAGCCGCTTGCGACTGATCGTATAGCAGAAGTCAGCAGAAGGCATAGTAGATATAAGCGAACTCACAGGTATGGTGGAGATATTGTGGCACCGCCGGGAAACCAGGCGGAAACAGAGAACACAAAAATGTGGCTAATCCGTAAGGATAACTATCGAACTTTAGCAAGCGGATCTGAAAATCCGGTTGGGGTGTACACACAACTCAACTTAACCAGCCGAACCGCCGTGGTACGTGATCCGTATGCCCGGTGGTGTGGGAGGGGTGAAGCCGCGAGGCTTCCCCCTATCCCGATTATGTGTTTAAAATAAATTATGTTAACAATTAAAGAAGACATTATCTCTAAAATTAATGATGACTCATTATTGGAACATCACTTTGATAATCTAGAACTAAAGTCTAATTGGACTCAAGAATATGGAAAAAAGATTAGCGCACTTGCAAACAAAAACATTGAAATCTCAAATTGGCTTTGTGTTGGAATTAATAATTCTGGAGAGATTTGTGATAATGATGATTCTTGGGCACAAAAATCAGAAGAAATAATATCACAACATATTAATCAATATCTTGATCCTCAACAAGCATGTAAAAACATCTCATGCCATCACTTAAATAATAGATGGTTCATCATTATTGAATTCGAAAATCCGGGAGCTGTAGTTTATTGGAATAAAAAAGCATTTAAATCTTCAGGAACAACAATTCTTGAAATGGAACCTGATGAAATTATGGGATTAACTGTAAAACTTCCAGGCTTGTCTGATTATACTGCCCAAAAATATGAGGGGAGTTTTCAAGATGATCTTGTTCAGCAATATGCACAGATGGTTTCCCAGAGAAGAAAAGGCTCAGTTATGGAGTCTATAAGTGCATTGAGCTCTTCTGATGTTCTTAAACGAATTGGTATAAAAAACAAGATTACGTGTAACATCTTATTTGGTAATTTTAGATATCGGATGGTTTATTATGACAAAAATCAAAATCCAATAGAGAATGAAGTTCACAATGGGTTATTCGAACTTTTACATGACAACTTCATTCAAAATATACAAGATTGGTCAAAGAAACAATTAAACATAAGAACTAATCCTTATCCCGAATTAGCCCTAAAAGAAGCATTAGCCAATACTGTTGCTCATGCTGCATATTTTGAAGAAAATGGGGATGTTATTTTAGAGCTTTATCCTGATAAATTATCAATTAGCAATCTCTGTTTGAGAGAGTCTTCATATTTTGCGAACAGGTGGTTTTCAGGCGCTCATAAAACAGTCAACAGAACTCTTATGGAAACACTACGTCTATCTGGTTATGTCGACGAATTAGGCAGAGGGAAAAGCCTCATTTTCTCTCAGTCCCTAAAGTACGGGAAAAAACCTCCTCAAGTAGTTATTGAGAAAGGTAGTCGTTTCAATAGATGGCGCTTATTCCTTTATGGTGGTATTCAAAACAAAGCACAATTAAAACTATTGTCTCAGCTAAAAGAAAAGTATAATGATGAACAAAAAGCATTAATTGCTAATGCATTAGTTTTATGGCGCGGACAGTCTGTTACTAATATTAAAAAATTTATTGAAGGAGAATCACAAGAAATATTCATACAAGTTCTTAGAGATTTAAGTGGCCCTGTTTTTTATTATGAGAAGAATGATGAAATTGTTTTACGTCGATGGGTTAAGGTTCTTATCGGTGAGGGGAAAGATTCAAAGCAATTAACAGCTGCTGAAGAAAAGGACTCTTATGAGTATGTAAGAGAGTTTCGACTTAAATATTATCATGGATTTGTTACTCCTAAAGAACTAAGAGATTTGGCAGATTTAGGGGATACTAAATCTTCACAAGTTATGAGTTCACAAATACTTAAGAAATGGACTAAAGAAGGCAAGTTGAAACAGGTACGCAAAGGTCTTTATCAATTTACAGAGACTAAAACACCTCTGAGCGTTGAAGAATTTTTAAAACGAGTGAATCTTGAAGATAGTAAAAATAGCACATAATCGTATGCAGGCGAACTTCACTTGGGACGATGAACTGGCAACTTGAAAAATCTACAAACGTTTGTCGCCTGATACGGGGTTATGCATAAAATGGAAGGGTAAAAATATAAACGAAATAGTTTATGACGAAGAATGTATGTTTCTTGATGATTTTATCCGATTGCCCGATTGTTTATCAAAGTGTGATAGTAATTTAGAACTGGTGGAGCAATTTAAATCGGTCTTTGGTTCAGAAGAAGCGAAAAAGGCATCTAACATAATTTATGTGTGGGCAACCGATAAAAAAATGACAAGGGTACGAAGTGAAAGTAAAGTTCTTTATGTAGGAAAGTCTATCAATTCATTATATCAAAGGCATTATAGGTACTATTCAAAAGAAACGGAAGATTGGAATTGGAAAAGATATAATCATATCCTGAATTCTTTTGGTAATATTAATTTTTATTACAAACCCTATGATGTTGATGGAAAAGAGCTGGGAAATATTGAAAGAAAATTGATTTGGTCGTATTACTGGAAACATTTTGAATATCCCCCGCTCAATGCTAAAGGGTGAGTTCAAGCGTTTCTGGGATACAATACTTATTTGTTTTGTTCCAAGAAACAGGCGCAATCACCCTCTATGTTGTTTTTTCTGTTCTCTTTTTTCGCTATCTTCACAAAAGTAATGATATTGATTTAGAAAAGTGTCAAAACCCCTTGAATTTACTTCAATTTTGATTGATTATGCCATGTTAATCTGATATAACAAATAAAACTCTATAATCACTTGTTATGCAAGATAAATAAAGGATTAACGCTTTGAATTTTAATAAAGAAACAATCGATAAGCTTATTTCTAATACATTTGAAATTGATTGCATTGATATATATTTGACTCAAAAAACAGACAATGATCCAATTGTATATAAAGGCCCTGGCACAATTTGCCAAGATGAGTATGGGATATTACGGTTAAAGCTATACTCGAGACTTAATGATATAAAGAAAGAACTTTCGCATCGTTTCAAACATCATCCTCCAGGAAAAATTATTGCAGAGGATAATTATTTTTCTCTCAAAGCAATTGATATGTCCGGTAAAGAATGGCTTGCTGATAATATTTGGGTTTCTGCTAACGTATCGCTTCCTGCCTCCGGTCAAGTAATTAGTTCTGAATTAAGAGAAATTGAATCAATTGAAGAACGGCCTAACAGTGAAAAAGACTATTTATTCATGATTGTTCCAGGTCAATTCGAAATCCCATGTAATGAAAGAGAAGATTTACCAAATGGAGGATGGCGTCTAAATAGGGCTGTGTTTTTGGCTTATAAGCTTGAATTTAAAAAACTTGATAATTATCTGATAATAAATGCAAAATCAAACCCAGGCTATATCACAAAGGATACGTACTTAAAATTAATTGAAGCTTTAAGTATTGTTACAGGCCAAATTGTCCGACCAGTAGTGATTAAAAATACTAAGAATAATACTGTAACATTAAAAATAAATTCTGTAGCGGCTTCTTTTTTGAATAATAAATTTCCAATTCCTCTCAAACACTCGACTCCCGCTGATCTTGCACCATTTAGTTTTTTCCTTGAAAAGTATCTTGTAAATGTTGAAACTCCTTTCTCAGATTTGTTTGGTTTTTGGCACAAAATCAATCGTGCATGGCAAAGCAGTATTGAAAATTCTTCTCTTTCTCTTGGAGTAGCAATCGAAGGGACAATTAAAACATATTTTAGAGAGTTAGGATTGCCAGATGAAGAGATTTCTCAACAAGCCGAAGAAGCAAAACAGATATTAGAAAAGTCGGATTTAGGCAAAAGAATCAAAGACAGACTATTAAGCAGCATAGGTGGTTTATTAAAAAATACATCCCCAAAGGGTGCATTGTACAGGATGGCCCAAAATGATCTATTGAATAAGGCGATGACTGATGGTTGGCTGGACCTTCGTAATAAATCAGTTCATCCTGATAAAATAAACCAAGATCCCATTGCTATTCAGAAATACATAGATCAAATTTATATGTGTATCGCATTATTCTATCGCCTGCTATTTATTATCATTAAATATGAAGGCAGTTTTATTGATTATTCTGAAAATGGCTGGCCTGAAAAGAAGTTCTAAATAAATGAGTATAAAATTGCATAACAAGGCTAATTCAGCCGACGCAAGAGCCGCGTGGCTGATTAGCGTCGTTAGTTGCCTCAGTTAACTAAGTCAGGTGAGAAAATAATGTCAATTGAATCAGAATTTAGAACACTTAGAGAAACTCGGCTGAATAATTTAGGCAAAGCAGTACCCGACTTTTTTCAAAATATAGATAAAAAGAGAATACATGATGTCCTGGTGAGAATTGATCGAGAGACTACCGATATGATAGATGTAGTCTTTGCCTTGCTTGATAATCAAACACCTAGTCAATTTTCGGCCACTCCATCAGGAACCAAATTTTCTGATGGCGCAACTGTTGCTCACATAGGTGCCCATGTCGGAATTTTGCAAAGGGGCGATATTAATAAGTTGGATAGAGAAGGAAGAGATTATTGGATTAAGCCACTTGCCGAGTTAGGGGCAATTGAGCTGATTTATTTTGATACGAAAACTCGAAAGTTCTTGCCTGGGCATCCAGTCGCAAAATCGCCTAACTCAGCTTATAGGATCTCAAAAGAATTTGTTGAGATACTAAAGGACAAATCTGGAATTTGGGAAGTCCAATTGGACGAATGGATCAAGGAAGAGAATATTAGGCAAAGGGTAAGTCTACAAGCTGAAGCTCAGAAACGCACCAGTGTAGTTGTCGATTCTTCCCATTCCGAGCTAATAAATTTATGTCAGGATATATATATACCCCAATTTCTTCCGGATTATGTAATCCTCTTTGTGGACTCTGAAGATGGAGAGCGAATAACTCCAGACGAGAAACAATCTTTGTCTAAAGCCGGAATTGATCTTACTCCTGGTGATGCTATGCCAGACATCTTGCTTTGGAATCCAGAGAATGATGCATTATGGGTGATTGAGGCTGTCACATCAGATGGAGAGGTTGATAGCCACAAAGTTAACCAAATGTTGAAGTTCTGTAGGGAATATGGCAAATCAAGTGTTGGATTTACAACAGTTTATGCATCGTGGAGGGATACTGCCCGTCGACAGGCTAAACATAGGAATATCGCGCCAGGTACCTATATCTGGATTGGGGAAGATCCATCTAAACATTTTCGTATTGTGGAGATGCAGGACGAGATTAAGGCTAGGGGTTTGAGACCTGACAATAATTGAGTATATTAATTAAAGATATGTTCTAATGGGGATACTAATGTCAGAGACAATTCTGTCCCATGTTGAAGAAAGAAGAGGCATTATTAGTGCTTCTCTTGATGCTAATTCCAGAGGAATAAACGGTCAATATCTCACTCCCGGGCCGGTCGCAAAGTACATGGCAGAAATGTTTGCGAATTCAAACTCTTCATATATCCGGTTATTGGATCCTGGTGCTGGTTCTGGAGCACTATTTTCCGCTTTCCTGGATGCCCTATCCACTTCAAAGAGTGTACCTCGCAAAGTGGAAATTGTTGCCTACGAGAATGATTGTCACCTTTTTAAAGAATTGAGCAATACCGCAAAAGTCGCTGAGCAGTTTTTCATAAATTCTCAAGTTGATCTTCAAATCATTGTACGGGAATCAGACTTTATCTTAGAGGCGGTTTCTGCGCTCCAGCCAAATCTTCTATCTGAATCTCCGGTACTTGGACCGTTCACACATATAATTATTAATCCCCCATACAGAAAGTTGGCTACTTCATCGGAATACAGAAAAAATCTTTCGCAAGTCGGAATTGATGTTACTAACCTATATTCTGCTTTCGTTGCTCTTTCTGTCAAATTAATGAACGACGGAGGAGAGCTTGTGGCTATCACCCCTCGAAGTTTTTGCAATGGTCCATATTTCCGCTCGTTCAGAAAACTCCTTGCAATAGCGGGCCATTTTTCCAGAATTCATGTATTCGATTCACGTACTGATGCCTTCAAGGAGGACGAAGTCCTTCAAGAGAATGTGATCTTTAATTTCAAAAAGGGGATTGAACAAAATTCTGTAGAAGTATCCTCAAGCCCAGATCGAAGTTTCCGTAGTGGTAAACGGCGTATCGTCCCTTACTCAAAGGTGTTAGATCATAGTGATAGAGACTTAATCATACATATTCCGTCAAACGAATTTGATGAATATGTATTGGACAGACTTGGGCTATTCAAACTTCGACTTTCTGATCATAATTTGTCCGTTTCAACCGGACCAGTAGTTGATTTCAGACTCAAGAGTTTACTTCGTGATAGTTGGGCACCTGGGAGAGCCCCAATGATTTATCCATATAACATCGAAGGAAACAGAATTCAATGGCCAAAGGCGATCCATCGTAAACCCAGTGCGATCGAAATAAATGGTAAATCGATAAAATGGCTTCTGCCTAACGGTAACTATGTATTGATCAAGAGATTTTCTTCCAAGGAAGAAGCTCGAAGGCTCTATCCGGCATATTTTAGCGCATTTGATTTGGAGGACGAATTAATAGCATTTGAAAACCACCTAAACGTTATTCATTCAAAAAGAAGAGGAATAAGTCCGAGTCTTGCAAAAGGAATAACTGCTTACTTAGCATCCACAATTGTCGACCTTTATTTCCGACAGTTTAGTGGCCACACTCAGGTAAACGCTTCTGATATAAGAAATTTGCCATTTCCTGATCGGTCGATTCTACAAACGATGGCAATTCACTTCCAAGACGGGTTTGTTAACCGACAAGAAGTAGATGATGCCCTCGAAAATATTTTCATTGACTCGTATGGCGTCTCTTCTCCAAATCCGGTTGAACTTCATTTTTCAATAGCTGAATAATTCTTCGCTGTTGATTTCGGCCTAACACATATTAAAGGTCCAAAGTCCCGCCGGAGGGCGGATCTTCGATAAGCACAAAAAGTCGTTGTCCCCTTGAGATATGCCTACGGCGTGCTACTTTTTCCTTGATGAAAAAGTAGCCAAAAAATCAAGGCCCAATTGAAATTTGCCTGATCAGCCTCAGAAATTCAGGAAAAATTCCATTATTCTACGGAATTTCCTCACCTGCTCTTTGTCGGCAAATTTCAAAATGGCCGACTAAAAAATAAATATTAAGACTTTGCGTCTTTGCGGTTATTTTTTCCACTGCGCCGCTGCCTGCCCGGCTCAGACGGGCGAGAAAATTTTTTATAGGCAGGCGACTGACCAGATCGTCCCTACATTTGCTTACGGCGGGCTATCCCGTATACTTCGTTGCTACAACAGAATTACCTTCCATACCCTGATGCTGTTCTACTCAAGAGCGAAATGGATGCATATTTTTCTTGAATTGGTCAAAGTCTGTTCGCATATTATGATGGAAAAGGATTTCACCCTTCTCATTAATAATGCAGGCCTACATCTCCCGGGCGTGGAGATCGATGCCGCAGACATATTTGGAATTAATTTGAGTATAACGCATGATAAGGTCCTCCTGTAATTATGTTAATGTTTACCGTCAAAACAATATTACAAAATTTGGGAGGACCTTTTAGGTAATATTAATTGCATCAAGTCGGACCCCGTAAGATAGGCATGAAAGTACTGATTAAAATATATATTTTCTAATTATCTCACGGGGCCACTAATTACCTGATCGTTAACCGCCTAAATGGTATTCATTGTAAAAGGCTGTTGAAACACTAACTAATAAGAAATTGTATGGGCAGTCGCCATCTGCTCTAAAAAAAGTTCCAACATTATGATTACCTTTGAAAATATATCAAAGAAGTATAAAGATGTTGACGCCTTAAAAAATATTTCTTTTGAAATAACCGAAAGTGAGATATTTGGATATATCGGACCGAATGGCGCGGGGAAAACAACAACCATCAAAATTATGGTAGGACTAATCAAAGATTTTGATGGTGCTTATAGCTTTAAAAATATAGCGATGCCTGAAAATATTTCTCAAGTTTCCAAGATGCTTGGATATCTTCCACAAGGAGTCTCTTTTCAGGATTGGCGCACAGTCGACCAGGCTTTAACAACCTTTGGTAAACTATCAGGCTTAAATAAAGATGAGCTTGAGCATCAGATAGAATCTTTACTTGTACTTTTCGATTTATTAGACGTGCGTTATAAAAAAATATCAAAATTATCCGGGGGGATGATTCAAAAAGTGGGCTTGATTCAAGCCTTGCTTCATAAACCGAAATTATTGGTTTTAGATGAGCCTTTATCAGGCCTTGACCCGGCAAGCCGGTATGAAGTTAAATCAATCATAAAAAAATTAAGTAAAGAAGGAACAACCGTATTCTTCTCATCTCATATTTTAAGTGATGTGCAAGATATTGCGGATAAAATTGCCATCCTGAAGAAAGGTCATATTCTTAAAATTGGCAATATTGATGAATTGAAATCAGAATTATTTACTTCGAATGTTCTCGAAATAAAATGTTTTGCTAATATTGGTAATTATAATGAATTGAAAACTATAAAAGGGGTTAACGGAATCGAACAACTCTCTTCAACAAAGATTTTAATTCATATTCAGGATGGAAATAAAATTAACAATACCTATTTTCAAATCTTAAAATATTTAGTTGAGAATAATATTCGTGTTCATAGTTTTAAACAAGTTGAACCAAATTTAGATGAAGTATATTTAGAGTATATAAAATGATTGCCAACACAAAAATACTTATTTTGTTATTTCAAGATGAATTAAAAGGCTTTTACAAATCTAATGTAATGCTTGTTCTTTGGATTGGTTTACCAATTCTTTCAATTATCTCTTTTTTATTTTTTCCCGAATTAAATAGTGAAATTCCTGCAAGCACTTTGTCCTCAGGTATTGTTTCCAGCGTAGCCGGTTGGCTGGCTTCTATTATGCTGGCAGTTCATATTATTCATGAAAAATCCCATCATGTATATGATTTGTTTTTAATACGACCGGTAACTCGCACCCAGATTATATTTGCTAAATTTTTTGCTGTATATTTTTGTGTCGCCTTGGCAAGCATTCTTGCTATATTGTTAAGTTTTCTGATTGATTATATAGTTCTAAATCGCTTCAGCAGTTCTTTGCTTTTAGACACAATTCAATCGCTGATAATAAGTTTTTCCATAATTTCTATTGAATGTGCGGCAGGTGCTTTTATTGGCGTTTCTGTTTCAACAGTACTGGTGGGAATTATATTGATTATCATTACACACAATATTGCCTCTCTTTCGATAATTATGCCATTGATGACAGAGTTTTCTAATCCAATTTTAAGTTCAAGTATTACGGGGCTTTTATTAACCATAGCATTTCTTACGGCGGCAATATGGATTTTTAATCGAAAGCAATTTTGATAAATATTTCTTTTATAGTGATATTAAGCGGAGCTTAACTCATATTAAAGGTCCATAGTCCCGCCGGCGGGCGGATCTTCGACAAGCAAAAAAAGTCGTTGTCCCCTTGAGATATGCCTACGGCGTGCTACTTTTTCCCCGCCAAAAATATAGGCGGATCTTCGACTTGATGAAAAAGTAGCCAAAAAATCAAGGCCCAGTTGAAATTTGCCTGAGCCGCCTCAGAAATTACGGAAAAATTCCATTTTTCTACGGAATTTCTTCACCTGCTCTTATCGGCAAATTTCA
>SDBT01014372.1_pt1 | contig 12628 bp, 16 predicted proteins | sample 2277101 | NCBI WGS metagenome assembly SDBT01 (sample SAMN10404973, study PRJNA504765) | marine sediment metagenome | isolation source: marine sediment core GS10_PC15, 103 cmbsf | place: Arctic Ocean: Southern Knipovich Ridge | collected 2010 | reverse complement strand
GCATTTGGAACAAAAGAACAAAACGATTATTCGGTGTGCTCGACTTGGGGCTATACAAAAAATATGCACTATCTGTTAAATGTCTGGCGTGGGAAAGTTAAATTCCCTGAGCTTAAAAAAAAGATGGTAGAAATTCATGATAAGTTTAGTTCTAATTTAATACTAGTGGAAGCTAAGGCTACGGGAACGCCTGTAGTCGATGAACTTAAGGCCACAACTAGATTGCCTTTGAAATTGATAAATCCACTAAAAGATAAAGTCTTGAGAGCACATGCAGCTGCACCAGCAATTGAAGGTGGGAAAATTGCTTTGCCCGAGCGTGCACCTTGGCTCTTTGATTGGAAAGAAGAGCATGAAGCGTTTCCAAATAGTAAGAATGATGACCAAGTTGATTCTACAACTCAATATCTTGTTTATATGATTAAGCCTAAAAGCTATGACAGGCTCTTTAGTATGATATAAGTTTTATATTGGGGTATATTGCTATATATTTTGATATATTTTATACTTCATCATCATAAACTCAAGTAATGAAAATATGTTTAAATTATTCAAATGGCGAAAAAAATCTAATCAAACGGCGATATCTTCTCAAATTCTGAGTAGAAATAACTTTGTCTCAGATGAAACCCGAGAGTCATTAGTTGAGTTTTTATTAAACAAAGGTGAGAATCAATTAGGAACGCATATTTTAAATAGATATTATTTAACATGCTCACCCTTAGCTACAGCCATTGATTTAATAGTTCAAAATTCAACAAATATTCGTCCAGAGGTTTTTGATAAAAAAGAAAAGGAATTTTTGGAAGAGCATCCAGTTTTAGATTTATTATCTTTCCCAAATGCCGCTCAATCTTACATTCAGTTTATGGATAGATTATTAGGTCTTTTTTTACTCCATGGCGAAGTGTTTATTATATCGACAGGAGACGTTACAAAAGAGCCGAATGAAATATGGGTAATCTCAAGGCAAAATGTGAGCCTGCTTGAGGGTTCGGATGGCTTTATAGATACAATCCAGGTTCAAACGACGGGCCAAGTAGAAACGTATTTTCGTCATGAAGTTGATGGAAAATTTAGATTTTATAATAGAAAAGATGCCACCTCGTCAATTCAAGATAAAGAAATTTTACAATTAAAGAATTTTAATCCAGCCGGAGGATTGGTCCCCCTACGCGGACGCTCACAGCTTCAATCTATTTATTTTGAAATAGAGCAATGGATACATGCAGCTCAACATAATTTATCACTATTAGTTAGGGGGGCGACTCCAAGCGGAATATTTACAACAAGCGATGCTTTAGACGGGCTAACGGACGAACAGTATCAAAGATTAGAACAACAAATTAGAAATTATTGGGAAGGCTCAAGCAATGCTGGGAGAGTTGCATTTCTCAGTAACGGGATTGAATTTTCAAGTTTATCTCAATCTAATAAAGATTTGGATTTTGTTTCTTCTAAAGAGCAATTACAAAGAGATATTTATAATAGATTAAAAATACCTCTGCCTCTTGTTAGCGAAAAAACAATGACACTAGCGAATATGAGCACATCATCTATAATGTTATATGACAACGCCGTTAAACCATTATTAAATTGTGTTTTTACTGAAATCACTAGATTGCTGATGTACAGATACAAGGATAGTGAAAATGACATTCTTGCAATTGACGAGGGAGATATTGGCGCTTTGGCACCTAGGCGTAATGCGCAAACAATTCAGCTACAAGAAACTGGCGCGTCTACTATTAATGATAGACGAAGGTTGTTAAATTTGCCAACTCTTGATAATGGTGGAGATGTAGTTTATGGCAGAATAACTGACGCGCCTATTGCTGGGGATAATATAGATGATTTAGAAAGTACAACCCCATCAACCACACCCGCTACGTCACGCGAACCAACTACAATTCCAAACCCAGCTACTCCGCCTGAGCCAAACTCTGCACCAGAACCAAACGCTGACCCTCAGCCTAGCGATACGCCGAAGCCCCCAGAGCCAGCGAAATAATGGCTCACAATGATTCTCAAAGCGCTAGGGAAAAATCAGCACAAGAAGATGAGAGAAAAAAACTAGAATTAGAAGCCATCCTAATTCCCCAATTAATTAATCGATATTTTTCGCCAATATCAAAAGATTTTTTTAAAACATACTCTGAGTCCGGCGTTATTCCTAATTTTTCATTACACGACCAGAATCTAAATAAAGTTTTAAACACAAATTTTGATAAAACAGCAAAAGAGTTTAGCCGAAAACTCAGGAATGAATTAGGTAGAGTTGAAAATGCACAACAATTAAATGAAATTATTGAAGCAAACTTAGAGTCATTAAAAATTCAAAATCTTGCTATCTCACAAAAATCAATTTCTAATACAACTCAGAATGATTTACAAAAATCAGTTAAAGATATTATATTGGCAGCAGCAGCGGCAAATGTAGTTTTAAATAACCGACAAATAGCACTAAGAGCTAGGCGAAAATTTAACTTATTAAGCAGCAGTAGGGTTAATACAATTAGTGGAACTCAAACCCAGCAAGCGGCTGAAGGTGCGAAAAATGAAGAAGTAGGCGCGTTAAATAGAAATAATGCCGTTTTTCCGGCTGCCGGGATTAGGTTTGCTACGGCAATAATTAGGAAAACCTGGATAACGAAAATGGACAACAGAGTAAGGCCAGCACATGTGGCCGCCCAAGGTCAGAGAGTGAAACTTAAAGAGCCTTTCAAAGTAGGCGGCGAATTGTTAATGATTCCTGGCGATACATCATTAGGTGCTTCTTTAGGGAATATCATAGAGTGCAGGTGTTCAGCGATTGTCTCCATTAGCTAAAGCCCACTAAAGTTATTAATAGATTTTAACTATCATATATCTAATTTTAATAGATAAAACTAATTATATGCTTAAGTTTGTCGTTTTAATATGCTAGAGTATTCAAATATTCATATTACAGACGAATGTTGGCTAATGATTAACCATAGTTTAAAAGAAAACAAACAGCTCCATCATAAAATTGTAACTTTTTCTGTCAAAGAAACTGAGCATGCAAAAATAAATGGAACCGAGGTGGGTGTCATTAAAGGCTTTGCTTCAACTTATAATAATGTTGACAGAGGAAATGACGTTATCCTACCTGGCGCATTTACTGATTCTCTTAAAAGACATCGAGATGAAGATAGACAAATCCGAATGTTTTTTCAACATAACCAAATGTTCCCAATCGGTGGATTTCCCATCAAACAAATAGCTGATAATGAAAAAGGATTGTTTGTAGTCGGCAATATTAATCTAAAAGCCGATAAAGGCTTGTCAACATTTGAATTAATTAAACAAGGCGTCATTACTGACTTATCAATTGGATTTTCTGTAAATAAAAACTTTATAGATGAAGAAGGTGTTAATAATTTAACCGATGTTTCATTATGGGAAATTTCAGCAGTGACAGAGCCAATGAACACACAAGCTAATATTTTAGAGGTTAAAGGCGCAACAACATTTAGAGATTACCCAATAGCACCGCGAGGCACTGTATGGAATGGCAGAGAAGCCGTACAAAGAATAAGAAAATTCACAGGCTCAGAAGATAAGCCAAGCCGAACATACAGAAATGCGTTTATGTGGTTTGATGAAGCCAAAGCTGATAATTTCACTTCATACAAAATGCCTTACGTAGATGTTATTGACGGAAAGCTAACTGTAGTTCCGCGTAAAATATTTACAGGAGCTGGCGAAATAAATGGAGCTAGAGGCGGTCTTGATGTGCCTGAAGCTGATAGAGCGGGCATTATCCGCCATCTAAATAAATACTACGATAAGATGGGCTTGCCCAGTCCGCTACGTAAATCATTTGATAACGATTCAAATATTGTCTCAGACCTTGAAACAATAAGAGATGTAGAAAGATTTTTAAAACACGATTGCTTTCTATCAAGCAACGAAAGCAAAATATTAATTTCAAAAATAAAATCATTTGAGCGCGATGCTGAAAATGAAGATGAAAATGAAGCAACTAATAAGCGTGATGCTGATTTAGAGGTTTATAAAAAAATATCAGAAATTGAGTTTATGCTCAAACTAAAACAAATTAATTCATTATTATAAGGTGATAAAAATGGAAACTCAAAAAGAAACGGCAGCAATGTTAGAAAACATCGCTAGTGGGATTGCTACTGTACAAGAACTTGGTGAAAGAAATCAAAAACAATCAGCTATAGATGGAGAGCAGATTGCAAAGATTACAGATGATGTTACAAAAACTATTGAAGCATTAAATGTAATTAAAGCGCGCGAAGAAAAAGTTGAAAAATCAATTAAAAATCTTGAAACTACTTTAGCGCGTCCAACAAATGCTAAAGAGGCTGAATGTTCAGAAGCAAAAATTGAATTTTTAAGATATTTTAGAAAAGGCATCAAGCCTTCAACATCAGTATTAGAAGAAATCGCACAAGTTTATGCCAAAAAAATATGTCTAGGTGGTGATGAAAATGAAATTAAATTACACACTAAAGCATTAGTTGAAGGTAACAATCCAGATGGCGGCTTTTGGATAAGACCAGAAATAGCTACTTTTACGGTTGATAGACTTTTTGAAACTTCTCCTATGCGAAATATTGCATCGGTTATTACAATTGGTGCTGAAAGTATTGATATTATTGTTGATGATAATCAAGCAGCTGGCGATTGGGTTGGTGAAGTCGATCCACGACCTGAAACTGCTACTCCACAAATTGGTCTAAATAGTATTTTTGCTCACGAATTAGCAGCTTTTCCTGCTATTTCTCAAAGAATGCTAGATGATGCAGGCTTTGATGTTGAAGCATGGCTACAAAGAAAAGTTACCGATATTTTTATGAGAAAAGAAAATACCGCATTTGTAGTTGGCGATGGTTCAAAGAAACCACGTGGCTTTTTAACTTATCCTGCATGGGCTAATGTAAATGTATATGAACGCAATAAAATTGCCCAGCTTGATAGCACCGTGAGTGCGTCTTTTGATGCTGATGACCTTATATCTTTACAAAACCTTTTATTAGAAGGATATCAAGCGCGTGCTGTATGGACTATGCAAAGAGCAACCTTTGCTGTTGCCATGAAATTAAAAGATTTACAGGGCCAGTATTTATTAAATCCTTCAATCATTGCAGAGGGCGCAAATAAATTATTGCTTGGCAAACCAGTTATGTTTTTTGATGATATGCCAGCACTAGCGTCGGATGCCTTAGCAGTAGCATATGGTGACTTTGAAGTAGGATATACAATTGTTGATAGAATTGGCATGCGAATTTTGCGCGATCCATTTACCAACAAACCATTTGTTAATTTCTACACGACAAAAAGAGTTGGTGGAGATGTAACAAATTATCAGTCTCTTAAACTATTGAAACTTGCTGCATAAATATATTCCCCCACGCAAGTGGGGGATTGAGGAAAAAATATGTCTAATTTAGATATTACAAATAATTATGAAATCATCTTAACTGATAATATTGACATTATAGCCGATGGAGTGATTTTTAGCACTCCAATCGATGTGGCAAGTGCAGATGCAGGTTTTGTATTTGTGTTTCTTCCAGTCCAAGCAGGCGGTCTAAATGGAATGGTTATAGATATAAAGTTACAAGACAGTGATGGCTCGGGGTTTATAGATATTCCTGATAATAAAATTCTATCATCTACAGATACTAATTCTATTATTCTTGATACCGATCCAGCACCACCGGAAGATTTGAGAGCTATTGGTGCTTTTTCAAATAATAAATTAGTAAGAGCGGAACTTACCATCACTAACCGCTCGTCTGATATTGGATTTTCTGTTTTCGTTTATAGAAAACAAGAACAATTACCACCATCAGGCAGCTAGGAGATACAAAATGTCAAATTTAGATATATTTAATAATCTTAAAATTACCTATGTGAGTCGGTTTTCGATGAGCATCGATCAGACGCTATTTACCCCTTCAATCGATACAGCTGACTTTGACGGGGGATATTTCTTGTCAACATACTTAGCTGGCACATCAGGTGGAGTATTCATATTTACATTACAAGAGTCTGACGAGTCATCCGCAAACTTTACGGATGTTCCGGCTAATAAATTAATCGATCCAAGCGGCACCGGACAAATAGAATTAGCTGGACCGCCTGTGCTACCATTTTCATTCCCTAAGCTAGGAAGCTTTAGCACGAAAAGATTTATACGATTTAAAGTTGTTTCTGGTGGGACTTCTGGCAGTAATACAATGCCTATTATTGCAACTAGAAGCTCAGAACAGAAACCTGCTTTGTTTGAGGCATAAGATTTAAGGCAATCTAATGGTAGTTACTGAACTCAAGGACCTTAGGAGAAAATATGTCTAATTTAGATATTACAAATAATTATGAACTTATACTGACAGATATTAATAATCTTCAAGTATCACCAACTACTGTTTTCACAGCTGACGTTGACGTAGCAAATGCCGATGCGGGATTTACATTCGCATTTTTTGTAATAAGCCCCCTGAATGGAATGACAATAAATATAAAATTACAAGATAATGACGGCTCGGGGTGGGTAGATATTCCAGATAATAAAATTATATCGGTAACCGGAGTTAATTCTATTGTTATTGATACTGATCCCCCTGTTCCTGGAAATCTAAACTCTCTTGGTGCTTTTTCAAATAGTAAATTAGTAAGAGCAGAAATCAATACATCCGGTCATACCACGAATGTTGGATTAGTTACTATTACGTATACAAAGACCGAACAATTACCACCATCAGGAAATTAGGATATATAATGTCAAACCTAGATATAGCTAATGATATTAAAATTACATATTTGAGTCAGCTAGATAATGTAGTAGAAGGAACCAGCTTTGGCTTACCATTAGATACTAGAGCATATGATGGCGGATATTTCTTGTCAGCAATTGTAAGCGGAACAAATGGTGGAACCCATACATTCACATTACAAGAGTCTGTTGTAGGAGGAGGTCCACATACGGATGTTCCAGCTAATAAGTTAATCGATCCAGGTGGTAATGGAGAGATAGTATTAACTGGTCTAACTCCAATTGGGCCCTTACAAAAACTTGGAAGTTTTAGCACAAAAAGATTTATACGATTCAAAATTGTTACGGTTGGGCCAGCTACCAGTAGTCAAATACTTATTGTTGCAACTAGAAATCCGGAAAATAAACCAGACTTAAGTGATACTATCTGATGAATAGAAACGGTAGCTAAATATTATAGGGAGTAAATCATGAAATTAACAATCAAAAAAACAATTACCATTGCGGATGAAAACCCTGCGATACCTCATCATAAATTTACAAAAGGAACCGTTGTGGATATCAATGACATAAAACTTTGTCATAGGTTAATAGAACTACAAGCAGCAACACTTGATGAAGAAAAAATGAAAAAAGAAAAAATGGTAAAAAAAGATAAAATGGAAAATAAAGCAATGGATTTAGACAAAAACAAAGATAAGAAAAAATAATAAGCTTTATTATTAAGGATTATTATGGACTACTTAAAGCCATTTCAAAGCAATCATTTATATAAAATAACCATTCCACCTGTTGGATTGCCTGTTTCGTTAGAGCTCGTAAAAGAACATCTAAGGTTAGGTCTTGATGACGATTCTCAAGATGCATATTTAACATTTTTAATAGAATCTGCATGGCTTTGTTTTGAAAAAATAACAAAACGAATTTTGTTAGCTACAACATTTGAAACATCTAGGAATTTTCTAAGTCCGGCGCTTCAATTAAGACGCTCGCCATTTATCAACTTAGTAAGCTTTCAATATACTGTTAATGGGGCCTTGGTTGATATCGATCCACTTTTGTTTTATATTTTTGAAAAAAATCAATATTCTTATGTTCTTTTACAAGAAGACAAAACTTATCCAACAGACGGTGATGATATATTACAAGGGATTAAAATACAATTTTCAGCAGGGTTCACGGCCCCATTAAGCCCGCAGCACAGCGATATAAAGCTAGCATTGTTAAATCATATATCCGCACTATATGAAAACCGTGGTGACTGCGACAAGGCTAGCATTGCGTCCTCACTGCCAAACACTGCTAGGGCTATATACAATAAATATAAAATCCTGGAAATAATCTAATGGCTGATTGCAAGAAAATTGTACGGCCAAGCAAGCGCGTTTGCGCGGGCGCGTTAAATAAGCGCATTGTTTTATACAATAGAAACATTACTCCGCCAGAGGGGTTATCTGTAGATTTTGGCGAGGATTTTGCAGTCAAAAAAACAGTTTGGGCATTAGTTGAAACAGTTAAGGGTTTAATCTTGTTTGATCAAGTTAATACAGCTCGTGATATTAGCCACAGAATATTTATTAGATTTATGCATGGTTTTCCAGATTTTCCAGTGACAGCCGAAACATGGATAGGACTATTGCCCGTTCTTCAAACTAAACAACGACTGCTAGATGTAATACGAGTTGAAAATATGGAAGAAGAAAATAGGTTTTATATGTTAAGTTGCTCATTAAGAGGCGTCGATGACGTTCCAGCTAATTTTGCATAGGAAATGATATGTTTAAAATCGAAGGTGCAGAACATAATGAAGAAGTCATATTAAATATTAAAGGGATTAATAATATGACAAAAAGCGGCATTACGACTGCTTTTTATAATATCGGAAAAGATTTAAGAATAGATGCTAAAAAAGAAATTAAGAAAAAAAATAAAACCGGAAGATTATATATTGTAAATAGACAAGGAAGAATTGTTTTACATAGAGCATCAGCTCCTGGGGAATATCCAGCAAATTTGTCAGGCGGCTTAGCTGCCTCTATTTCTACAAATGTAGTTGGAAGTAATCGTTTAGAATTTGGCTCAAGGAATATTATTGCAAAAACAGGAAAGGCAAAACAAATAAATTATGGTAAATTTTTAGAGCGAGGCACTAGGAAAATTAAACCGCGTCCTTTTCTTTTACCAACCATTAAGAGAAACTTTGATAAAATTGAAACGCACTTTAATTATCAAATACAAAAACAGATAAAAGATGGGTTATAATAATGCGAGCTGACGATACTATCATTCAACTATTCAGAATAGTTCCTACTTTAACTGACAAGTTTTCAGATGATTTAGATGTGGTATCAATTACATCCAGTGGGTTAGTAGCTACCGTAACAACTTTAACAGCGCACGGATTAAACCCTACTAAAATTAACTTTGTGAATATTTTCGACTCTAAAGTCCCCAACCCTATAACTTCTTTAACTCGAATAGATAATGTAGCCTCAGCAACAACAGCTAACGACCATTGTTTAACGCTTGGATTTCCAAAAACTCCTATCGATCCAATTACGATAGAGGGCGCGACTGAACCTGAATATAATGGAGAACATCCCCTTATAGCGGTGCCAGATAGAAAACATTTTTCTTATCCAATTAGCGGCAATCCGACATCGCCAGCTACAGGAACCCCGACATTACTTGAAGATTTAAAATTTGGCTATAACGGACTACAAGAAGTAACCGTTACAAGCACTACTACTTTTACATATGCAATCCCTCAAGTCTTGGGTAGTCCAGCCCTGGGTGATATTAAAGCCAGAACAAGATTTAGAATTACGGGAGTAACCTCAACTGAGAGAGCACAACAAGCTTATACCGCAAAAAAAACTGACCAATTATGGGCATTTGTTATTCTTGGAGAGAGAGTGGCAAACAAAGCACGCGGAACTAATAATGATGCAATAGCCGACCCAGGTGAGGGAGCCGATTTTAGACAATATGTTCTTCACCCATTTGCTGTTTATGTTTTTTTCCCCACCAAAGATGAAATCGGTGGACGTAAAGCCAGAGATGATGCAGACGATTTGTTGGCTGTATTTTGTTCCGCTTTAATCGGAATCATAGGCAAAACAAACTTTGTTCAAGACCCATATAGTAGAACTGTCTATGAATCAGACAATTTCTTTTTATATAACACAGCATTTTATATACACGAGTACATATTTCAAGCATCAGAATACATCACATTTGAAGATACAGCGGGTATTGATTTTGGCGTTGCATTCAGAGATATTTTCATCACTTATGAAACAAGTCTAGGCAAAGAAACATTCGATGACCACATTAATTTAGATGAAGACTCATAATAGTCTTTATATTGTATACTTTTTTTGATAAAGTAGGCAAAATCTATTAGATTCCATAAATTGATAGATTATAACTATCAGGATGATTTAAAATGAATGATGCAAATAATATAAAAATAAGGCTGAATGTAGGTTTGATGGGTTTGAGAAAAGGGACTATTTTAAATCTCGGCTCTAAACAAACCCCCCTAACTTCGTATTGGCAGAGAAGAATTAAAGATAGCAGAATCGATAATTGTTTAACGATTATAAGTGATGTTAAAGATAACGAGCCAACAGAAAAAAAAGTAGTAAAAAAGCCTACTAAATCAAAAAATGAGGATTAGAAATGTCAATTAGCGTACCACGAGTAAATATTACAATTGAGCCAGCTTTAGTTAATAAAATTGTCGAAGAACAAAAAATCTTGATTGTAGGTCAAAGAGATATTACAGGCAGTGTACCTCAAGACACCTTAGTCGAAAATGTTGGCAATAACAATGAACAAGATGCGCTGTTTGGTGCACGATCAATGTTGGCAGGGATGGTGAGAGCAGCAAAAGCATATAATAAAAATACACGAATGGATGCGCTCGTGTTAGACCTTTCAGGTATCATGACCGCAGATAAAGCCCAAGGATTTTTCCAGTTCGGCGGAATTGCTACTGCCGATGGCACGCTAGTATTTAATATCGGTTCTAGAAAAAATTATAGCTTTTCTGTTTCTGTATTAGTTGGTGACACTGCAATAGATATCGGCAATAAATTAGATTTTCAGATTAGTGGTAGCGTTAATGCGCCGTTTACCTCAACTGGCACTGCCGATGTCACTATAACAGCTCAAAACAAAGGGTTTGAAGGAAATCTTCTTGGACTTGAAGTAGTTGGAAGCGTAGCTGGCGTAATAGTACAAATTACGGCCATGACGGGAGGAGATGAAACCCCAGATTTGGAGATAGCATTAGCGTTGGTTGAAAATATTAGATATCAAACCATCGTCTTTCCTACAACTTATTATGATGAACAAATTGTAATTGACTTTATGAATGATCGCTTTAATCCTCCGACAGATAAAATATTGGATGGCATCGCAATCGGTACTTTTACACAAACGCACTCAAATTTAATAAATAATTTAGTTATACCAGCTCTGTCATTAACAGAAAACTCACAAAACTTTGCGTTTATACCTAATCGATTAGTAGCCAAAACTGATACTTACGAAGGTTCGGGACTATTTGAAATCGACGCAGAAATAAGCGCCCAGTTTGGCGCGGTTCGAGCATTACGCAAAACCCCCGGTGCAAACTTATCAGAAATAGTAATATCTCAACTTTTAAATCGAGATTCATTTGGTGGTTTTCATACATCCACTTTACCTTATCATAATACGCCTTTTAAAAATCTTCCAGTTATCGATCTCGATCAAATGTGGACCGATGAAGAAAGAAAAGAACTTACAGCCGCCGGATTTGCTGTTCTTGGAAATAATATCAATAATAAAGAAATTATAGCTGACGATATCGTTACGAGATATTTACGCAATGAAGCGGGCGACCCAGATGAAAGCTTTAAATTTCTTAACTATGTAGATCAAGCGTCAACAGTAAGAGAAGTTTTTCATAATTCTTTAAAAGAAGTATACGCCCAAAGCCGATTAACAGATGGCACATTAATCCCTGGCTTTAATATGACAAATGAAGATGATATTAAGGCTGAGTTACTAGCTATTTATGAATTGCTTGCCAATGAAGCCGTTGTAATAGCTGGCCCTGCTGCCATACGCACATTTAAAAATTCTATCAATATTACTGTAGATGCAATACAGGGACTTGTAACAATTGAAATGTTAGATCCAGTTGTAACGCAATTAAGACAAATCGATGTTTTGATGCAGCTTACATTCTCATTAAATTCTTGAGGAAATAAAAATGACACAAACAGTATTAAGTAATCTCACCCTACGGGTTAACAATAGAGCTGTTGGCTATAAACCAAATACGCTTGCATTTAAAACCGGTAGAGGTGAAATATCAGTAAAAGGTGTTGCTATTGGTGCAGGTCTAAGCGACATTGCAGTTTCAGAAAATGTGGAAACATTCATTGGACAAATAAAATTTGAGCTTTATACCACCGCTGAAAATGAAGATTTATTCAAAGAATGGAAAGAAGCACCAATCGCAACAGGCAATACAGTTAAAATCTTTGGAACTGACTTCACAGGCACCATGACGGGCGCAGTCGTTATGAACGATCCCGATATGAAAACCGGAGTTGACGAATCATTCGAAGTAACATTCGATGGAAATCCGATTAAATAATATAGGATAAATTAACATGCTGATGCCAGAAGAATTTATTTTTACTTTATCAACTGATTTAGATTATACCGACAGCTCAGGAAATGCTACAACTCGAGAGCTTATTTGTAAAGCCCCGGTTAGCAAGCATGAAAAAACTGCAAGTGATTTACAACAAATGCTCGCCAAAGCAATGATGGACGCCGCGAAATTACTATCTA
>SDBT01014371.1_pt1 | contig 12629 bp, 12 predicted proteins | sample 2277101 | NCBI WGS metagenome assembly SDBT01 (sample SAMN10404973, study PRJNA504765) | marine sediment metagenome | isolation source: marine sediment core GS10_PC15, 103 cmbsf | place: Arctic Ocean: Southern Knipovich Ridge | collected 2010 | reverse complement strand
GGGGCCGGTACTGGAGGCGGAAAACAGGATGATTGGTGTGGTCACCGGCATGCAGGGACAGAGATGGTACGAGGTCACCGTGACCGGGCAGGAAGCCCATGCCGGCAGCACGCCCATGCACCTGCGCCACGATGCCATGGTGGCCTGCGCCCGCATGGTCGAGGCAATACATGAAATCGCCCTGAACCATGCCCCCCTCGCCGTTTCGACGGTCGGTCTCGTTACGGTCAAGCCAAACTCGAGAAATGTTATTCCGGGGTCGGTCTTCTTCACTGTCGACCTCCGCCACCCGGATGACAACGTGCTGCTGCAGATGGACCGGGAATTGAGGGAAAGGGTTGATAACATTGCCAAAGAAACCGATGTACAGGCAAATCTGGTGAACAACTGGAATGTCGCCTCAATGGAGTTCAACGAAGAATGCATCAACCACGTGCGTAACGCCGCTGAAGCGCTGGGTTACCGTCCCCGCGACCTTATTTCGGGAGCCGGTCATGATGCCGTCTACATCGCCAGGGTGGCACCAACGGGCATGATTTTCATTCCATGCGAACACGGCATCAGTCACAATGAGATGGAGAATACGAAGCCTGAATATGTGGCCGCGGGGGCCAACGTCCTTTTGCACGCCGTTACGGCTTATGATGAAGGCAGAAACAAGGCAATGCGCTGATTTACCGCTTTCGGCGCTTCCAGCATCGGAATATGCCCCGCATCACTGACAATTCCTATCTGTGCTCCAGCCACGGCGTGGTAGCCCCCGGCAGCAGAGGAACCCGTTCCAGATTGGCCTTCACGGGTTACTTAATATCGGCGCTGCCTGTCTCCACCGGAGAAGTCACCGCCCCCTCTGCCACCATAAGAACCGCCGCCTCTGTCATCAGAGCGGGGCCGAGCCGCACTGACCTTCAACGGCCGGTCTCTCAGAGTTTTACCGTCCAGCGCCGTAATTGCGGCCTGGCCTTCAGACACTGACGGCATTTCCACAAACCCGAATCCCTTTGGCCGTCCACTATACCTGTCGGTTATGAGGTCTACCGATGCAACCGCCCCGAAAGCCGAGAATTCCTGGCGTACTTCCTCTTCCGTGACATCATAAGATAGGTTGCCCACATATATCTTCATCTTAATGCTCCTTGTTATTAGGCTACGGCTATTAGTACTCAGCTGCTTACCGGCTGTTTGTGCCTTCTTCTTGCGTTCTTTCTTTCTTTGAGTCGCGACGCCTCTCCCTTAGACACAAAGTAACGATGAGCCTTTACCTCACGCATAACTCCACTCACCTGTATCATCCTTTGGAAGCGTCGCAACAGCGCATCTTGTGATTCACCCGAACGTACCGAAACTTCTAACGACATAACACCAACACATCCTGTTTGGAGCATACATGGACTCCGCATCCCCGCCTATGCATGCAGCCAAAGGTTTAGTATAGCACTATCTACTCTGCCTTGTTTTGCGGTAGCAATCGCTACAATACACCGGTCTACCTGTACGAGGTTCAAAGGGTACTTCGGTTTCTTTGCCACACTCGGCACAGGTTGCAGGAAACATCTGGCGGGGTGCACTACGGCTGTAGCTGTCGTTTCCGTATCGTTCTGACTTCCTTGCCTGGCGGCATGAAGGGCAGCGCTTGGGCTCATTGGTATAGCCCCTGGACTGGAAAAGCTCCTGCTCTTCAGCGCCGAAGGTGAAGGTAGCCCCACAATCGGAACACTGGAGTGACTTGTCCTGAAAGCTCATTGGATGACCTCCTCTCTTTGCAATTATAGCTTGCGTCCGGGTCATCCAATACCTGATTAAAACTGAGGTACCAGAAACAGTATGTAATGCCCTAACCTAAACTATCCCCTAATTATACACAGAAGAGGCGCTGTTTGCAAAGCAATTGTCAACTTAAATCTGAAGTTAGTATGGATGGCAAACGAGTGAACAGTTACCGATAACTTTGGCTTAATCGTAACTATCGAAAAGAAAAGAGTTCTACCTGCCGTACAGTATGGTGGGCCTTACGGAGCAACTCCCGAACTTTTGTTTGAGAAGAAGGAGCTTATTCCGGCTTTGCAGCAGGTGCTTATAGCCTATTCAGTACAAATGCCATAGGTTTATTTGGCAGGCAGGTCATCAAGAACCTGCTTCATATTCCTCCGATATTCCTCAAAAGCGGCTCGACCATCATCAGTGAGACGGAGCATCGTATGAGGTTTCTTCCCCAGAAACTCTTTCTCGATAACAATGTAACCCGCATTCTCCAGTTTGCTCAGGTGCGAGGATAGATTGCCCCTATCAGAACTGGGCAGATATTACCCGCCACAAGCCGTCAAAGCCTATCACCATATCACACGTTCAACGTGGCACTATGAGGTTGCAGAAAACACAGATAGGCAGGCCAAAGAAGCGTATCAGGATTACGCCAAAGACACCGCCAATTTCATTAAAACAAGTGAGGCTAAAACGACATACTTGCTAACACTACGCAGCATAACTATACAGAACGATGGAATTTAAGGAGTTAGAGGGTTCTTTCATGACACGGCCAACAAAAAATCCCGCAATTAAGGAGGGTGTCATTGTTAGGATTCTCATCTTTATGGTGAGCCTCCCAACAGCCCGTACCCGTTCTGCCTCTATTGTTCTTCGTAAGTGGTGCATTGCAACGTATTGCTGGATGTCCATGAGATACTATCCTGCATTCACATTTGCCCCCAGATGCAATCCAGGAAATTTCCACATCGCTATCAGAAAAAGCCACAATATAACCTCCACACAAGATATTCGTATACGAATTATAGCACTAGCGAAGGGGATGTCAAGTTATATGGTAAGTGGTAGAATAGGGGCATGGAAGAGGACACAGGGCGTTGCGTCAATTGCGGGTTTCTCGGCAAGTTGCGCACACAAATTGATGCGGAAACTATTGTTTACGAAGCTACCAAATACAACCGAGAAAATGGGGCATTGTGGCGTTATTCTGGGTGACCAAATCCAGGCGACATACCAACGCACCCTACTTGCTTCAGAAATGCTGCGAACCTCCAGAAAGAACTTGTTGACGCACTTGCTAGTGCAGGGCAGAAGGGAAGGGAGTCCGAAAACAAACACACCCTTGCCATTATTGAAAATCCCCGTGGTTGCGACTCTTGGTATCAGTGGACTGAGCATCGTAGTCCGAAAGGCCATTTTGAGGAATTTAGGATGCAACAACTAGAGAATGGCAGGCGTGAGTTTGAACGAAAGCTCACTCAAATGCAGATAGACGCAGGTACAGAAGTCAGTAAGGCTGGGATGAAAATAGGTAAAGTCGGGATATGGATAGCACTAGGTGCAGCTATTTTGGCAGTCGCCCAAATCCTAACTATGACCGAAGACGCTGTCCTTTGGAAGTGGATTGCCAACATAGTCTCACTAATACAGCATGGAGTTAGCCAGTGAGCACCTTGTATTCGAGGTTGTCGGCATTGATTAGCTTTAATAACGTATCCCTGGATGGATATGGATTATCACGGTTATTGAACCACCAACCAAATGCAAATAATACCTATGAAAATAATTTACCCGGATTAAGACCGAAGGTAATATAAATGCCAAAATGCGAGTTCTAAATAAGAGCGAACGGCGGGACTAACTACTGGAATGATAGCTGAATATAGGCAATAATATTACCTTCGGTGGAGCTAAGTGGACAGAACAAAGAACTTTTAGTCTAGCTTTCAACCCAGCCACTAGCCCGACTTCTCTATTCTGACGATGAAAACCGTAAGCCGCAAGGCGTAGCTTTATGACGCAATGCTTAATCGCCAGTCCGGACCAAGCTCTGTTATCTGGCATTTTTCCAGGTCCAGTACGCTTAGGTATTTTCTTGTTATACGCTCTGGCCATGACATAGATTAAGTATATAAATCGCTTTTTCCGTGAAAATAGGAACTTCTGCACTACGGTTTAGAAGCTTTTTCCTTGAAAAAGGGGGTCATTAGTCTGCCATAATAGCTTCTTTCTCTCTATTGTGAAAACACCGATGTTGCCATATATTAACTTTAGAATCACATATTTCTTCGATAAAAAGATTCGTACTCAGGCACATTCCTGATGAGGAGGTGAGAAGTGGTTCTTGCATCAAGAGTAACTTTAACCGGGGGCAGTCTCGTTGAGAAAGTGGATAAACTTATGCGTCAAGGAAATGTCAGAAGACTTCGCATCATACATATGGGAAAACCCCTCATGGATATTTCGCTGGATCTTCATGATACTGCGTCCGATGTACCAGTATTTCTCCTCCCGGTGCATGCTGCGTTCAGTAAAATTACCGAGCTGATAAATTACTGCGGTATCGAAATTGAATTGGAAGATAGAAAGTTTATTTATGAATACCCCGATTTCTAAAATAAAGTTATACCGGACGTGACATTGCCGACAAAGCTCTTTCCAGTTTGAACCAGCAAAGCTGTCCTCCTTGATGATGGAAAATAGCTTCTCGCGCACAACAAGTATGGTATGCATTTTTACTCATCTCTCCTATGGACAGATAAACTAAAACCTTAAAGTCTTACCCGGCAGAGCCTGCATCAGTGGTGATAGATAGAATGAATGTAGCGATAACATGCCTTAAACAGGTGCCAGACACCACTCAAATAAAAGTTGACCCGGCAACCGGCACCCTTATTAGAGAGGGTGTGCCTTTCATTATGAACCCATTTGATACGCACGCATTGGAGGAAAGCCTCAGACTTAAGGATAAATATGGACTTCGGGTGGTAGCCATTTCGATGGGGCCTCCCAGCACTGAGGTTATACTGCGAAGGGCTCTAGCTCTGGGAGCAGATGATGTGGTGCTTTTAAGTGATCGAGCTTTTGGCGGAGCGGATACTTTAGCCACCAGTCTCGTCCTGTCCGAGGCCATCAAAAGACTGGCCCAGCAGGAGGAGGTGGCGCTGGTAATTTGCGGCCGGCAGACCATTGATGGGGATACCGCTCAGGTTGGGCCGGGGATTGCTACTCGCCTGGGATATTCGCAGCTAACTTTTGTCAATCGCATTGAAAATATAGACCTTCAGGCAAAAAAGGTTAGGGTCAGACGCAAATTGGGGGCATACAGTGAGTTGGTGGAGGCGCCTTTGCCTGCCTTGATTTCCGTGGTACGGGAGATCAATCGTCTGCGTTATCCTACTGTGGGCAATCGTCTGGAAGCTGAAGAAGCTGAGGTAAGACTGTGGAACAATGAAGAGATGAAGCTGGATACAGAAACCGTTGGACTCAAGGGTTCCGCAACGCAGGTGAGTAAAATATTCTCTCCCGAAAGAGCCCAGGGCGAGATTTTAGGCGATGGTCTCAATAATCCTGAAGAGGCAGCTCATCTGTTAATCCGCAAGTTGGCGGAGAAAGACATAATTCATCTTTAGCCAGTATTTGAATCGGTTAGAGGTAAGCATATGACGCAGGAGAAAAAAATAAGGAAACCCAGAGGCGTAGCTCAACTCATTCCGGGCAAGTGTATTGCCTGTGGCGCTCGTTGCCAGCTTTCTTGCCCCAAAGACGCCATCGAAATGAATGAGAAAGGAGAACCAATCATCTCTGTTGAGCGCTGCACTGGCTGCCGTAAATGTCTGGAGGTTTGCCCGACTGATGCTCTGCTGATTTACTACACGCCGGAGGAGAAGAAAATTCTCGCCGAAATGAAGGCGTCGGTCAAGCCAGTTACTACCCTGGAAGCTGAAGCCGTAAGCGAGAAAGATATAGCACCGGCCAAGCTCAAAGAATACCAGGGCGTCTGGGTCTTTATTGAACAAAGGTTTGGCGACCCGGCCAGTGTTTCCTGGGAATTGCTCGGTGCCGGTGCCGACCTGGCGAACACTCTGGGTGTGGAACTGTGCTCCGTAATCATCGGCTATAACGTGGAGGGACTCTGCCAGGAGTCATTTGCCTGCGGTGCCACTAAAGCCTACTTGATTGACGCCCCCCTATTTCATTATTATCGTACTGAGCCTTATTACCGGGCTATCTGCTATCTGGTGGAGAAATATAAACCGGAAATATTGCTCATGGGCGCCACTGGCCTGGGCAGGGACCTGGCCGGTGCCGTGGCGACAAAGCTCCAGACCGGATTAACCGCCGATTGCACTGACCTTAAGATTAGCGATAACCGCTCACTGTTGCAGATACGTCCTGCGTTTGGCGGCAATATTATGGCGTCTATCTTAACCGAACACGCTCGCCCCCAGATTGCCACCGTTCGCCCTCATGTATTTGCGTTGCCCAGAAAAGACACCCTTAGGAATGGCGAGGTTATCCGAGAATACATACCGCTAAGAGAAGAGGATATCGCCACCAAGGTGCTGGAGGCTATCAATACGAGTAAAGATATAGTGAATATCACCGCCGCAGACGTCATCGTATCTGGAGGAAGGGGTATGTGTGCCAAGCAGAATTTTGATATTTTACAGGACCTGGCAGACGAGTTGGGCGGCGTAGTTGGCTGTTCCCGCGGTGCGGTAGAGGCGAGATGGATGCCTGCCGAACGCCAGGTTGGCCAGACAGGTAAGACGGTCAGGCCCAAGCTCTACATTGCCTGCGGTATCAGCGGTGCCATTCAGCACCTGGTGGGCATGCAACAATCGGACTTGATTATCGCTATCAATCATGACCAATACGCGCCTATCTTTGAAGTGGCCAATTATGGTATTGTCGGTGATGTCCTGGAGGTGGTGCCGGCCCTCACCGCCAGGATTAGAGAATTGCGTACCAGGGAAGAGGTTAGGACATAGTATTGGAGATGATACCGAAGAGTAAATGATACCCTCTAATGTTATTGCATTTGCCGTCGTCTTCGTCCTGGCCGTGGTACTATTCAGCTGGAGTTGTTATAAACGTTTCCGTTTACTGACCCTGGGGAACTTTGAAAATCGATTCGATAATTTCGGTAAACGTATCTGGAACGTGCTTCTTTACGCTTTCGGTCAACGGTGCACTGTTGCCCACGGTTACCGTTTTGGTCTAAACCACTCTGTCCTTTTCTGGTGTTTCCTGATTCTATTTATAGCCAATACTGAATTCCTGCTGAACGGACTTTTTCCAGAATATATCAGTCTCTCACGACTACCGGATGGAGCCTACCATGTTCTGATTTTCATTTTTGACCTGGTATCAGTTATTGCTCTGCTGACCGTATGTGTGGCCGTAGTCCGTCGCTTAGCCTTTCCTCCCTCCTATATTGAAGCGCGAAGCCCCGACGCTTTTATTATCCTCGGGCTAGTCGCCCTCTTGATGATTGCCTTTTTGGGCATGCACGCCAGTGAGATTGCCTACGGGAAAGAAGCAGCCTACAGGCCAGTCTCCAACTTTATTGCGGCCGCTTTTTTGTCCGGCGTTTCTACCGAAAAACTGATGGTAGCTGCCAGATACCTGTGGTGGCTTCATGCCATAGTTCTGCTCGGTTTCCTCAATTACCTGCCATACAGTAAGCACTTACATATTCTGACGGCTATTCCTAATGTTTTCTTCCGTAACCTGGCCGGGGTTAACATCCCGCCTCGCGAAGAATTCAAAGCGGGCAATACCTGGGGGGTGGGACAGGTAAATGGTTTCACCTGGAAAGGTCTGTTTGATTCCTATTCCTGCACGGAGTGCGGCCGCTGCTCTGACGTTTGCCCCGCAACCTTCACCGGCAAGCCGCTAAATCCACGCCTGGTTATCCATGATATCAAGGTGAATTTACTGAAGAACGGGCCTTTGCTTACCCGGGGTCAAAATATAAAACTGCCTTTAATCGGGGGCAACGGGGAAGGTAGTGTTGCCGAAGAGGTAATTTGGGAATGTACTACTTGCAGCGCCTGCATCGAAGTGTGCCCGGTGTTTATTGAGCAATTTCCACGGATTATTGATATGCGCCGGCACCTGGTGGAAACGAAGGCAAAGTTTCCCGAAGCGTTATTAAATCTTTTTGAGAATATGGAGCAGCGCAATAATCCATGGGGTATCGCGCCTGCAGAACGTACCAAGTGGACCGTGGAAGCCGATATCAAGCCTTTTGAAGCCGGTCAGACTGAATATTTGTTTTTCGCAGGCTGTGCCGGCGCGCTGGTCGCTCGTAATAGGCGTACCACACAGGCCATAGCCAGGATTCTGGATGCCAGCGGTATTTCCTGGGGCATTATGGGTAAGAGTGAACCCTGCTGTGCCGACAGCTTGCGTCGTCTGGGCAATGAATTCCTTTTTGACAGTATGGTTAAAGAGAATATCAAGCTATTTAAAGAACGAGGCGTGAATAAAGTTATCACCCAATGTCCTCACTGTTACAGCACCCTGAAGAATGACTACCGCCAGTATGGCATTGAGCTGGAAGTCGTGCATCACACCGAATTAATTAACCGCCTGATTAAAACGGATAGGCTAAAGCTAGATAAGCCTGGAGACTTGGGTAACATAGTCTTTCATGATTCCTGCTATCTAGGGCGTCACAATAAAATTTACGAAGCCCCGCGGGCTGTTGTTGCCTCGGTTACTGGCCATGCAATTACGGAGATGGAGCGTCATCATGATAAGTCCTTCTGTTGCGGTGCTGGTGGTGGGCGGATGTGGATGGAGGAAAGCATTGGACAACTGATCAACGTAGCCCGTGTCGAAGAGGCCCTGGGGAGGAAACCGGATACAATCTGTGTCTCCTGTCCCTACTGTATGACGATGTTTGAAGACGGGCTGAAGGACAAAGGCATTGAGGATAGGGTACAGGTGCAAGATGTAGCTGAGATTGCTGCCAGGTGCCTAAATAAAGAAAGCACCTTACATTAACGTCTTATGCAATCGAGGCTGCCCCACTATGCTAATATGGAGTGCCCAATACCCCATTAAAAAAGCAACCAGGAAAAGTCGCTGACAGCCGATTAAATCGAGTATTATACTACTGCCGTCTAGAAACTGTGGTATAAATGATGAAATGCTAGTAATCGACCAAAATAAATGTAATGGTTGTGGGCTTTGTGTTGAGGTATGTACTGACCAAGTTCTAGCGCTTGTGGAAAATGTGGTCGAGATTAATGAGAAGATAGAACGATGTCAATGCATACGATGGTGCACGATGTGTGAACTTGTCTGCTCTACCGGGGCCATACAGTACCCCTTCGAGGTAGTTATCGAAGGGTAGCAGAGCTCAGGTGGCCTATTCCAACCATCACAGTTTCCGGCCCTTATTTCAATTCCTTTTTCTTCTTTAGGACAGGCTCCCTTAGCTGCTTCTCCCTGGAGATATTATTCCTAACCCACTTTGGTATGGTTGCTGCCCTGTATTTAAATACTGATATCCTGATTGAAGTCAAAATTGCGATTACGCTATAGGTTCTGCTCTTTATCGGCTTTTCCTTTATTAAGTAGAAAATGAAAAAGCCGTTCTGTTTATTCCGCCATCATAACAGATATGCTGTGAGGCATTTATCACCAGTTTCTTACTAATAAAGAGGCAACTTTTCCGGTAGAATTAGACATTTATTATGTAAAAAGCACGTATTATTCCCGATGACAATTCTGTGACATGGAGGTATATTTAGTATTTATAACAAGGGTATGGAGGAGAGAAAAGGCACGCCATAAATTTAACTTTTAACGCTGTCATCAAGTTGTCTGAACGATTTCGTTTCCAGGCAATATAACGCAGCACGTCAATAACGATCCTGGGGAGTGATTGTCAGTACTTTCCTCTATATCCGCCCGCCAGGTTAATTGAAGATATTTATTACGATGGAGGTGGCAAAATGAGAGGTTTACGTAATTGCATGTTAGCATTGCTTGCCGGGTGCTTAACACCTGTACTCATCTGGGTTGGTGCCGGTGTTGCGCTGAACCAGACCAGGAAGCAGTCAAATATTTTGAAGCGAGCACTTCCCAAATTAACGTGCGCCATTGATTTAGATTGTCCGGCTGGATATACGTGTATGAGTGGCCATTGTGTTCCGGCGAAATAGCACTTGATGTAAGAGAGACCGTAACCAGTAGCAATAAATAATTGGCGGCCCAGAAAATTATCCCAACTGGCCTTCATCATACATATTACCCGGCATTATATTGCGCCTTTAATCATCCATGTTTGCATCAATTCTATACACTGCTTCACCATATACTTTTTCCATCGTAAAACGATAAATCTCCATCCTTAATTCTTTGTTGAAAAATTTGTTAGGCAGACCATATCTTCAGGGTCAGAAAAAAACTAATCACGTATTGACAAAAAGTCGCATCCGCCTATAATGATAATGCAGGGTACTTATGACGTGATATAACCTGAAAATAAAATAGCTGACAGGTGTATGGCGATGAAACAGGGTGGTAGTGTCCGCTGGAAAATATGGCGGTGGCTATCACCCTTTATTAATTGCAACAAAGCATCTTAATAGACGAGACGGCGCACGCGCTGATTAATTGAATATTTTAAGGCTTGGAGCTTGGCCGATGAAAAAGAGCAAATGCTCTTGGATTCTGCGTGGGCGTGGTCGCAGTAGCACTGCTGTGCCGATTCCAGCGGTCACGAGCCCCCTGCTAGGGCTCGCGTACATTATTGTAATGCCTTTTATCGGCGTTTTCTTATCCGTTGTGCTCTGTGGCTACCGTGTGTCACGAGCTACGGCTGTTTTGCGGCGGTAATCAACTCAGGAAGAGGTTGGTTGGTCCAAAGCAATTGATGATGAAGTAGCCTATCTTCAGTGAGTCTAATATTCATCATTTGATAGACTTTAGGCTGATTCAGGAGATATTGGGGAAGACAGGTGACCCGCATCAAAGATTACAAACTAGCGCCTTGACCTGGTCAAGAGCCCGTTTTTAACAGTTCCGGCTTTCTTTATATACGTCTGTTAACTCACTCTTCTCTACCTGGTTAAGTCGACCAGGCCTTTGCGCATGGCATATTTGATAAGCTCAGTCCGGTTGTGCAGATCCAGTTTTTCCATTATCTTGGTACGGTGGCCCTGCACCGTCTTCTGGCTGATATAAAGAGCATTCGCAATTTCCCGGCTGGTAAGTCCCTCGGCAATTAGTTTGAGTATTTCCCTCTCCCTCTCAGTCAGACTCTCATAAATATCGGGCTGTTCCGCCTGTTTCCGATAATCATCAATCAATGCCTTGGCGGCAGAAGGATACAGAAAAGAACCTCCACTGCATACCGCACGTATTGCAGATACCAGGTCTGACCCCAGCGCTTTCTTCGGTATGTAACCCGCCGCCCCCACCTTTATCGTAGACAATATATATTCTCTGTTATCGTGCTGCGTGAGAATGATCACCTTCATCCCCGGGTTTTTCTTGGTTAAGCGGTGAGTTACTTCCAAGCCGTCCATCCCTGGCATGGATATGTCCATCACTACCACATCCGGGTTCAATTCCCGTGCCATTTCCATTGCTTTCCTTCCCTCTGAAGCTTCGCCTACCACTTCTATATCATCATAAGTGCTCAGCAAAGCCTTTATACCATCTCGCATTATGGCGTGGTCATCTACCAGTAATATCTTTATCTTTTCCATATCATTCCTCAACCTGCGTTTACCTTGATATACATAATCACTACCATATACTATCCAAATACTATCCAAAGTATCTATCGGGATTAGTCCCTAATTTGGTGAAGAAATCAGCTCATTTTTTACTAAATATTCTTAATCAGTTATTGCCGAACTTTATTGTCAACTTGACTATTAAGTCACTTCTAAAAGTGATTTCATATTACCGCAAATCCTCCCAGTAACACTGGCATCCCCTAAATCCAGAGCCTTATTCCAGTCAAATGGGGATATTTTTACAGCCAATTATAGGGTAAAAGACTATTTTAAGGAGGAGGTAAGTAGCGTAAGATATAATTGATTATTGGGCTACACTCCAGGTAGTTCAAAATCAAATCAGTAGCTATGAAAAGATTATTCCTGTTCATAGGCATTAGCGCGGTAGCAGTCGGTACATTAATTCTTTTTTCTTCTGTCACACAGGCTCTTGATGAAAATAGCTGCCTCACATGCCATGGTAATGAGAACCTCACCAAAGTCAACAGTGAAGGTGAGACTATTTCACTATATGTCAGTGAAGAGCTTGTAAATACTGCGGCTCATCGATTTATAGATTGCACGACTTGCCACACCGCTGATCCACACGATGTTGACACACCGTTGACCAAGCTCTCTCTAGCCGAAAAATGCGGCTCCTGCCATGAATACCAATACAAGTTACACCAAAGCAGTATCCACGGAGAACAGTTAGCCAAAGGCAACCCGGATGTAGCTACCTGTGTGGACTGTCATAGTACCACTGGAAGTCCACATAGCGTTATCCGCGTACTGGAGTACAATGCACCGGCTTACAAGAAGAATATCGCTCAGACTTGCGCCACGTGCCATAGTAATGAAGAGCTTATGGAGGACTATGGCATTGTCGAAAAGGTATATGAATCCTATATGCGGAGCTTCCATGGCAAGGCAATTCAACTTGGCACATATGAAGCAACTCAGCTTGATAAAGCAACCTGTACCAACTGTCACGGAGTTCATGACATTAAGAGCGCTCAAGACCCCAGTTCCCCGGTAGCGGGAGTGGCTAATCTAGCCAGTACCTGCGAACAATGTCATCCAGGAGCAGGTATTGAATTCGCCAAGAGTTTTCTCGGT
>SDBT01014370.1_pt1 | contig 12630 bp, 12 predicted proteins | sample 2277101 | NCBI WGS metagenome assembly SDBT01 (sample SAMN10404973, study PRJNA504765) | marine sediment metagenome | isolation source: marine sediment core GS10_PC15, 103 cmbsf | place: Arctic Ocean: Southern Knipovich Ridge | collected 2010 | reverse complement strand
TTGGTGAAGATCTGACGGCTTCGCAAAAAGTCCAATTTCTGTGTTGCGCTGCATCCTTCGTCACTGCGGAGTAAAGTAACTACGCCTCATTCCTCAGGATTTGCGCGCCTTGAACTTGGAGCTTTTTGCGAAGCCGTCAATATTCAACATTCAATATTCAATGGCAATGGCCCGCCCCTTGTCGTAGCGAAGCGAAGATCCTGCCCCCCGGCATTCTCTCGCCATTTGATTAGACCCCCCCTTGTCTTGTCTGAAAGTCACCGTGCCGGAGGATCTTAGAGCACGTGCTTGGCAGAAAAATTGCAAGTAAGTTCGACGGCCGGCGGCAGGGTTTGTCTGGAAAAAGAGACGAAACCTGGAAAATGCAGAAAAAAGGAACTTGGAAATGAGATTTTTTAGAAGGCGGAAATTTGTTATCAACAAAAGATTTCAATACAGTCTATTGATCATCTCTTTCTTTTATCTACTGTTATTTCTTGTAGTTGTAGGATCAACACTATTTGTTCCTTTGATGATTGAACTCGATCAAGCCCATGAGTACTCGGAGCAAGCCTTTCAGGCCGCCAGCAAGATCCTCTATTTACATACCAGATTCTGGCCTGCGGCCTTTTTGGCTTTGATCGTCATAACCCTTCACTCCATACGCACTTCTCATAAGATAGCCGGCCCGCTTTACCGCCTGAATCTGCTCTTTAAGGCCATGAAAGAAGGGAACTTGCCAAAGCCTATACACACTCGCAAAGGAGACTATCTGTCCAGGGAAGTTGAACTCGTAAACGATATGCTGAAGGCCTTGCATGTCAAGGTCAAGGAAACTCAGGAAGCCCACGCATGCCTGAATGAGGCCATATCGGAATGCAAAAATGCGGCTGGTCACGCTTCAAAGGAGGAACTCATGCAACATGTGAATGACCTTGCTGAGAAAGGAGACCGACTTGGGGATAAGCTGGCTTACTTCAAGATTGGGCCTTAGGCGTTTCACACCCCACTCAGCAAGTGCAGGTCTGCGCAATGCCCTTTTGGACAGGGCCTGCACCGAGCAGCCCGGTGAGGGGGCCCGCCGTGACAGGGCCAGTCGCGGGTGCCGAGGGTTTACTCTCGTGGAGCTCTGCATCGTCTTGGCGATATTAGGGATAATGGCGGGCGTGGGGATTCATGGCTACATGGGTTACATAGAAGAGGCCAGGGTAGTCACGGCCATTGTCGAATTAAAGGGTATTAGTCTGACTATTGAAGCCTACAGAATCCAGCATGATGCCTTGCCTGCAAATCTTAGTGATGTGGGGTACCAGAACTTTCTCGATCCGTGGGACAATCCCTATCAGTACTATAATGTTGGGGTGAACGGATCGGCAGGTGCGAAGTTGGACGCCCCCGGTCTACTCAACACCGACTATGACCTTTACAGCACAGGCAGGGACGGCGAGACCAACAAGAACATCAGAACCAAAAAATCCAGTGACGACATCGTCCGTCGCGACAACGGGGGTAGCATTGTCCCTGTATCAGGATAGTGGCCCGGAAAATAGGGGGTCCCCTATTTCTACCTAAACGCCTGTGTGTCCGAAGCCGCCGTTGTTGCGCTCGGTTTCTTCCAGAGCATCAACTACGTCAAACTGCGCCTGGTAGACCTTCTGAATGACTAACTGCGCAATCCTGTCGCCACGGCAGACCGTGTAAGGTGTTGTGCCGAGATTGATAAGGCCGATTTTTATCTCGCCCCTGTAGTCAGCGTCTATGGTGCCGGGGGTGTTGACAATGGTGACACCGTGGTTGAAGGCAAGGCCGCTTCTGGGCCGGATCTGGGCCTCAAATCCTTGTGGAAGGGCTATTGCGATGCCTGTCGAGATGGCCCTGATAGCACCTGCCTCAAGGGCCTGCTCGTCGTCAATAGCTGCATAAAGATCCATGCCTGCCGCATGGGGGGTCATATAACGGGGAAGCGGAATGTCTGAATCATGTTCGGGGCGGAGTCGGCGTATTTTGACTATGGGAGGAGGGGGGGCATCTATCATTTATTATTGGTCATTTGGTGGATGATGGCTGATAGCATAGAGCAGAGAGCATGGGGCATAGAGTTAGAGGCTAAGGGCGTAAGGTTCACGGCACACGGCGTATGGGGAAAAACACCCTGCCCCGGCCCTTATGCCTTGTGCCTTATGCCTTCAACTACAGTGTAAGTATCTCTTTGTCCAAGTTTTTCTCGTCCACCGGGCCGAGCAGTGTCACACACATGGTCTCATTTTGAAAGAGGTGATTGGCAAGTTCCATTATGTGTTCGGACGTGACTTTGTCTAACTCGTCTTCCACCTCTTTGAGTGGGATATGCCGGCCAAAATTGATCTCGTTGTGGACAAGCCGAGTCATCTGGTTTTCCGTGCTTTCAGCGGCAAGGTACAGCCCGCCCCTCAGATACTCCTTGCTATTGCGGAGTTCGGAGCTGCCAACGGGTTCTGCCTTCAGCCGCTTCATTTCCTTTACGATGATTTCCAAGACCTTTTGAGTGTTGGATTTGTCCGTGCCAACATAGGCGCCCCACATGCCTGTGTCGGAGTACATGGAAAGAAATGAGTAGACCGCATAAGCAAGGCCCTGTCGTTCCCTTACTTCCTGGAACAGCCGCGAACTCATGTTGCCCCCGAGGATGACGTTCAAGACAGAGCAACCATGACGGCGCGGGTCTGTGGCGTGAACTCCCTTTGTAGCAAGACAGATGTGCACCTGTTCCAGTGCCTTGGGGTGTGCGGCCACGCCTCTGTCCGTGGCCGGTGGGGTGCGCTGCGGGAAGCCGTTTGCTTTGCCTTTTTTGATTGCCTCAAACCCGCGGGCTACAAGCTCTGCAAAAGGGCCGTGCTCCAAACTGCCTGCTGCTGAAATGACTATGCGCGCCGGCTGGTATACTCGCCTGAAGTATTGTCTTATTGTGTCTGAATCAAACCGGGCGACCGTTTCGGGCCTGCCCAGTATTGATCGTCCCAATGGATGACCTCCCCAGACAGCTTTGGCCAAAAGCATATACACGTGCTCGTCCGGGGTGTCTTCCAACATCTTGATTTCCTGCAAGATGACCTGGCGTTCTCTTTCCACCTCATCGGAACTGAACACAGAGTTCAAGAAGATATCAGACAAAAGGTCCACCATGGTATCCGAATGGGTGTCCATGACCTTGGCATGATAACACGTGTTTTCCTTGCTGGTGAAGGCGTTGCAAAGGCCGCCGATAGAGTCAAACTCCTTGGCTATTTCATGGGCACTTCGCCTTTCTGTGCCCTTGAAGCTCATGTGCTCGATGAAGTGAGAAAGGCCGCTCTCTTCAGGCCCCTCGTCACGGGCGCCCACATTGACCCACACCCCCATGGACACCGAGCGAACCTCGGGTATGCGCCTGGTGACGATTCTTATGCCGTTGTCCAGAACAGTCTTGCTAACGCTATTTTGCACCCCTCTGTTCCTCCATGGCGGCTTTTCTGCTCAGGCGAATCTTTCCGTCTCGGTCTACTTCCAAGACCTTGACCGAGACCTTGTCTCCCTCCTTCAAAACATCTGTGACCTTGTTAACACGTTTTGAGTCAAGTTGGGAAATATGTATCAGTCCGTCTGTGCCGGGAAAGATTTCCACAAAGGCGCCGAAGTCCATGATCTTGCGCACGGTTCCTTCGTACAGAGCTCCCACCTTGGCCTCCTGCACAATGTCCTCGACCATCTTGAGGGCCTTCTCTGCCTTTTCCAGATTCACGGCAACGACTTTGACAAGACCGGTCTCTTCTACTTCTATGCGGGTGTCGGTTTCGGACTGAATGGCCCTGATCACTTTGCCGCCAGGCCCAATGACCTCGCGAATTTTGTCAGGATTGATCTGCAAGGTCAGTATCTTCGGGGCATACGGCGAGATATCCGGCTTGGGTTTTCTGATGGTCTCTTCCATCTTGTCCAGGATAAACAGGCGCCCTTTGCGAGCCTGCTCAAGGGCCTGTTGCATGATGGGTTTGGTCAGCCCTTGAATCTTTATGTCCATCTGAAGGGCGGTGATCCCTTCGCGGGTGCCGGCCACCTTGAAGTCCATATCTCCCATGTGGTCTTCGTCACCCAGGATGTCCGATAGTATGACAACAGTGTCATCTTCCTTTATGAGGCCCATTGCAATTCCTGCCACAGGTGAGCTAACAGGAACCCCGGCGTCCATGAGGGCAAGGCTGCCGGCACAAACTGTCGCCATCGAAGAAGAACCGTTTGATTCCAAAATTTCCGAAACGATTCGCACGGTGTAGTCAAATTGCTCCTTGTCCGGCAAAACCTTTTCCACTGCTCGCGTGGAAAGGCCGCCGTGCCCGATTTCCCGGCGATTAGGGCCGCCGGGTCGCCTTGCTTCTCCCACACAAAACGGTGGAAAGTTGTAGTGAAGCATAAAGGGCCTGGTCACATTGCCATCTAATGTTTCAACCCGCTGCTCATCGCCGGTAGAGCCAAGGGTAACGATGGCAAGGGCCTGAGTTTCCCCTCGCGTAAACAGAGCCGAGCCGTGCGTGCGGGGCAGCACGGATATCTCAGATTGGATAGAACGGATCTCATCGAATTTGCGGCCGTCAATGCGACGACCCTCCTTTATGGCAAAGTCGCGAATGGTGCGCCCCTCAAGGTCGTGAAGCACCTTGCCGACTTCTTTGGCGCGGTCTGCCCACTCCTCTCCAAGCTCTGCCAGGACATCGGTTTTCATCTTTCTCAAGGCGTCACGACGCCCAATCTTTTCCGGCACCTGCACGGCTTGCGCCATGCGATCGGCCGCCAGGGCCTTGATCTGATCGACCAAACTCTGATCCACTTCTTCAGCAGGCACAGAGCGTTTGTCCTGACCGACAGCAGCTTTGAGCTTTTCCTGAGCGTCTATTATGGGTTGCATAGCTTTATGGCCAAAAAAGACCGCCTCCAGCATGTCTTCTTCTTTTACAAAGACACCCCCGCCTTCTACCATGACTACGGCATCTCTGCTTCCCGCTACAATTAGATTTATGTCGCTTTCCGCAAGCTCTTCAACAGTCGGGTTTGCCTTTAAATCCCCGTTGACGCGACCCACGCGCACACAAGCTATGGGCCCGGCAAAGGGAGCCTTAGATATCTCCAAGGCGGCTGAAGCGCCGATTGCTGCCAACACGTCGGGATCGTTTTCATTGTCTACTGAAAGCACAGTGGCAACCACTTGTGTCTCGTAACGATAGTTCTTGGGAAACAGCGGCCTGATGGGCCGGTCTATTATCCGGGCCGTGAGTGTCTCCTTCTCGCTCGGCCTTCCGATCTCTCTGCGGAAATAGTTTCCGGGTATCCTTCCGGCAGCGTATCCTTTCTCTTTATATTCCACAGTGAGTGGAAGAAAGTCGATGCCTTCCCGGATTTCATCCGTAGTGACGACTGTGACCAGAACCATGACCTCTCCATAGCGGACCATGACAGCCCCGCTTGCCTGTTTGGCAAGTTTTCCTGTCTCTATGGTGAGGGTCCTGCCGCCTACTTCTGCTTCAAAAGATACTTCCATGCTCTTTTCTCCTCAGCACTTGTTATGTTGTTTGTGTATATAGACTTTCCGTCAAGGTCACAATGTCAGCGCAGACTTTGTTGCACAGGTGATCTGCAAAACTACTTGCGGATACCAAGTGCCCCAATAATAGACCTGTAACGATTAACGTCCTTGGCCTTCAGGTAATTTAGAAGCCTGCGCCGCTGGCCAACCAATTTCAACAATCCTCTTCTGGAGTGATGATCTTTCTTGTGGGCCTTGAAGTGTTCATTCAGATAGCTAATGCGATGGGTGAGCAATGCGATCTGCACCTCAGGTGACCCCGTGTCTTGTTCATGCAGCTTGAACTGATCTATCAACTCCTTCTTTTTTGTTGCTGCTAAAGCCACTTTCACAACCTCCTGTCTTCTTATTTTTTCATCTGTTGTTCGAGAATACACAAGCATACGGGTACACCCCGTTCTCTCGGCTGGAACTCAACACAGCCATCAGGTTCTGTTGAGTGTCAACAACCTTGATCCACGCGGACCCACATCCGTCTGATAATGCCAATTCGTCTCTGGCTACCGGCTTCCCATACTGTATCTTTTCTGCCAGGGTGCGGTCAGCCGTAACCCGGGGCATGTTCTTTAAGGCATCGCTCATGGGCAAAATTACAGTCGAGGCCCTTCCTGATGCCGCAAGTGCCTCAAATTCATTCAAAGAAGCAGCGTCGTCCAGGGTGAATCCGCTGTTTTCGGTTCTGCGCAACTGCAGCAGATGGGCCCCGCATCCCAGGAACTCGCCGATATCGTCACACAATGTGCGAATATAGGTGCCTTGGCTGCAAACCACCTCGAAACGCACGTGAGGAAGATTGATGTGAAGAATTTTGAGTTCATAGATTGAAATCGGCCTGGGCGGTTTCTGCACAAGTGTGCCTTTCCGGGCCAGCCTGTAAAGCGGCACACCATGGTGTTTGAGGGCAGAAAAGGCAGGCGGGTTTTGCTCCTTTATGTTTGCGAAGTGACCAAAGGCCGAGTTTATCTGCTGATCAGTGACGGCCAATTCAGGCTGCCTTGAAATAACCCTGCCCTCAAGATCTTGTGTGTCGGTTCGAATCCCGAGGCACATAACTGCCTCGTATCGCTTCTTTCCATGCATCAGAAACCGCGCAAGCCGGGTGGCCTGATCGATACAGCACACCACCACCCCGGTGGCAAAAGGATCGAGGGTGCCCGTATGGCCCACCTTCTTTGCCTTCAGACTTTTTTTCACCCGTGCTGTCAGGCGGGCCGATGTCAGGTCTGTTGGTTTGTCTATGACTACAATTCCGTTCATTCGACTATTTCCGAAGGGCAAATCACCCAGCTCAAGGCTGAGGCGGGCCCCCTGGCATTGCCGATGGAAGTGGTCCGGAAGGCTGGAAAGATGCGGCAGTCAGGCATCGGAAGATTTGCTGATCGTTGAATAGGTTCCATTATGCACTGTTCTCAAAATTTCTTCCAGGGTTTCAGCCCTGTCAAATGATTCGTCATAGACGAACCTGAGTTCCGGCATGTGCCTCAGATCCAGGCGCCGGCCCAACTCACGCTTCATGTATCCGGCGGCACTTTTGAGGCCGGCCAACACACTCGGAATTCGTTCTTGTCCTTCGGCAACACTGACGAAGACCCTGGCTGAACGCAGGTCATCGCTCATGTTCACGCGGGTGATGGTGACCAGATCCAAGCGGGGGTCCTTGATCTTTGTCAAAAGAAGCTCTGCCAACTCCTTCTGAACCAGGACCCTGACTCTATCGGCTCGCTTGTAATGCATGTGCGTCAAAGGCTGATAATCTCCACGTCAGAATCGATAACTTCGGCCAGCTGCATGCTTTCGACAAGATTCAATGCCTTGTCCAGCTTTGAATTGATCAGGCGGCGGTCATTGCCCACAAAGGCCATCCCGATTTCTGCCCGCTGGTGAACGTCATTTGCCCTGACTTCAGCCACCGAGGCATTGAAGCTGTTTTGAAGCCGCCCAACAATGGACTTCACGATTTTGCGTTTACCTTTGAGCGAGGAGTTACCGGGCAGCCTCAATGCTATTGTGCCGATTCCGACTACCATGGGCAAAAGCACCCGTTTCCTACTCCAGCACCGGCTGTACTTCTTTTATTTCGTAACACTCAATAACGTCGCGAACTTTGATGTCGTTGTACCTTTCTATGCTCACGCCGCATTCAAATCCGCCTTGCACTTCTTTGACATCGTCTTTGAAGCGATAAAGAGACCCTATCTTTCCGTCATAGACCACCACTCCGTCGCGAACAAGACGCGCTGGCAGGTCCCGCGCCATCTTTCCTTCGGTCACATAACAACCTGCAACCATCCCGACTTTGGAAACATTAAATGTCTGCCTCACCTCGGCCCGGCCCACGAAAAGCTCTTCATAGGTAGGGTCCATAAGTCCTAGCATGGCCGACTTGATGTCGTTGATAACATTGTAAATCACGTCGTAGAAGCGGATGTTTACGTTCTGTTCGTTTGCAACGTCTCCCACCTTGGGGTTAGGCCTGACGTTAAAACCCACAACGATTGCCTTTGATACCGTGGCAAGCAAGATGTCTGATTCGCTGATTGCCCCGGTGGCAGAATGAACGATATTCACATTGACCTCTTTTGACGGAATATTGCCCAGCGCTTCGGCGATGGCCTCGATGGAGCCTTGAACATCTGCCTTTATTATCAAGTTCAGATCTTTTACAAGGCCTTCCTGCATCTGTTCGTAGTACTTTTCCAGGGTCAGCTTACTGGTCTTTGCCAAGTCCCGGGCCCGCTGCTTTTGAGCACGATGAAAGCTCACCTGTTTTGCCAGCTTTTCGTCATCCACGGCAAAAAACTCGTTTCCGGCCATGGGTACGCCTGAAAGCCCTTGAATCTCAACGGGAATGGAGGGGCCGGCCTCATCCACACGATCGCCGTGGTCATCAAGCATGGCCCGGATTTTTCCGTGGTGAAGACCACAAACGACCGGGTCGCCTCCGCGCAACGTCCCTTCTTGGACCAGCACCGTGGCCACGGCGCCTCTTCCAGGATCAAGTTTGGCCTCAATAACGCGACCCCTTGCAAGCTTGTCCGGATTGCTCTTCAGCTCCAGGATGTCCGCCTGAAGCAGTATCATCTCCAGAAGCTCGTCAATGCCTGTCTTTTGCTTGGCCGAAACATTCACAGATATTGTATCCCCGCCCCATGCTTCAGGGCTGAGGCCGTATTCGGACAGCTGGCGTTGAACCCGCTCGGGGCTTGCTTCTGGCTTGTCGATCTTGTTCACCGCCACAAGAATGGGAACTTCGGCTGCCTTGGCATGGTTGATAGCCTCAATTGTCTGTGGCATGACCCCATCGTCAGCTGCCACCACAAGCACCACCTGGTCGGTTAGTTCCGCCCCCCGTGCACGCATGGCAGTAAATGCTTCGTGGCCCGGCGTGTCCAGGAATACGACCTGCTGGTGATCCACTGTGACGCAGTAGGCTCCTATATGTTGGGTAATGCCACCTGCCTCGGCCTCGGTCACGTTGGTTTCCCGGATGGCATCCAAGAGAGAAGTCTTGCCGTGGTCCACGTGGCCCATGATAGTCACCACGGGTGGCCTGGGCTTCAATTTCTCGGGGTCGTCCTCTTCAACCCGAATGATGTCGTCCTCTTCAAAAGTGATTTTTTCGACTTCGTAGTCAAACTCGTTGGCAATCAGGGTTGCAGTGTCAAAATCAACGGCCTGGTTCAGCGAAGCCATAAGCCCAAGGGCCATTAATCGCTTGATCACTTCGCCGGCCTTTACTCCCATACGCTTGGCCAAGTCAGATATTACAACGGCTTCGTCAAGCTTGATGCGGCGTTTGATAGCCTTAGGCGTCGTGATCATGGGCTTGTCGCCCTTGATAGCCACCTTGCCCCTTTGGAACTTTCGGCCCTTGCGGCCTCTGAGCGTCCTTCCGGCGTAAAGGTCGTCCTTTTCCAAGACCTCCTTTTTTCGAAAGGTAATCTTCTTATTGAGAAAGCGCTTGTCTTTTTCGGTCGTCCCTGTCTGTTTTCTGTCCCTCCTCCTTGGCTTGCCCTTGGTGCCCTTGGCAGTGCGCTCTTTGCCTTCTTCCCTTGAATCGGCCGCAGACAATCCCGCTGCCTTTGCTCTTTTCTTGGCCGGTGGCGACAACCTTGTCTTAGGGGGTCTTTCGGCAGGGGGAGGTTCGGGCTTTGCTTCAGGCAACTTGACGATCTTGGCGGGTTTCCCCCTTTTTTGCTTTGGCCTTTTTTTGGCCCGGCCTTTTTTGGCTGCTTTGGCCTTTTTAGGTTTAGCCTCAACGGGTGCTTCTTCCGGCTGTGTCTCCTTTGCCTCGGCTTTTGCCTCCTCAGACACGACAAGCTTGACAACCTTTTCCTCGTCCGGTTTCTCAGAAACAGCAGGTGGGAGTTCGGTTGGTTCAGCCGCTTCCTGGGGCTCTAGGGGCTTTTTGGCCATCGGCTTGCGCCTTCTACGAATAACAGTGCCCCTGACCCGCTTTTCTATGACAACTTCTGACTTTTCTCCGGAAAGGACGTCCTTCACGCCAGATGCCGTCTGATCATCCAGCACACTCATATGACTCTTGACAGAGATATTCATGTCCTTCAACTTTTCCAGGAGCATCTTGTTCGTCATGTTAACTTCTCTGGCAAGCTCATATACTCGGATCTTGGTCATTTGTTTCCCCGGTGTAACTTGCATGGGCACTAGCGTCAGTTTCCACCCGAAAACGCCCGATCCCTTCACCTCCACCCAGGCCCTCCCCGGCTCGGCTGTCTTGGGCCCTGAGGCCCGAGACCCGAAGGGAGTTCGTCCAGGCCATCAAGGTGAGAATGCGATGGATTTCCAGATGGGCACTAATCCTCCGATGGCTCTATCAGCTGTTCAGAATCTTCAGCTTCCTGTGAATCGTCCTCAGTACCGTCTTGTTCTTCAGAGACATCTATCTGCTCTTCAGCCTCTTGTGAATCGTCCTCAGCACCGTCTTGTTCTTCAGAGACATCTATCTGCTCTTCAGCCTCCTCAGTATCGTCTCTTTCATCGGCTTCCTCGATGGCCATGTTCGCGGAATCAATCAAAGTCTGAGCCTTTGTCTTGCTGATCCCCTTAATCTGAATCAGTTCTTCGACAGAGGCTTTGACCAGCTCTTCAGCTGAGTAGAAACCTTGCTCGTAAAGGACGTCCGCGGTACTGGGACCTACGCCCGAAAGCTGTAACAACGATTCATAGCCGGTTCGCATTGCGTGGCCATAGTCAGCCTCGCTCTTGACATCAATGCCCCAACCGGTCAACTTGCTGGCCAGGCGGACGTTTTGACCCCGCTTGCCAATGGCAACAGAAAGGTAATCGTCCGGGACGATTACCTCCATAGACTGGGTCGTCTCGTCCATGACGACACGAGAGATTTCTGCCGGCGACAGGGCATTGCAGACAAATCTTGCCACGTCGGCGTGCCAAGGAATAATGTCGATTTTTTCACCTTTGAGTTCTTGAACCACGCTCTGGACCCGGCTTCCTCTTATGCCCACACAAGCCCCCACAGGGTCAATGTCTGAGTCATTTGACGCCACAGCGATCTTTGCTCGACTTCCGGGTTCGCGAGCAGCACCCATGATGTCCACTATACCTTCGCTGATCTCGGGCACCTCGTTCTTGAACAGACTCATCAGAAACTGCGGGTGGGTTCGGGACAATATGATCTGTGGCCCACGGCTTTCACGGAGCACGTCCAATATGTAAGCGCGAACCCTATCGCCCCGACGATAGCGTTCCCTGGGGACCTGCTCGTGTACCGGAAGAACTGCCTCTGTTCGTCCCAGGTTGACAATGATGTCGCCCCTGTCCATTCTCTGGACGATCCCGTTTATGATTTCTCTCTTTCTCTCAATGAAACTTTCATACACTACATCGCGCTCAGCATCCTTCATCTTTTGGATAATGACCTGCTTGGCAGACTGAGCAGCGATTCGCCCAAAGGCCATTGCATCCATCTTAGTGCCCAGGCTGTCTCCTACCTCGCAGCCCGAATCAAGCTTGCGGCCTTCTTCCAAAGTTATCTCAAGGTCTGGCTCAGAAATCTTCTCCACCACGTTCTTGAACTGAAAGATCTCAAGTTCACCCAGGTCATCATCATAGTGAACTTCGATATCAACGTCGGCGCCAAATTTTTTTCTGGCGGCAGACTTCAAGGCCTCCTCAAGGGTCTTGACAAGAACTTCTCTGTCGATACCTCGATCACGGCTGACCTGATCAATGACTCTTCTTACGTCTGACTCAATCATTTTGAGGGCTCCGTGCCGGATAAACCGGAATTAAGGACTTTTTACGAGACCATCAATAATCAAGGCGAGCCTCCACGATGGTCTCATACGGGATGCCAACTGCACGCTCTTTTACCATGAGTTCTACCACACCGTCTGAAAACCCGCTCAGTATTCCCTTAAATTGCCTTTTTCCTTCCACTGGTCGGCTGGTCTTTATCAGTGCCTTGCAACCTTGAAAGTGGACAAAGTGCTTCGGGGCCCTCAACGGCCGATCAAGGCCGGGAGAGGATAACTCCAAGTTGTATGGCCTCTCAAAGTCCACCTTTGCGTCCAAGATGTCTCCCAGTTGACGGCTCATGTCGGTGCAATCCTGCAGCGTGACCCCACCATCCTTGTCGATGATGATCCGAAGAGTCCAGCCGCTGTGCTCCCGGCGGTATTCCACATCCACCAGCGTGAGCCCTTCGGACCTGAGAAGCGGTTCAGCCAAGAGTTCCACCTCGGAAATAAGTTTTTTCGTCCATTCATTCATGACCAATAAAAAACGGGCGTTGCGCCCGTTTCCCCGCTGTGGCAAAACCTAAACAGGTTTTGATTCCTTGTTCTTAAGAAAAGCTCGAAGCCAACAAGTTACTTAGAACAACCACTGATCAAAGCAGACACCCCGGTCTTGCCGGGCGTCGCCTCGAAAAGGGAAAAGGGCGATCTTGTATCAGGGGTCTGGAGCGGGCAACGGGGTTCGAACCCGCGACACCAAGCTTGGGAAGCTTGTACTCTGCCAACTGAGCTATGCCCGCTCTGTACCTCAAGTTGTGAATTTATAACCATTGCCCC
>SDBT01014369.1_pt1 | contig 12630 bp, 7 predicted proteins | sample 2277101 | NCBI WGS metagenome assembly SDBT01 (sample SAMN10404973, study PRJNA504765) | marine sediment metagenome | isolation source: marine sediment core GS10_PC15, 103 cmbsf | place: Arctic Ocean: Southern Knipovich Ridge | collected 2010 | reverse complement strand
GCGTTGCGCTTGATTGGAGTGCTCGACGTACTGCACGAGTACGTCTCCGCGCTCAAATCGGCGCGCGCCTTGTCCTCGCACGCCCTCGCGCCCGCTCGCGACGCCACCCGTTGAGAAGTCCGGGCTAGGGTCGCAGTGCCTTAGGCCGAAATGGCCGGGCTCAGCGAGGCGAAGCGCTCCAACTCGAGCTGGCCGGCAGCGTGCGCTCGAGCATGCGGCGCAGCACCGGCCACGAATCGGCGGCTAGAACATTCACCGCCTCGAACCCCGAGAGCCTCGTGATCAAGCTGGTCCCCGCCTCCGTGCTGGTGGCCACCCCGGCTACAAGGTCGGGCTCGATCTCGAAGGCGGAGGTGACCCCGAGAACGGCATAGGGGTCGGCGACGCAGAGGATGGTCGCGCGAATGTTGTCGGTGATCTCCTCGATGGCCAGATCGGTGTTGTAGGGCTCTATCGGCGAAGCACCGACCTCGATCACGGCCACATCGGCCTCGACTGAGGCGATCTTGGACATGAGCTGGCGGCACGCGGGACGATACTCATCGGCGGTGCAGGCGGTGGAGGGCAGGCCCTGGTCGACAAAGTCGAAGACGTGGTCGGCGCCGGCGTCCTGCATGGCGAGGATATCGCGGTGCCGCCCAGCCCCCGTCATCTTGGCGCCGACCACCCGTGCACCCATGTCCTTGAGGATTCGGATCAGGATCCTGGCCGTCGTCGTCTTCCCAGCCGACATCGAGGTACCCACGACCATGACAACGGGCAGGTGGAAGGGCCTGTCCGGCACGGGCTCGACATAGTCGGTCATCGTCGCCTTCCTGCCATCGACGATGACATGACCCTCGTAGTCGAGCTCCAGCAGAGACCCGATCTCCGTCGACATCGACGTCACCCGGCCCAGCAGGCCCGCAGCGGTCAGCGCTTGCATGCGGCGGTCATCTTCGATGGCGCGCCAGTCGCCGACAACCTCGAGGGTGGCAATTCGCACACCCAGGGCTCCGACGACGCGATCGCCACGAACCAGGTCCGTCATGCGCCCGTTACGCAATTCGAGGCGTGCATTGGGGCTCGATCGCGTCATGACCTCCCCGACGACGTAGTCACCCCTCCCCCACTGCTCTCTGGGGAGGAGCTCGATCAAAAAGGAGACGTCCGGCAGGTCGGAGATGCGCGTCAGGGACGAGAAGAAGATGCTCATTGTCCCGTATTCCCGTACTCGAGGTCTGCGCCGATCAGAAGCGCAGGAAGTAGGTGAGCTTCACGATGATCGCACGGTCGATCAAGTTGATATTCTCCGCCACTCGGCTCTCGTTGTACACCACGTAGAGGTCGCTGCCGGGCTTGTAGATGTAGCGCAGCCGGATGTTCGACAGAAACTGATCGAGCTGGCTGTTGTACTGGACCAGCCCGCGCAACGACAGAAGCGTATTGAGGTCCAGCCCGAAGCGCGTGATCACCAGATCCGTGACGAACACTCCCTGCGGCAGATCAACGTCGTTGCGGTCCCAGGCGACCGCGAGGTCGAAACGTGCTCCGATGCGCACGGAGCCCTCGAGCTTGAGGTTCTTCCGCGTGCCGCTCCAGAAGTCGCCCCAGGTGTAGTTGAAGGTGGCTGCTACCGGCCGGCTCGCATCCGACTGCGCCTCGAGGTTGACCTCGCCCCAGTCGTACTCACCGGTCGGGACAATGACGCCCGGAATGATCTCGAAGGGGAAGTCGAGCCTTTCGTAGATGTTGTTGTAGGCGATGCTGAGTTTGTCGCCACGCGGCAGGAACATGTCGTAGTCGAAGTGCAGGAAGTGACTCTCCAGCCGGCTCCCGAGGTCGGTCGTGAAGATGAGCGAGGCGTGGGGGGCGAGGTTACGTACCCAGGCGGCGTCCGGGTATGGCGTCCAATGCATCGAGCCGCTGTACTGGCGCACCCCGAAGCGGTTGACGAAGCCGAGCTCGGGCCTGTAGGCATCACCGATCTGCAGTGCCGAGCCCGTCGCCTGCCACAGCGACGTGCCCCAGTCGAAGCGGGCTTGGCCGGACCAATCAGTGCCCGCCACGTCGGGAGTATCGGTCTTCATCCACCAGGCATCGACGGTGGTCTGCTCGTTGACGGCCCAGCGACCGTCGAATCCCAGCGCGCGATTGTAAGTGTCTGAGCCGGATTGCCGGTTGGTGAGCAGCATGCCGACGCGGGAGCGCTCGGCCAGGTCGCGAATCACACGCACAACTGAGTAGTTTTCCGACTGCAGACGGTCTGTGGCCTTGCTTTGCATCACCAGGGTACCGAGCGACCAGCCTCCTATCTTGCCGGTCAGGCGACCGCCGCCGTACAGGGGCACTAGGCCGAACTCCTCCGAGATCCCGATGCGACGAGAGTGGAAGCCGACCATGCTGACCGAACCTCCACGTGAGAGGCCACTGCCGGTACCGAACTCGAACAATCCGGCATTCTCGAGGAAGAACTCCCTCTTCTCGGGGAAGAAAAGAGAGAAGCGCGTCAGGTTGATCTGCTGGTCATCTGCCTCGACCTGAGCGAAGTCGGTGTTGAGGGTCATGTCGAGGGTCATGTTCGGGGTGATGCCCCACTTTGCATCGAGCCCGATGTCACCGTCGAAGCTGCTCTCGTGGGAACCGGAGTCATCCAAGTGCGGCGACGCTTCCGGCGCCGGCAACTGCAGGGCGCTGCCGGTGACGAAAGGCAGCAACTGAATGTTGCGGGACCGGCCGATCGATTGGAGGCCGGTCATCATTCCCGACAACGAGACGCGAGTGGCGTTGTACTGCCGTGGAATCGGAGCCCAGTACGACTCCTCACTCCGCCGCCGCACCGTGCGACGGAAATTGATACCCCAGACCTCGGAGTGCTCCGGCAGGTACCGTAACGACCAGAATGGAATGGCAATCTCTGCCGTCCAGCCCTCGTCGTTGATCTCGGCGGCGGCCTGCCAGATCACGTCCCAGTCGCGGTTGAAGCCTTCCCCGCCTCGCCGCGCCAACAAGCTGGTGCCCATCTCGCCGGTGATCTGCGCGTCGAGCCTCGCCCCCATGGGGTTGGTTTCGAAGTAGAAGCCGTTGCGATGGTCGTGGAATGTATCGAGGGTGACGACGAACGAGTCGCTGTTGTCGTTCGGCTGGTCGCGGCGCAGTACGTTCGCGACGATGAGCTCAGGGTTGCGGTCAAAGCAGAAGGCCGCGATGTAGATCATCCCCTCGTCGAAGAGGATTCTGACTTCCGTGCGCTCGCTGGCGGGTTGCCCCTCATCGGGAGTCGACTGGATGAAATTGGTGATGACCTGGGCTCGGCGCCAGACGTCGTCGTCGAGCACGCCATCGATCACGGGGGCCGTCTCGGTGAAGGTCGCCTCGGCTCGAAAGAGGCGGTCAGCCTGGGTGAGCTCGGTTTCGTCGATCTCAGCCACCGCCAATGCGGCGCCGGCCTGCTCCGCGCGCTGAGCCTCCGTCTGGACCACTGTTTCCTGACCCTGTGCCTGGCAAGGAAACAGCGCTGCCTGACAAAGCCCCAGGGCGAAGCCCATGAGCCAAACTGCTCGAAACAGGGAAAGGGAGCGTTGCACGAGTCGACCCTCGTATGGCAAGGGGTGCCAGGTAGTGTCTTCCGGCAAGCCTACCGCAGGGTTGTGTCCCAAGACAGCTTTCGAAAGAGCCCTTGCCCGAGCTTCTCACCGGGCTAACTGGTGAACCGGGCTGGTAGAATTCCGGCAACATGCTCGCGACCTGGATCGCCTTTCTCCTTTACGCCGCTGCAGCGATCAGTCTGGGCTGGGTGGCGCACCGTAGACACGAAAGCGGCGACGCCTACTGGACGGCGGGCCGCAGCCTCGGCGCGGCCTCGGTGGGGTTGTCGATCTCCGCCGGGTTTCTCTCGGTTTCCTGGTCGTGCGTCTATGCGGTGCAGCTTTTCTACTGGTACGGCCTCGGCGCCATCTGGCTGATTACCGTCCCCTGGATCATCGCCCTCGCCGGGATCTACTGGCTGGCTGGGCGTTATCACGACCTACCAGCATTCAGCCAGCCGGAAATGGTAGGGACGCGCTTCGGCAGGGGTGCCCGGCGCATCGTGGCTCTCGCCCTGGCGTTCGTGTTTCTGGTGTGGGGTGGCGCAGAGATCTACGTTGCCGCCATCTTGTTGGCTCCTATGATGGGCCTTTCCGGCGCCACCATGATTTTCCTGATCAGCTTGGTGGTCGGGATCTACGCCACGCTCGGCGGCTTCCGTGCCGTCGTCAACACCGACAAGCTGCAGTACACGATCGTCGTGTTGTTCATCCTGGCCATGGCTTGGCTGGCTGGTCAGGGTCTCCAGGACACCGCTGAGACTCTCGAAGGGGTTGATCTGCTGGGTGCAAAATCAGGCCAGCGCTGGGACGCATTGCTCGCTCCGGGCTTGCTGACCATCCTGCTGACCCTGGCTGCCTATTTGCCCGGCTGGGTCTTCGAAACTGATCTCTGGCTGCGCGTGCAGGCCGCCCGGGATCCACGAGCGGCGCGCCGCGGAGTGCTGCTGGCGGCTCTCAACGGACTGCTGTTCGTTGGCCTGCTGCCCATGTTCATCGGCATCGCCGCCCTGACCATTTTTCCGGTAGTGGATGGACAGTTCCCCGCAATCGTGGGCAACGAAGGAGACGCCATCTTCGCTGCGCTGGTTCAGAGCTTCGCCCCGGCGTGGCTGCAGATCGGCGTCGCCGTGGGGCTCGTGGCTGCCGCCATGAGCACCATCGACACCTGCAGCAATGTGATGGCATTGAGCGTCGCCTACGACCTTCTCGAGTTGCACGAAAAGCCACACTCCGGACGAGCCTCGCAGGCGGTCACCGCCGCATCCGTGGTCGCCGCGTGCCTGTTCGCGCTCAACACCGAGTCCCTGTGGGACATCTTTTATCTCTCCTCGGGCATTCTCACGACCACCGTTGCGTTCCCCGTCGCGGCCGTATTCCTGCCCTGGGCAAAGCCACGCACGGTCAGATGGTCGGCCACAGCAGGCTTTGCCGGCACCATCATTGCCTACTTGCTGGAAAGCCGCGGAGCTCTCGCCGCCCTGCAGCCCGCGGCGCTCACGGGCTCTGGTTTGGCATTCATCTTCTGGGGGATCCTGGCTGCCGCCGCGGGCGCTCTTCTGGGCCAGTTCAGCTCGAAGTAAACTTGGCTTTACGTAAAGTCTACTTGACATTATCCTGGCAACACCCTATGCTGCGGGCATGGCACTACGATCGAACGTTCGGCAATTCCGGGAATCGAAGGGACTTCGTCAGGACGACCTGGCCCAAGAGGTCGCGGTTTCCCGTCAGACCATCATCGCTGTGGAAAAGAATGGCTACACCCCTTCCACCGAGCTCGCTTTGCGCCTCGCCCATGTCCTCGGGGCGACCGTCGAGGAGCTGTTCAGCCTGGAGGATTGAGATGCGTCGCTCGGGCCTGTTGTCAGAGATCTCCGCGCCTCTGGTGGCGCTGGCAGTAGCCTTCGGCGCAGCGATTCTGCACCTCCCCGCCCTGCTTGTGGCGACGTCGCTGGTCTGGTTCGGACCGGCTCTCCTGCGTCGCGCCAGCGCTTTGGATCCACTCGACGAACGCGAGGCCGAGGTCAACCGAGTTGCCCAGCAGATCAGCCTCTCCGTGCTGCTGGTCCTCGTTACCGTGCTGCCGTTCCTGCTGACTGTTGGCGACACTCGTGACGCACCCTCTTTACGCAGCGAGTGGCTCGACGTCGGTTTTCTGGTGGCAGGGATCTTCTATCTGCGTGCGGCAGTCATGCTGCACTACACCGTGCCGCGCACCGTGGCAGCGCACCTGGCGGGACTCGCGGCGACGCTTACGGCGACCCTGGGCATCCTCGGCAACGCATGGTTCTACCCCGGTAATCTGCCGGCCATCTTCTTCATCGTGCCGCTGATCTGCCTGTTGCCGCACGCGGCGGCACTGCTCTGGAAGTCCCTCGCGGCGGCCATGTGGGCCGCAGGGGCTTGCCTGACGACCCTGGTGATACTGGGCATACCGAGCCCGCTCGAGGTGGTCTGCGCCGCAGGTCTCCTGGTAGTCCCGTGGCTCCTCGCCGCGTACTGGATCTTCAGCGCGAGGAACGAGGAGTAGCCCGGGCTAGATCAGTCGTCCCCTACCTCTTCCACCAGGGTGTCGCCGCCCTTTTCGGCTTGTAGCTTTTGCCGGCCCACCTCGCCCTTCTTGTAGTCGCTCTCCGCGTAGATCTTCAGGAAGGCGTCGACACAATCCGGGTCGAGCTTGGGCCCGGATTCTTCCCGCAGCACCTCGATTACTCGCTCCGGCTGCATGGGCTTGCGGTAGGGTCGATACGACGTGACACCCTCGTAAACATCGCAGACCGCGATAATGCGCGCCCCGAGACAGATGTCCTCACCTCGAAGGCCCAGCGGATAGCCGCTGCCGTTCATGCGCTCGTGATGCTGGTGGACAATTTCGCTGGCCTTGCCGAGGAATTGAATGGGCTCGAGAATCTGCGCCCCGTATGCGGGGTGCATTTTCATCACCTCCCACTCCTCGTCGGTGAGCTTTCCCTCCTTGTTGAGAATGGCCTCGTCGATGCCGATCTTGCCGACATCGTGCAGCATGCCGCCGCGCGCAATCTCCTCGATTTCACTCTCTGTCAGGCCCATTTTCTCAGCGATGGCGACAGCGTAGCGAGAGACGAGGTCGGAGTGGCCACGCGTGTACCGATCCTTGACTTCGACCGCCTCGGCCAGCGACATCACCAATCCCAAGTAGTTCTCCTGGAGGTCACGGTGCAGCTGGGCGTTCTCGATGGAGATGGCGCCCTGGGACGAAAACGCCATCATCAGATCGACGTCCTCCTGCGTGAATCGGCGGCGGGCGGAGCGGCTGTCCACGTAGATGACCCCCATGAGGGGATCCTCGCGGCGGGTCCTCGAAATGTAGCTCTGTGAGTACTTGAGCGGGATGGCAACAGCGCTGCGCAGGTCGAGTGCCTGGATGCTGGCTTGCGCCTCGAGGTTGGGATCGTCTGCGACATCATTGACAACCACTGCTTGGCCGCTCTCAACAACGCGACCAACGATGGTCTGGCTGATCCCCTCCCGCTTGATGGAGCGCTCCGACTCCTCGCCGACCATCTCGAAGACCACCTCCAGCTCACCGTTGTCCTGTGTGAGGAGAATCATCGCGCGAGACCCTGCGGAGATCGCCAGAATGCCCTCGAGAACGAGCTCGAAGACCTCGTCGCGCTCCAATGACGTCGTGATGGCCTTGTTGACCTCGATCAGGCGCCGGAGATTGTCGACATCACTGACGGCGGTCTGCGAAATGTCGTACTGCATCTGGGTCATCGTCATGTCCAGCCGGGACTCCTCGGCTGAAAAGTTGATCGGATGCTCGCTGTCGCCGCCCAGAACCAGCTCGTCCCCGCTCCGCAGATCCCACTCTGTGATCCGCTCGCCGTTGACGAATACCCCGTTGGTGCTGGTGTCCTCGAGGCGGAAGACACCATCGACGTAGCGAATCAGAGCATGCCGGCGAGAGATGCTCGGGTGGGTCAGGACAAGGTCACAAGAGACGTCGCGACCGAGTATGGTCGGTCGCTCCATCGGAAGCAGGAAGCGATTCGGAGGCCCGGTCGGATCGTGAACCAGCAAGGTGGCCATTGATTCCCTCTACTCCTCCAGAGACTCCTTGGCGAGGCGTTGCACCGCTCGCAGGTCGGTCTTGCCCGTGCCCAGAACGGGCAGTTCCTCGATCTTGATAAAATCGTCCTTCTTCGGGATGAAGAGGTTGGGCAGGCCGCGTGTCGTGAGCTTGTCGATCAACTCTGGAATCAGATCGACGTCGACCGTGTGAATAACCGCGAGGCGCTCGCCGCGACGTGCGTCGGTGACCCCGGTCACGGCGAACACACGGTCATCGACCTCCGCTACTTCGTGCAAATGCTCCTCCACAACGCCGTGCGGCACCATCTCTCCAGCGATCTTCGAGAATCTCGAGAGCCGGTCGGTGATGCTCAGGAAGCCATCCTCGTCGAGCTTGCCGATGTCGCCCGTGACGTACCAGTCACCGCGCATCGCCTTCGCGGTCAGGTCGGGGCGATGGAGATACCCGGTCATGAGGTTGGGACCCTTGACCAAGATCATGCCTGCCTCGCCGGGCGGCAGCATCTCAAAGGTATCTGGATGGACGATACGTACCGACACACCGGGGAGCGGCTGCCCGACCGTGGCGCGGCGCTGTGCCGGTTGGTAATAGCCGGGGCCACGATAGTCAGGGCCGTTCAGCGCAATGGCAGGAGCACATTCCGTGGCTCCGTAGCCCTCATGGACGCCGATGCCGAAATGATCCGTGAACGCCCGGGCGCCGCGCTCGGTGAGCTTCTCCGCGCCGGCCACTACGAGGCGCAGGGACCCGAACTGCGCGGGGGTACAACGACGCACGTAGAGTTGCAGAAAGGTCGGCGTGGCGATCAAAACCGTGAGGCGGTAGCGCTGGATCATGTCGCCGATGACGGCGGCATCGAGGGGGCTCGGATGGTAGACAACCGCCATGCTGTTGTTGACGGCGAGCCACAGGGTGGCCATATAGCCGAACGAGTGGAAGAAGGGCAGGATTCCCATGATGCGGTCGTGCTGGGATGCCTGCATGACTTGTGCTACCCCTTCGACATTCGTCTCGATATTGAACTGGGTCAGCTCGATACCCTTCGGGTCGCCCGTGCTACCGCTACTGAAGATGATCGTCAGGACGTCATCGGGTTTCATCCTGCCGCGGCCCCCACAGGCACGCTCGAGGACTCCTAGGGGCGCGAAGAGCGCCAGGAATAGAGCCGCCATCCGGTCACCCAACCCGATGCCCTTGGCCACGTCCTCCAACCAAATCGGCTCGATCCCATCGGGGAGCTCGAGCTTGGCCTTGGCCAGAAACATGCCGCTGGTCACGACGGTCTTGAGACCGGCCTGCCGCGCTGCCGAGCTCATGCCGGAGTGGCCCGCGGTGTAGTTGAGATTGACGCTCACCCGCCCGACCAAGGCCGCCGCGATATTCACCAGGGCGCCGGCGACGCTGGGTGGCAGCAGGATCCCGACGCGCCGCTGACCTTCCCAGTGGGGTCTGAGCGCACGGGCGAGAGCGACCATCCCGATTAGCATCCCTATGCGGGTAACTCGAGGCCGCCTGCCGTCAGCCATCGCAAAGCGGAACGGCCGCACACGCGCCCGCCGGATGAAGGCCAGGCAGATGGGCCGGCTGTCTCTCTTGCGATACTCCCAGGCACACGTCCCGAGCTCGCGAACAGCCGCCCGCACCTTGTGGATCGGGGATCCGGGCGGCAGCGGCTCACCAAAGCAGACCGTCACCGGGTACGGAAAGCGACGCGGCAGCTTGGTGATGAAGCGACCGCCGGAGCGGCTAAAAATACTCCCCCAGACGCGGTCCAGGTTGACCGGGATGATGGGCGTGTCGCGCCCCTCGACAATCCGCTGGTAGCCGCGCTGGAAGGGCAACATCACTCCGGTCCGGGTGATCTGCCCCTCGGGGAAGATGCACACGAGCTCCCCTTCATCGAGGTATTGGCCGGCCCGCTTCAAGGCCTTCAGCAACTCCTTCGGCCCCGCGCCGGGAGAGATCGGGATCGCCCCCAACGATTTCATGAAGGGCTTGAACAGTGGGTAAAAGAAATACGTCGAATCGACCACGAAGCGAATCGGGCGATCGATGCTGGCCAAAAGCAGCATTCCGTCGATGAAGGAAACGTGGTTGGGCACCAGCAATGCGCCGCCCTCCTGCGGGATACGGCGGCGATCCACCACGTTGAGCCGATAAACGGTGTGGGTCATCAGCACCAACACGAGGCGGAGGAACGCGTCGGGCATCAACCGCAGGGCCCAGAGCGTGCCCCCAGCCACGGCGAGCGATGCCGCCAGCAGAATCCTGGCGGGCGACAGGCCAAGCTGCCCTAGCGCGCTGGCCGCCACCGAGCCCGCCAAGATGCCGGCAAAAACGAAGATGTTGGCAACGGCGATGACGGAACCGCGCCGATCGGCCGGCGCACGCCACTGCATGATCGCGTGGATTGGGACCAGCACCAGACCGCTGGACACGCCGAGCAGTGTCATGAGCACGAGAGTCCCGGGGAGCCCCGGCTCGATCAGGCCCAGCAGCAGCGTTGCGATCGCCATACCTGTGGCACCCAGCGGCATGAGGCCGTACTCGACCTTGCCTGCCGACAGCTTGCCCGCGAAGACGCTGCCGATGGCGATGCCGATGCCGAGGACCGCCAGCGGCAGGCCGGCGAGCGTATCGCTGAGACCGAGTGTCGACTTGCCGTAAATCAGAATGTCCTGTCCGAGGAGGCTGGCGATCGCCCACAGGTAGACCGAGCCGATCGTCGCCAGCCGCAGCACGCGGTCCGCCCGAATCGCGTCCCAGGCACCCTTCAGTGTCGCCACCATACCGCCCGCCGAGCGAGCTGCAGGGACTCGCGGCACGGTGAACGCAGCCACGAGGCCGAGAAACGCCAGTCCCGTGAGGATTACACCGACGAGCCAAGGTCTGCCCCCTGACAGGTCACCGAGCAGGCCGGCGGCGGCCGTGCCCGCGATGATCGCCAGCATCGTCCACATCTCCAATAAGCCGTTGCCCTCGGAGAGCTTCTCGTGAGGCAGAACTTCCGGAAGAATGCCGAACTTCGCGGGACTGAACAACGCACTCTGAGCCCCCATGAAGGCCAGGATGAGGAATGGCATGAGCGGCTCGTCAGGCGCCTCGTAGAGGGCATACGTTACAGCCCCCATGAGCAGGACCTCGAAGACTTTCATGGCGAGGATAATCGTTCTCTTGCTGATCCGGTCGGCAATCACCGCCGCGGGCAGAGAGACGATCATCAGCGGCAACGTCAAGGCCACGAAGGCCAGCGTGGTTTGGGTCTGGGAAGCCGTCTCGTAGGCCGGCGTGCCGACAGCGGCTACGACGCTGCGCATCGCCAGGAATGCGACGAAGACCTTCAGGGCATTGTCGTTGAAGGCACCGAAGAACTGGGCTATCAACAGACCCCTCAGGGGGCGCTCCGGATAGCCGGCATCGTGGCCGCCGTTAGCCTCGGGCGTGGCGCTCCGAATGTCGTTTTGGTCGTCCACTTTCCAGCCCCGATCTGTGAGATTTGCCGGACGCCCGCCTGCGAGGCCGCCCGGCTGGCTCATCCCAGCGCAAAGGCACACCTGACTTGCATATGAGTCAGCTTGGCATTTCTATCGTCAACGGCGCGGCGGCTCAAGAGGAAAGCGGTATTCAGCGAAGACGTTCGACAATGAGCTCGATCGGATGGCGGGCTCGATTCTGGCTCAAATCGCCGATCTGCGAGCGGCAAGAAGTCCCACTGGCGAGAATCTCGAACCGGGGTGGAGCCCCCTGCCCCGCGCCGCCCGACTCAGCCTCTTCACTCCCAGCCCCATTCCTCCCGGGTTCGGCCTGTAAGGAGTCGATCTCCTGGAGTAATCGGTTCCCGAGCTCGATGCTGACGTCCGCGAATTCGGCCTTGAATCCGAACGAGCCTGCCATCCCACAGCACTCGGCCGTGGTCACACGAACCTCGAGCCCGGGCACTTTGCCGAGCAGCGACACTGCCGGTTCCAGCCAGCCCATCGTCTTCTGCTGGCAGTGACCGTGCAGGATGGCGACGGTCGGTTCGATCTCATCGTCCCGGAAGAGGACCTCAGCACCGCGCTGTTTGACGATTTCATCGATGAAGCCCAAGAGCTCACGGCACGAGCCGGCGACACGATGTTCGGTTTCCGCATCATCACCCATCAGCCTCGGGTGCTCGTCGACCAGCGCCGCCAGGCAGGAGGGTTCGACCCCGATCATCGGGAGGCCGGCAGCCACCAACGGCCCCAGTACCCCTTGCAAACCTCTGGCCTGCTCTCGAGCGGTGCCCAGCATCCCCTGCGACAACGCCGCCCGGCCACAGCACTGTCCCGCAACCAGAGCCACCTCGAATCCGAGCTTCTCCAGCGCCGACACCGCCGCCTTACCAACCTCGACATCAAGGTAGTCCATGTGGCAGTCGGCGACGAGAACCAGGGGCATGCGCTCCAGATCTGCCGTGTCCTCAACGCCCGGCCCGCGCTCCGCGTCCGGCGCGAACGCCTCAGCTTCAATCCGAGTCTGCAGCACGGCGCCGCCGCGCTCCCGGTGCCAATCTGCCAGGCGGATGCGACGGGGCAATGGCAGGTGCCGCCACCGGTCGAGGCCAACGAGCCAGCTCATCAACAACCGCGAGGGCCACAGGGGGGCTATCCACGAGGAAAGCGGGGCCCACGCGCTCGCCGCCTGGTAGACACGCAGCGGATTGCCGAAGAAGCGCGAGCGCAGCTTCAGCCCATGATCCTCTGCGTCGGGCAACAATCCACTGAGGACGCGCTCCTCCACGATTCCGCGCTGCGGCCGCCTGTCGGCGGCGATGCGATCGCGAAGAACGGCGTTCATCCAGGGGATGTCGATGTGGACGGGGCAAACATCCTGGCAGCGAGAGCATGTGGTACACAGATCATTGAACTCGGCGGCCTCGTCGAGGCCACGAGTTCCAGCCTCCCAGGCGTTGCCAATCCCGGAGTGATACGTATGACCGCCATAGACGTGCCCTCCCAGGGCCTG
>SDBT01014368.1_pt1 | contig 12631 bp, 33 predicted proteins | sample 2277101 | NCBI WGS metagenome assembly SDBT01 (sample SAMN10404973, study PRJNA504765) | marine sediment metagenome | isolation source: marine sediment core GS10_PC15, 103 cmbsf | place: Arctic Ocean: Southern Knipovich Ridge | collected 2010 | reverse complement strand
CACCGGTACCGTCCTCCTGTACTACTTCGGTGAGTACACGATGTTCGGTCAGATGGAAGGTCAAAAGCAGCAGGAGTTCTGGGATGACCGACATAGCCGTGGTCGATCAAGAAATAGAGACGACTTCGACGATAAGTTCTAAGACGCTCCCGATCATCGCCCACAAGGGCGGTCTGGAGCTGATTGATGCGGAGTGGAAGCTGAACTCCGGGCGTACCGTCAAGTTCCGCCTGGTGTCCGATAATGGGCCGCTCCTAATACATCCGTTCCTCAGTTTTGTGAGGCGGCGCGGCAATCGAGTGGGATCCAGATTCATGGTGGCGATCACCAGGGTTGGCGATGACCAGATATTCTTCCAGGGTGAAATGATGCTGGCGGGCGGAGGCAATCCCCTGGGTCAGGGAATGTGGGTGCGGTTCTGGTTGGATGAGGAAGCGTCTTCACATCCGTTCGCGGGCTGTGCCGGCAGGCGTGGCGATGATCCCGGAGATATGTTCGAGGCCGCGTTTGTCGAGCTGGACGACGATGATCGACCGATCAACCAGGAGAAGCGGGATAGAGTCGAGCGGCACAAGAAGCCGAATAATCCACTATGCAGATGGGCGGCATCCAGGAGTCACGACAAATTGTTCCTGCACTACCTGGCGGAAAATATCCAATTACCGAATAAGAAAACCAGGTCAGTCAAATGGTGGGACTCTCCAGGTGAGGAGCGAGTTGCCAGGTACATCCGCTGGGTGTGCCAAATAGAGTCCAGGTCAGACCTGGATAAGAATCCGAAAGCAGCGGAGCTATTTCATGAACGAATCAGAAGACCCTACAGCGAGTGGCGTGGCACCTCTGAGGATTAGCGTCAGCCGGCACGAGAAGAACCTGCGCGAGATGCGTTGCATCGTGACCGAAATGTTTCCGGTCACCCTGCATCATTGCCATGGAGGATCGATGCTCAACCTGGGTGAGGCGTTTCAAAACCCTGGGATGGCGGAACGGAATAATCCGTTCTTTCAGATCCCGCTGATGCTGGAATATCACACTGGCCAAAGAGGCATCGACGGATCGATTGGAGTGGATACCTGGGAGGCTTTATACGGCACCCAGGTAGAGTTTCTGGGCGAAGTGAATGACAATCTGGAGTACGACATATGGGAGCAAGCGATATTGTGGAGCAAGGAGAACTGGAAGTCAGCGACACCAGTGGAAAGCCATCTGTCTTGAGATTGGAGCTGCCCTGGCCGCCGACCGCGAATCACTACACTGGCTACCGGGTTGCCGGCAAAGCGCCGAAGCAATTCGTCCAGGCATATCCGACCAGCCAGGCGAAGGAGTTCCATCGTAATGTCCAGTCGATCGTGATGCGTGATCGTGCAGCGATGGGCTGGAGTTGCCCATTGAAGCTGTCGGCCTGGACCTACCCACCTGACAGACGTAAGCGGGACACGTCCAACTTGTTCAAGATGCTGGAGGATGCCCTGCAACGGGCTGGCGTATTTCATGATGACTACCAGATTGCGGAGCATCACGTATGGCGGACAACTCATATCGTAAAAGACGGAATGGTGGTTGTCGAGTTGGAGCCGACTATGGTATTGTGAGTCACCGAATTGCTAGTCCGTGTGACCACTGGTGATCACAATGAAATTCTGACGTACCATCCCCCTGGCAACCTTGATGCTCTAAATCCTATCAGGCTCCGTGACTGTACCCGCATTCTCGATGGCCTATTCTGGCGAATGAAAATCCTGGTTGCCTTTATTCGAGAAGGGCCCTCAATCGAGGGCCCTTTTCTTTTACGTGAACTGGGCGATTGCCCTGGAGATCTTGGCTCCTGGTCGCATGTATTCTTTGGCGATCTGGATCCAATGAGTGACGTACTCGTGAGCCTTGTCTATCTGCTCGTCGGTGGCTTCCGCGAACAGAACTGAGTATGGCTTGCGATCCATACCACCGTAGCTGCCTCCACCGACTATCTGAAGCAGGTTAGCGTCAGCTAAGCAGCCCATGTAGGAATGATTGCAGCTTCCGTACACCTTGTTCGAGTAGTCCAGGACCAGGTTGATCTCTTTGATCTTGGTGCGTCTGTTCATAATACCTTTTACTCCTCTGGTAGATCGTCGATTATGTCCTGGAGCTTGAATCGATGGTTCTCCCGCTCCTCCTCTTTGTCCGACCACAAGGCCGGGTCTCGATGTTCGTTGACGTGCTGGCGGATCAGGTCTGTCATGACCTTGGGCTCCAGCGCATCCAGCTCCCAGGACTCATCTCCGTACTGGGCGACGTAGCTTTCGAAGCGACTGTCTGTCATCTTGGCCGGATTCGGCGGCGGATTATATTCCTCGATCTGATCCATGTTCAGCGCCAGGCGCTTGACGGTGGCTTCGCCGGAATAGCCCAGGAATATATCGAGACGGTCTTGGTTGTCGCGAGTCATGTCGATGCCGGATGGGTCATGATCTCCGAAGTGGAGGATGGTGGTCACCTGGTCGCGCTCGCTTGAGTAGTGCCTGGCGCGTCGATAAGCTCGCCACTGCTCCGACTGGGAGACGTAGCCGATACATGCGAAGTAGGGCACGTCCATCTCGTCGCAGACTTCCGCGATGACACCGATCAACGCATTTTTCTCGATCCACACCTCGACTCGCTCAGGTTGGTTCGCCCACATATCGATCTCATAGGTGTCGAGCGCATCCTGGATGGCCTGGCGTGGTCCGGTGTAGTGGTAGTTCGACTTCACGTTCCTGGTGCGATCCTCGATCGACTGCCAGTCCACCAGGCCGGCGAGCCTGGCGTCGTTGATGATCGAACCCAGGCGCTTGTAGGACTTGTGCGTGTTCGGCAACAGGGCCCTGGCCACGAACTGGTAGTAGATCTGCCGCAGTGTCAGGATGAATCCCTGGGCGAGGTACTCGTCGGTGATGTCGTTGGCCTGAGAGATGATGACCAGCGATGAAGCCTTGAAGTTCTTCGGTACGAATAGCTGTTTCATGATTCAATTTCCCAAGATTTGAATGTTGAGTTTTCGTGGTGTTCCAGGAATTCACGCGAGTCCATTACATTGTTCGTGTCAGGATGTTCGAGCAGAGCTTGCTGAGCTTTATTGAGTTCAGGGGCTCGATAGGATTTGCATGATTTATTTGCAGAGATCAGAGCGCCAGCGCATTGTTGTGTGCCCTCTGGATTTCCATTTTCTTTAATCGTGAGATGGCATGAGAAACCGCCTTCACTCATGATTTGCTCAATAAGATCAACCGGCTTCCAGGGGCCGAGCCATCCCGCTAGTGCGGTGTTACGAAACGGGCAGGCTTTGCATGGCTTTGATGTTGTCTTCATGATTTCTCCATTTCCTCCGTGGTTAGCACTGGTTGGTCGTTTGGACTGTAGGCAATATCGTCAGCAGCGATGACTACATATCCACCGACAGCCTGATAAACAGCTTCGACAACACCGCGAGTAGCACCGTCATACAAAACTCTCACCTCGGATTTTTCTGGCAGGGTTTGTAATTTTTCAATGAGTTCATCAACTGTGTTAATTCTCATTACCAGCCCTCCTTGCGAGCTTGTTCCAGAGCGTCGTGACCAGCTACCGTCATCTTGTCATCGATAGTGGTCAGACCGCGGTTGTAGAGACCGTAGCGTCCTGCTGCGGCACCGTGCCCACGTCCAGGACGGACTGATCCGCCTTCTCGTGATGCGCCGGCTGACAACTGTTTGAGCATGTTGTCGGTGAGCTTGAAGTCGGTCCAGGTTTGTTTACTCATGAGATGCCTTCCTTTGCTTTAGCCATCCAGGTTCTAGCGGCCTTGGTTGATCCTTTGCGCTTAGCGATTCCTCCGAACGATCGGAGTCCATTCTTCAGGGCGACGCCCGCTGGGCGCATGAATTGTTCCTCGGTCTTCGGCTTAGTGATGTGGACGAGACCGTGGCCCTTCAACATGACGATGTGCAGTGAGGATCTAGCTTCGACGACCAGGGCAACTCCGACCTGCTGATGGCCGGCTTTGTCGTGGTGATAATGAACAAACTGGGGTTCCATTCCATACTCCAAAAACTATACCCGAATGACCATTATATCAAAATGACAACATGGTTGCATCTCGACAAAATGGAAATGACCCTTAATCAGGGGAGTCGGTCTAGTATCCATGCGGTGTCCAGAGCCTCGAAAATTTATTTTCAGGTCTTTGCGACCAATTCAATTCCGCGGCGGTTTCGGATGTTGTGATCAGCGCAACCGGCGCACATCACGTAGACATGACGACCATCACGCTGATGGAAGACAACCTTGTCTCCAGGCTGCCCGCAAGGGACTGGCTCACCGTCGATGCAGATCCCCAGCATGTTTGCTTCTTGGCATTTACACTTACTCAGATCCATGATCTTTCTCCTTAAAAAAAAGGGGGCCCGAAGGCCCCCTCCGGTGCGGGTACACCTCGGAGTCAGGCGGCAATTTTCTCCGCCTGGATGAACCTGTTCCATTGCATCTGGTTCAGGTCGATGACTGTGGCACCGACATTTTCCAGCTCGCAGGCTCGCTCATACGTGGTCGCTTCCTTGTTCGCAACCTGGGTGATGGCAGATGCCATGCCCCACTGCGAGTAGTCGCGGTCTTCGATGAACGTGGTGAGGATCGATTCTTTCTCTTCCTCACGCAGATCCAGCTCCTTCACAGCCAGGTCAACAGCATTGACCGGGCTCTGGACATCACCGGTTTCGGTGGTGGCTTTCAGGCGATCGACCATCTTCTGAGCGAACTCAGGTTTGGCGAGCGCCTTCATGACGTCACCAACCTGGCTGATGATTGCCTTGTCTTCCAACTCGCGGGACTCGTCCGAGATCACCTGGAAGTCGGTACCTTCGATCAGGCGGCCACCCAAATGGGTGCGCTTGAATGAGAAGGCGTCGATCTTGCCAAAGACACAGCCGTTGAGGCAGTAGCCATCGAAGAAGAATCCTTCGATCGCCAGGGTGCCGCTGCCGGTCTCAGAGTTCGACATGCGAAACCCTGGGCGGATGATCCTGGGAGAGCCATCCTTCGTGCGAGAGGAGATCTCGTGCGCCAACTCGTCGCCTGTGAACAAGACTTTGACGTGCATCTTGTCCTCACCAACATTGGTGCTGAGCAGTTGAGTCTCCAGGTCGCCCTTGACGATCGCCGGAAGCGTCTGCTCCAGGACGTCTTGATTGTCCAGGCGCAGGTAACGATCCGACAGGAAGGCGCGGAGTTTGCCATCCAGGACACGGAACAGGCGAGCTGCCGGCTCCCGCTCGAACAGAGCGTTGACCTGGTGGATGACGAGATCACGGTGATCCTTGAGCAGCCGCAAGTAATAGCGACTGGGGATCTGAAGACGAGCTGCGATTTGCTTGTGGGCGTGATCCGATATTGCGAAACGCTCAAGCTCGGCAGCACCATCCGCAAGTAACACAACGGCAACTCCGCCTGGGAAATCTTCAGCCTCGATCATACGAACATTGTCCTTGGTCGAGGTGGTGAAGTCTCTCTTGACGGAATTTTGCCGCTGGACTTCCGTGAGTAATGCTTCAAGTGACATTCCAGCTTTCATAATCAATCCTCCTTGGATTGGGTGGTGCGAATTGCACCCAGAGGGGATCCCGCAGGATCCCTACTGTGGTGAAATTACGGGATGTACCAGACCGGGCCACCCATGTCGTCGTCGAACTCGTGTACCAGGTCGGAGTGACTGAACGGCTGCTCGCTCCATTCGCTCGGCTGGAAGCGCACGGTAGTACCGGCATCGAGGGCAGCTCGTACTGCTGCGGTGGGCCTGTTGACGGTCTCAGGTGTGGCCAGGAGGAAGGCGATCGAGCGTAGCGCACGAGCTGCTTCTTCCTTGGTCACTGCCGGCTTGAAGGTTAGGACTGTTCCTAATCGATTCATGATTGGCTCCTCCGTGATCCGTAGCGACCATCCACGCGATGCCAGAATTTCGAGCTGACACGGTATGCGTTTTGCCAGAACCAACTTGGGCGGCGATACCAGGAAGCCCAGAGAATAGTAGGCAACGGAATCCGCCAGCCGAAGCTGAAGAATTTGTCGCAAGGTTTCCAGTTCCACGATCGAATTGTGATGCGCCCAAAGAGAACTGGTTTGATGCCATCATTCGGATCGACACCGATATGAAAGAACTGATAGCCGGCAGCGTTCTTGAAGTAGATCGCTCGCCAGGCGCATTTTTCTGCGAAAGTAAATGTCATATTTGACTCCGTTATTGCTGTACCCAGGACCGACATTAAACGAATGACCGCAGCATTGCAAGCCTTCAAGGTAAAAAAAGGGGCCGCGAGGGCCCCTGGTTAGAATTTTGCGCGATTAGTAGCGCAACATTCGGACCATCTTACCGTCTTTGTGGATCACGGCGCTCCGGAGTGCAATTTGCATCCAGGCCCTGGCTGCGAGTAGTGCGATCCACATTTCCGAATATTCCTCACCTTCATTATTGATTGTGTACATCCTCGTCATCCTCCTCATCCCTTACGTAGGCTATGTTCTGGCGGATGTCAGCGATGGATTGACGGATGCCGCCTCGACGGTAGATAACATAGGCCGAGGCCGCGACGTCTGCTGTGACGTAGATCACAAGTACCCAAAAGATAATGTTCATGATTTTACTCCTTGACTGACTATACCCAGCGAACGACAATACATATCTGACCATAAGATTGCAAGGACTAGGGTCATCAAAATAATCAGAGGGATTGTGATTGCAGATTGTGTGTCATTCAGGGTGAAGACTGAGGAGTTCGGAAAGCGGGACTTCGGTTTCACCAGGCTTGATACAGCCTGGAAGCTCCTTGACGAGATGAATCTGAAAGTGGAGGGAGTCGAGACCATGCAGGTCATCCCATGTGGTGACGAGTGTGAAGTGCGGCTTAGAGGACAATGATGGTGAAAATCTTTCGACCATGCAGTTATCATAAGCTCCACCCGATACATCCTCGGTGGGCCGACTGCGGCTGCCGGGAGGTAATGGAGAATGTCCGTGAGCGTCCCAGCAGAAGTGATTCAGGTCGAACCGAGAAATACACGAGGATGGCCACGTACTAAAAAGCAACTGGACTTCGCGTTGAACGTGGTCCAGTACGCCATGACTCCTCACTCGGCAATGCTGGCTGCCGGGTATACCAAGAACACTGCCAAAGTCACGTCTCATAAACTGGCGTCTAATTTGCGCCCGTTCCTGGCGTTCCTTCAGGAGAAGAAGAACGAGGTTGCCGCGGCCCATTACGATGTCACTACCGATAGAGTTCTGCGGGAGATGGCGGCGATCGGCCTCCAGAATCATAAGGACTACATTCGTGCAGTGAAGGTCGATGGCGTGACCAGGTTAATCGGAAGGCCATTGAATGAGTTGACCGATCAGCAGGCCCTTGCGGTTGATTCCTGGGAAGCTGTCGACATCGTGACCGACGATGGCAAGGACATCGACTACAAATACGTGCTTCAAGACAAGTTGCAGGGCCTGGTCAACCTGGGCCGGCATCTGGGAATGTTCTCCGAGAAGTTGATGTTGGATCTGAATATGCGTCAGAGTCAGGCCAGGTCGCTGGATTTCAGTGCCCTACCCCAGGATGAGCTGGAAGAAGTTATCGAAATATTGAGTAAGATCCGGGAGAAAGTGGCCAAGGCCAGGGCGATCGAAGGCGAGTCTCATCCGGTCGCTTGAGGTTCGGATGTTGTTGTCGTAATCTGTATGGATAGGGTGCAGTCATAGGAGAAAGCTATGAACAGGATGTCACAATGGATCGCAGTCGCGATATCGACCTGGTTTACCTGGTTGATCTACATCTCGAACACCCTTAATGGCACCGAGGCCCAGGCTGACCTGGTAACCTGGATCTGCTACATCTTTCTCCTGGTCTCAATCATTTCGTTCCGTATAGAAGATGAATTACTGGTGCAATTCAGGCCAAAGACGCATTGGCTAAAAGCCGGCGCGGATATCAACATACTCGCTCAGGTTGTTCTATTGATCGTGACTGGTCACTGGTGGTTGGCATTTGTGCGGGGAATATCGGAATTTATTGTTCGTGGCAAATGTAATTTAGCGCATTATCGACTTCCATGATCTGACGAGTGCGTAGATCTCACAAGGAGATTCATGAAGCATGGTGGGCTTGGCGAAAGCGAACCGCTCTGGAGATCGAGCCACGCCTTTGCACTTGTTACATGGGGAAACCGTTCACGAAGCAAGGCTCATGTGCTAAGTGCGATATTTGCCCTGGTTGCGAGCAGCATATACAGCTCAAATTTTGGCTGGCACATGAAGCGGAGTGTCGAGCCCTGAAGGAGATGACAGATGTCAAAAACCAGAAAATCAGGCACTCCAATGGAGAAGCTGATCAAGCGGTACGAAACCAGGAAGGCTAACCTGATTAAAAAGCGGGACGGAATAGAGGGTGAGTACCAGCGTGAGTGGAATATTATAGATTCTGAGCTGGGCGACATTGGCGAGATTTTGAAGAAGTTGAAAGCGTAATGCCGATACTCAACTACACGACCAAGATCGCGCCAGAAAAAACGTGCGGGGAGATTCAACAGAAGCTGGCTAAGGCTGGCGCTAAGGCGATCATGCACGAGTACAATGATGATGGTGTCCTGATTAGACTGTCCTTCAAGATCGAATGCCATGGAATGTTGCTTCCGTTCATGCTGCCGGCCAACATCGGTAAAATTTACTCGATACTTCAGAACGATAATCGCGTGACCAGGAAAGACAAAACGATGGAACAGGCATCGAGAGTTGCCTGGAGAATTATCAAAGACTGGATCGAAGCGCAGCTCGCGATCGTCGAATCCGAGCAAGCCGACATGGCCGAAGTCTTTCTTCCTTACATGCAGTCTGGGCAATCTGGTCAGACGTTGTATAAGATACTCCGGGATTCTAATTACAAAATGCTGGGAGGACCGAATCATGCCGATTAAAAGAGATTGTGGAGATCGCGAGGTTAGCCTGAACCTGGTCGTGGGCATCAGTTATCGCCTGGTGGCGACGTCTGAGGAGGAGCAAGATGAGCGCGATGCTCTGATCGGTAAGGTCATGGAGCTGAAGTCGTCCCTGGAGAAGACTGTTCTGAACCAGATCTGTGATCACATTGGCCTGGATGACGATGAGGTAGCGAACAGGATCTATGTAAGGGACACGGAGAATGCAAAGAATCGCGAAGTGGAGGAACAAGGGCGAGCCGAGAAGTCAGCAAAACGAGCTGGCCTGCCGGCACCACCACCAGGCAAGCTGGGCCCGAATATTGCACCAGGAGAATCAGCTTTTGAAAAAGACAAAGATAGTTCTGCCGACTGAGGATGGCGTAGCCAACCTGGAGATCCGCAGGATCATGCATGAGCTGGAAAAAGACAGACCCCAGTATTCATACGGCATGCCGGCAGAAGCAAGCGAACGTATGATCGATGATTTGCAGCGGTGTATTGAGTCAGTGAAGCGCGGCGGGGTGTCGTCGATCGTCCTGGCTTACATGGGCCCAGATGTTCACGAAATTGCAAAAGGTATCGCAACTATAATTACTGAGAGAACCGAGGTCGAAGCTCTGAGAGATATCATCACAATGGCGCTTGACTCGCGAACAGGACAAGGACCGGACAATGAAGCTGGCTAAATTACAATTTGATGTTGAGCTGTTCGAGCGGATCGTAACCGCGAAGGACAATGACTACGTGACGACCGACTGTCCGCAAGACCTGAAGATCGTGAAGGTTTTGCAGAACGATGACGAACAGGCGAAGCATATCGTGACGCTGATCGTGCAGAGCGAGGAAGCGGACTGGCCAGATGTGCCGAAGTTTCCGCACTCGGAGATTCCGTTCGTTGGTCCTTTCACCTATACTGTCGAGCATCCTGACGAGGACGAGTCGCCGCCAACGACTGGAGTGAAGAACGATGGCTGACACCAGAGGCAAGGGCTATGAGCATGCCACGACAGAACATCCTCCCTACGATGTTAAGGAAAACTTCGAGGTGCCTGAAAAAGATCCCGATCGATTGAGGAGTAAGCTCCCCAGGAAGACCGGCCAGACAGCACCGAAGTCGCAGAAGGTTCGCAACTTCCCATCACATACTTGAGGTGATCTATGCCGAGCAGTAGATCAGCCAAAGAGATATGCCGGGAAGATCCGGGCTCGATTTCATGCAAGGTTGCTACGAATCGTGAGGCCAGGGCTAAACGGTTCGAGGAAAAGTACGCAGAAGAAAAGCCGGTGGAAGCGGAACCAGAAAAGCCGGAGGAGGAAGTGAAGTCACCACCACCTAAGCCAGTGACTGAGCGCCAGAAATATCTGGATGACCTGGAGAGAAAGGCCGGGATCAAAGAGTAATATCGAGCAGGCCATCAAAGCCAGGAGAAGACAAGTGACCGTTAAAGATCTTATCGAACAGCTCTCGAAATATCCGGCAAACGCATTAACCCATGTCCACACCGGAGAAGTCGCCGGCATCGTCATACTCGGACAAGATGGAGACAATCTCGGAATGATCAAAGCCTCCATGTACGACCGGGAACTTCCCGAATCGGAGCCACCAAAATAATAGGATAATCGGATGAATATGAAGCAGAGGGATCTCAAGCCATGCAGCGCATGTGGCAAGGGAGTGATGAATGCAGGCATTCCGATCTTCTATCGGTTCAAGATGGACACGATGGGCGTTGATGCTGATGCAGTTCGCCAGGTGCATGGCCTGGAGGAAGTGATGCTGGGTAACGTGGCAATCGCCCAGGCACTGGGGCCTGACCCAGACATCGTAAAAGAGATCGACTCGAAGGAAATAATCCTGTGCCACTCGTGCATGATGTCTTGTAACGCTGGGAGTTTTATCGGTGGATAGACGAGGATTCATCCAGGCATTTGTATCGGGGATCGCCACTGTGGCGATTGGGATGCGAGTAGCCAAAGGCATGCCACCTGTCGATCTGAAAGACGCGATCGAGACCTTTCGTTGGGAGCTGGCCACCGACAACTACTACTACGGTATCGACACAGCCAAGCCCTGGCATGTCGAGATCTATAAAAAGCTCTGCGGTGATGAGTGGGAGTTTATTCAGGCCCAGGATCTCATGGCCATGGCTGAAGACTCGATCGTCAAGACCGAGAAGGAAGTTCAGGTTGGTCCGTTTCCTTCCAATCCTGACGAGGACGAGCGGATATTCTTCTGTGACAAGAACGAGCGGTGGCCCTGGGGTAACACCCGCTACGTCACTCGCACGACTGTCGAGGAGTACGGCATCGATCCTGAAAACGAGGAGGAGATGGAGGCCGCGGCTGTTATCGCGATGAGTCAGGGCATGGCTGCTTACAATCACATTGGTCATGGTGCAGTTGATCCGGATTCCGCTCTGATCGTGGAGGATGACATCGATGTCATCTGGGTGCCCAGGATCTACACCACCAAGGAGACTTTGTTTAGTCATGGTTAAGGAGCGGTACATTTATGGATGGACTGACTATCGTGGAATGTATAGTGGAGGTATCGACACCAGGCTTGGCAGAAGTAAGTCGGTGTACGATATACGGCCTGAGACGTTCTCAGTCGTGATGGGCACCGTATTTATCATGATACCGGTGGCCTGGTGCGCGTTTTGGGTGTGGAGACTTATGGGATGGCTATGAACAGACGAAATTTCCTGCTTGGCTCGATGGGTGCTGTGGTTTTAGCCCTGGCACCGAAAGCACTGCTGTCGGCAGAGAAGCCATTCCCTGAAGGCTGGACGATCGTCAAGGAGACGATGGACGAGGGACTGTACGGTGTTGACCTCGGCCAGCGATATGCGAAGGCGCTGGCTCATTCAATGACGCAGACCAAGGAGATTTTTACCAGTAACCTGTTGGACAAGGCATTCTCTAACGTGTACACGCACAAGACCTATGGCCTGGCGCGGTATCTCGATGAATAGACGAGGATTCATTCAGAGCTTCATCGGTGCTGCTGCGATGGCAGCAATGCCGAATGTGAAGAAACCGACTCTACTGCACGATGCCGCGCACCATGATCTGACCAGGGGCTTCGGCCTGGTACAGGCCAAGGCGGAGGGCACGATCATTCCGTATGATCCTGGCGTCCGTCTATTCAGTGCTAAACATCCGAAGGCGTTGAAGGATGGCCTGAACAAGATGTTCGATGGGGATCTGGATCCAGACAATTTAGAGGAACTGTGGATCGACGTCGACGTCGATGACGAAGACGAAGAAGCCTGACATAGGAGATGTCAGGGACTTTGACAACGAATAGGACTGGAACTAAAGGGATAGAGAATGTTTACGAAGACGGACACCTACTTTCTGGGATACCGCCTGTCGATTGATGATGGAGACGCAATCGAGTCGCGTTGGTGGGAGATATTCAGACGTCTTAGCTGGCGTAAGCCCCGAATAAAATACCTAGTCGAAAAAGGCACGGTCCTTCTCTGTAAGGGATTCGGCACGATGGTTGTGTGCCGTGAAGATATGGAAGCTCTACTCCACGATCCGGATTTCCCCAGGCCGGAGCCACGCTTGCCAGAGGTTCACCGTGCAAACCTTCACTAAAAACATCGAGAAGATGTCTGATCGTGAGATGCGTCAGGAGTTGAAGGCTACCAGTTTGATCATCTGCGACCTCTACGCT
>SDBT01014367.1_pt1 | contig 12631 bp, 9 predicted proteins | sample 2277101 | NCBI WGS metagenome assembly SDBT01 (sample SAMN10404973, study PRJNA504765) | marine sediment metagenome | isolation source: marine sediment core GS10_PC15, 103 cmbsf | place: Arctic Ocean: Southern Knipovich Ridge | collected 2010 | reverse complement strand
TGTAGGGAAATATTTTCCAATCAGCATTATGATTCTGGCTTTAATGCCTGTTAATTCCTTCGGAATTTCCATGTAATTAACGTCGCCAAACCCGCCTCCGGATTTTACCGGTTCATTCTTCCATGTGATCCTAAAAAGGTTTCGTGCATGGAGGTCCCACAATCCAATGTTTCGAAGTTCCTCTTTTATGCCCTGGGGAATCTTTTCAGGATGAGCCATTTCCTCATAAGTAGGAATAATGATGTCTTTTTCCCTACATCTCTTAATAGTATTTTCCAATACTTTTTTTGGTTCTCTCATCTTTTAACTTCCTCCAATTCTTTAGTTGAATCTGTTTGGCAGGCTATTTTCCGTATGATTGGATCTCAAAACCTTGATTTAATCTGTGAAATTTATTATCTTCCCTCCATTGAAGGATCCTGAAGCAGGAGAAGGTGGATTATTTGCAGTTTATTGCAAGGTTACCTCTCCTCTTCCAGATAATGACCCTGTTATGACCGGCTGCTACGGTTATATTTTTAAATGACTTGTTAGGTTGAGTCCTTTCGGAAAGTAATCCTCGCAGGTCCCTTCCCGGTAAATATCCACTGTCGCGCAGTGCAAACCGCCGCCAAACGGTGCCGCATCCCAGAACGGAACCGGAACGACCTCAAATCCCAACTTGTCCAGCTGTTCCATCTGAGCTGTCTCGCTGCTCTCAACGCAGACTGTCTTGGGGTCGAGTACGAGGAGGTTCATGGAAAGCCAGATGCTACAATAGGTCAGATAATATTTCTCCTCGAGCCGAGGACGTGCAGCTTCGACAACTTGCCAATCATTCTTTTCCCACTCTTTTATTTGTTCTGAATAGGTGACCGGACGGCTGGGGCAATGGAGGACCAGACCGGGACGGAGCGGAACCCAGGTAGTATCTATATGCACAGGCTCCGGTTCATCGAACATCATCGCATGAAGCCGATGGTTAGGGAAGTGATTCTTGAGCCAGTTAAAACCAGCCACGTTGGTAACCTCTGATAGCTGGACTATAAGATCTTTTCCAAAACGTGCAATGTCTGCAGCATCGAACAGCGGTTCAACTTCAGTGATCGTCCATTCTCTTCTCCTTGCCCGCGCTAGTTTTTCTTCCTCGCTCAAGGTCTTCCATTCTGGCCAAAAATTTAAGTTGTAGGTACGGTCTGTCAGCCGCGGTTTAGGAGCCGCTTCCCAGCGCATGTTCGAATCATTCTTAAAGTACTGTTCGACAATGGGTCGATAGCAAAGATATTCAAACCATCGAGCGCGGTAAGACATTGTCGCTTCCAGGAATTCATTGCCGACGGTTATAAGCAAATCTCGAGCCGGCATACAGCCGAACATCGAGTCTATTTTCCAATCGGGTGTCTTAACCGCTTGGCTGAAATCAAGCGGAGTGGGGCGGTCCACGTGAATGCCACGGCTCTCAAGGATTTTGGCGAAATTATCCATCTGTTCATTGCCCTTATCAATCATATCCTGAGGTAACATCTTGCCAGGCCCCATGGGGTAGCCCTGGTCAGGCCAGTCGCGTTGGATCGCGGGCTCAGCAGCCTGGAACATGGTCCCGTCACAACGGCCGAGAATGATACGCTTCAGCGGGTCCCATTCATTCCAGGAATTAACAACTTTTTTTTGGGCTTCTTGAGTCATTATTATCTCCTTAAATCGAATAATGTTTGGTTATATGTTGGACTTCGAAACTATTACGAACCTTATTCACGAAATAACGGGAGAACTTCTGAAATATTGGAGTATGTCTAATATAGAATATTGCAATGTGATTGTTCAACCTTTATCAAGGTTGGCGAAGAATCTTAAAACATCATCTAAAATATCTATACAATTAACGTTCCTCTGTCAAGCTTTCCCAGGCTCTATGACGAAAAGTGCAATCATAAGTGGGGTCATAAGTGGGGTCAGGTCTTGCTTTTTGCCTGTCTCAAAAATTTCATACAAGCGCATTAAAATTTCGTTGCAAGGATGAAAGCGACACAGATATCTCCTATCCTCAGGATGAGATTTTGCCACGCTCCCCTGTCCATTTATAAAAAGAGCGGGGTCGCCTGCAATATAATGCATTAGTATAAATTGCTTTTGTATGAGTAAAGGCAAAAAGCAAGACCTGAACCCACTTTCAAATGTATATATTCTTAAAAGGACAAAAAATCAACTTTATCAGGCTCTTAGTCCGAATATGCGGCCACGACCTCTTTCATTTCCTTCTTTACGCTTTCTGTTAAAGGCAAAGGTTGGTGCTTCGTCAAGATTTCCCTGGCTTTCTGTCTAGCTATCTCGACACGGCTAAGCTTTCCTTTCCGGTGCCAATCCTCATAGCTATCCCGATCGCTCAAGTCCGGCAGTGACAGTGCCTCCCGCATATTATCAACTGTATGCCGTTCACCCATAAAAACACCGCCAGGTCCTAATTCTTGGATTAGATTCATGGCGAAGGCTTCCTCGCTAAAGTCTACGCCAGCCAGAATCCTCTTGACCATTGCACCGCTCTCAGCATCCAGGATAATCTCCTCATAGGTGAGCAGGTTTGAGCCATCCAGAAGCCCAAGCCCGAAGAGGACACTTGCGCCCGCAAGGGAGGGCAAAATAAAAGAGAGAGTATTTTCCCATGCCGCTTGTTCACCCGGCACTTTAGCATTGGTCGCACCAGCTCCTACGATAGATGGCAATCCGTAAAACCTGGCCATTTCTGCGACCATCATTCTGAGCCAAAGAGCTTCGGGAGAACTAGACGTGTACGAACCAGTCCTTAGATCCAACGTGGCCGGCCCGCCTGCGTAGAATATTTTGGCTTCGGGCACGGCGAGCTGCACAAGGGCCAAAGCGCTAAGCACTTCTGCATTGAGGACCGCTAGAGTGCCGGCCAGAGTCACCGGCGAGGTCACGCCGGCCGTTGCCATGGGGTATATGCCGACCGGTATACCGGCTTCGGCAAACTCCAGAGCGGATTCAATCCCGCCCGGGTCTTGAGTAAGGGGAGTAATGGAACATACAAAATTGCTGAAAAGGGGGCGTTCTTTTAGCTTTTCTTTTCCACCCGCCACAGCGGCAGCTAAGTCTATCTGGGACCGGGCGCCCTTAGCACTGGAGACGGATTCGGTGATCACATGCTTGCCCGTGTTGGTAAAACAGGCTTCCAGCTCGTGGACAGGTACTCCTGATGTTGGTAGATCTTGGGCGCTCACCGTAGGGCTGACGATGTCGATGGTATCCAGATAATCCGCTATCAAGGCCATCTTCTCGATGTCTTCCTTACGGGAATGTCGGCGCACGCCTGTTTCAAGATCTATGGTGAAGGCGGCGCATCCATCTTGGGAATAATAAGTGTGCTTGCCATCCAGGTTGAGATCAAACCTGGCATCCCGTGCACACAACGTGAAAGAACCAGGCGCCTTTTTCAGGGCAGACTCGACGAGGTGGCCCGGGATTTTAACGATGTTGTCGACGATTTCCGCTCCAGCGCCGTGTAATATCTTCAACGCTCTTTCGGAATAAAACCTTATTCCGCACTTTTCGATCAAGTCCAGGGAACAGGTATGCACCTTTCTCAGGGCGTCCTGATCCTGGCGAAATAGTTCTATTAATTGTAGGCTACGTTTCATTTGCTACCTCCTTATTTGATATAGGCTTGGCATGATTAGGCCGCGGGCCATGATCTCCTCTGGAGTCATATCCTGGTCCTTTGCCTCCTAGACCAATCCTTAAAATAATTTCTTTAACAAAATGTGATTTTACATTAAAAAATTTCAAGTTGCTAACAGTACTGAAATCTTATATTCTGAACCTTCATGCAAATGGAGAGGAGTCTTATAAAATCAAAATTCATGAGGGCGGCGTCCATAGCTTTAGTGTTATGGACAGTTTTTACAGGATCAGCAAAATCTGGAGATCTAGATGGAAAGTTTACGACCGTACTAATCTATGAAGCAGATAACAATATACTAAAACTTAGACCTTTTGACTACACTTTTGCTTCAAAGACTCAGCGAGTGGATTTATTAATAGGGAGAAGGTTTAGAGGCAGTTCTGCCGATTTCACAGCCTATGCGTATTGGAAGTGGGATAATAAAGATAGAAGCTGGATAGGAACGCTGTTGGATTTTGGAATAAAAGCTCTAGAGGGCAGATTGAGTACAAACCTGGAATTGAGATTTTTTCGTGGATTGAATGAAAGATCAAAAGAACATTTGTATGCTATACCAACGATCTATTATAAGATTGGTGACAAGGGGATAGTCAGGGCAGGAATTTCAGGCTATGGGAAAATGACTAAAGGAGAAGATCCTTTTTTCTATGTTGGCCTGGATACCATCATAAAAATCACTGGCCATATAAGTACGCTACTATCCTACAGCAAAGATACTTTTGGTTCGGGTGATTTTATATGGTGGATAATCTATTATTATTTCTAGCGGTTGAAAAATTTCTCTTCTCAATAGCAAGGCTTGATTCCAAAAAGGAAAGCGAAGCCTGAACCCAAACACAAAAAAAGGGGGCTGTCCCCTTTTTTTATCGAAACACCCAACCTGATCAATGATTTTCTCTTCCATCACGGGAAAAGAGATGAATTCAGGTGCGACTCTCTTTTTGATAGATATTTCTTGTTATGTTATCATGCTCACTCAATAACTAATGGATAGGAATTTAAATCCTTTCAAAATCACAGAGGAGGGTTCATGATAAAAAATAAAATTTCTCGCCGGCAATTCATCGAGAAAACAACCAAAGCAGGGATATTGATCGCTGTTACAGGAGAATTTAGTAGAGGGCGAATTTCTTCTTCGCCAAAGCGCTTTGATCTTATCATCAAGAACGGCCTTATCACCGATGGATTGAACAGCAAACCTTTCAAATCTGATTTGGGTATAATCGCAGATAGAATAGAAGCTTTAGGAAGTCTGGATCAAGCCAACTCAAAATCTACAATTGATGCTGGAGGCAAGATCGTCTCTCCGGGTTTCATAGATATACACTCTCATACTGACATCGAGCTTCTGATAAATCCCAAAGCAGAAAGCAAAATAAGACAAGGAGTGACCACAGAGCTGAGTGGAAATTGCGGTATGTCCACCTTCCCTCGAAAAAAGCCCCTATCTCAATCTAAGAAAAACCAAAAAGAAAAGATTAGTCTGGATTTCGATTGGACAAACCTTGAAGAGTACCATTCCACAATGCAAAAAAGAGGGATAGCCGTAAACCACGCTACTCTGGTCGGCCTGGGAACTGTCCGCAGCTATGTCATGGGAAACGCCCGGAGAGATCCCACCGCCAAAGAGAAGGAAACCATGAAAAGTATTTTACGAGAAGCAATGACCCAGGGAGCATTCGGACTCTCCAATGGCTTGGAAAACGCTCCTGACCGATTTTTCAGCGCTGATGAAATAATCGAACTCCTGCAAATAATTTCTAAACACGGTGGTTTTTATGCCACCCACATGCGCAGCGAGGATACGCGCCTCATGGAAGCTGTGGCAGAGGCTATCTATATCGGAGAAAGAGCAGAAATCCTTCTTCACATTTCCCATCTCAAAGCCGCCGGAAAGAACAATTACCATAAGATACCTATGGTGTTCGACCTTATAGAAAGAGCCAAAGAGAGAGGGCTTGATGTGACTGCTGACCGCTATCCCTATACTGCCTGGAATACGTCTATAAACATCATGTTTCCGGTATGGGCAGTTGCTGGAGGCCCGGAGAGATTTGTAGAGAGGTTAAAAAACAAAGATCTTCGGCAAAAAATGAAGGAGGAGACTCTGGAGAAAGTTGAGGGAAACAATTCCTGGGAGAATTTGGTTATCCAAGCCGTGAGTAATGAGATGAATCGCCATCTTGTAGGGAAAAAAATTCAAGAAGCAGCGGATAAGAAAAATCAAAATCCTTATGATTTCACTTGCAACCTGCTCATCTCTGAGGGAGGAAGCTTGAGTGTTATTGGTTTTGGAATGAGTGAAGAAAATACTGCTTTGGTCTTGAAACATCCCCTGGTAATGCTCTGCTCTGATGGCCGCGCCCTAGCTCCTTATGGAGTCCTGGGTGAAAACATTCCACACCCTCGAAACTACGGAGCCTTTCCCCGCTTCCTGAGATTCTATGTGCGTGAGAAGAAACTCTTGTCTCTTCCTGAGGCTATAAGAAAGATGACCTCGATGTCGGCGGAAAGGATGGGGTTGAAAAAACGGGGAGTGATAAAAAAGGGGAACTATGCTGATCTAGTTGTATTTGATGCCTCAAAAATTTCAGATAAGGCTACTTATATCAAGCCAAAGCAGTATTCTAAGGGGATCGATTATGTCATTGTCAATGGCAAGATGGTTATAGATCACGGCAAGCATACAGGGGCGCTTCCAGGAAAAGTCCTTCATGGACCTGGCATGAAATAATTTTTCTGAATTATTTTGGCTTAAACCAGTCCCCATAGAATAGACTAAACAAAATCCTTCTGATCCAATCCTATTGATGAAATCTATGTAAGACTTGAAAGAGTGCTTTCACAGAGCTTTCTTGTATAGTTAAATAAACAATTGAATTCCTTTGGCGGTATATTTTTGAAACATCCAGCATGATCTATGATGTTCTTTTCTATCACAAAAAGGACAGAGGTTTACCGCTACTTGTAAAAAGTTTATTTGTATGATAAAAAAGACAACCAACAATTCCATGATTGAAGAGGGAAAGGAGTAAAATTTATGGATAAGCCAGGCGGACATGGAAAAAACAATGTAGGACTCGTTCGTCAGCTCGGGTTATTCGACTCCACTATGATTTTGGTGGGGATAGTCATTGGCTCAGGCATTTTTCTAACAACTGGTATCATGGCCAAGTCTATTCCCTCGGCGGGGCTGATTTTGCTGGCCTGGGTTGTAGGAGGCCTCCTTACCCTGGCAGGGGCTCTAACCTATGCAGAGCTTGGCGCTGCTATGCCTGAGGCAGGAGGTCAATATGTCTATTTGAGAGAAGCATACGGTCCTCTTTCTGGGTTTCTGTTTGGCTGGATCCTATTTTTAGTCTATATACCAGGATCTATCGCTGCTTTGGCGGTGGCTTTTGCTGAGTATTTTGGCTATTTCTTTCCTTCATTATCTACCAAGAGGATCATTTTCTCAACAGCAATAGATGTTTTAAATAATTCTTTTGAATATTCCCTATCCTGGGGACAACTTGTCGGTATTGCTGTGATCATATTTTTATCTGCTGTTAATTACATCGGTGTAGGCTTTGGGAAGATAATCCAAAATATTTTTACCGTGATCAAAATTGGCATTATCATGGCTATCATTATCTTGGGATTTACGATCGGAAAAGGGACGGCCATTGATTTTTCTCTGAATCCAACAGGCTTGAGTTTGAGTCATCTTATCATCGGCTTTGGAGTAGCTCTTGTTGCCGTATCATGGGCCTTTGATGGCTGGAACAATCTCAATTTCGTTGCGGGTGAGATCAAAAACCCCAAACGAAATCTCCCTTTCTCTTTGGTTTTTGGCACACTCATCTTGATTATACTCTATACCCTCACAAATTATATTTATCTCTATGGCCTTCCTATTATCGAAATGATAGGTGTAGTCAGGATTGCAGAAAAGGCAACCACAGCTCTTTTCGGTGGTGCTACCGCAGCCTTGATATCTGCGGCAGTGATGGTTTCTACATTTGGCGCATTAAACGGAACGATATTAGCCGGTCCCCGTGTTTACTACGCTATGGCCAAAGACAAACTCTTTTTCCGAAAAGTAGGAGAGGTCCATCCGCGTTTCCGCACTCCCGGATTTGCCATTATCATTCAAGCGATATGGGCTTTTTTTCTTACCTTAAGTGGTACTTTTGAACAGCTTTTTACCTTCGTGATGTTTGTCGCTATTATCTTTTGGATTACCGCAGCTACTTCAGTTTTTACACTGAGGAGAAAATATCCTGACCTTCCGAGGCCCTATAAGACTTGGGGATATCCAGTTGTCCCGATTGTCTTTATCGTTGCTGCCGTGGGAATTCTTATCAATACCTTGATCGAAAAGCCGGTCGAATCTTTAGCCGGCATAGGATTTACTGCTTTGGGGATTCCAGTCTATTACTACTGGAGGAGGAAAAGCAGACATAGCTTATCATAAAGTCAGAATTAAGGAGACAGAATCAAGAAGAAATAATAGAGTTGTGAGAATTAAGAGAAAAGGAGTTCAATTTATAAAACAATCTAAAATTTCTTTTATCCTGATTTATAGATTCTCTTTTCTGTCCCCTAAATTCTGAATACAGAAACATTAATCAAGAGTCATTCATAGGAGAATTAAAATGGACAGTAGAAAGGAAATCAAAGGATTAAATGTCAAAAAGGAGGCGTTAGAGGCAGAAAAGAGAATCAGACAACACATAAGAGAAACTCCAGTTGAATACTCACCTTATCTCAGTCTCTTGGGAGGTTGCAAGGTTTTTCTCAAGCTTGAAAATCTTCAGTTGACCGGTTGTTTTAAGTTCCGAGGAGCCATTAATAAATTCCTTTCTCTAAGCAAAAAACAGAAGGAAAGGGGTGTTGTGACAGCATCGTCAGGAAATCACGGCGTTGCTGTTGCCTATTTACTCGATAAATTCCACTCTAAAGGAACTATTTATTTGCCTGAATATGCATCTCAAGCCAAAATAGAAGCTATCCGCTTGTATGGAGCAGATTTAAAGTTCTACGGGGATGATTGTGTGAAAACAGAAGCTCTAGCCAGAGAAACAGCAGAGAGAAATGGTCTTGAATATATCTCTTCATACAACGATCCAAAGATAGTTGGCGGCCAAGCAACAGTCGGAATCGAATTGGCAAGGCAGGTCGAAAAAATAGATACAGTCCTTGTGCCAACCGGAGGTGGAAGTTTAATCGCAGGAATCGCCGGTTATTTAAAATCAGTAAATAAAAATGTTGAGATAATAGGATGCCAGCCGGAAAATTCGGCGGTTATGTACGAGTCCGTCAAAGCCGGCAAAATAATAGAGATAGAATCAAAACCCACAATTTCTGACGGATCGGCTGGAGGAATCGAGCCAGGTTCTGTGACTTTTGATATATGCAAGAACTATGTTGACGATTTTATTCTAGTCACAGAAGATGAAATCAAAGAAGCGATTAAACTCTCTCTAGAAAAACACTACATGCTCGTTGAAGCAGCAGGAGCTCTTTCTGTCGCTTCCTTTATCAAGGCAAGGGAAAGATTCAGGAATAAAAATGTTGTTTTAATCATCAGCGGTGCCAAAATCACTCTGGATGCATTGAAAGAAATATTGTGTAAAGAAGACTAAAAGAATTATTGATATTTTAATTCAAGCCAAATCAGGAAAGCCTTGGAAATTCATGATTCCATTCCCAAAAACCTTTTTCCATCACGGAAAAAAAATGCTTACTTTTAGAACAAAAAATTGTAGGACTGCTCATGAAAGGTTACAAGGCTGATATAGTTATATTCGACCCTGAAACCGTCAGGGATAACGGCACACACTCTAATGCACGTCAGTACAGCACTGGGACTGAATATGAGATTGTGAATGGAAAGATTAGTATAGAAAATGGGGAATATGATGGTGCCTTAAACGGGAAACTGCTGCTTTTAACTGAAAACAAATAAATACCAATCTATTCTTAATCAAATAAATTTATTTAGAGTATCGGGGCCCCCGAACAACCTTTCCCGGGAGTACACCGGTGTGCTCTCCGTTCTCGACAACAAGCTCACCATTCACAATCACATACGGAATCCCTTTTGGATACGCGTGAGGATTTTTATAGGTTGCCTGATCTTCAATCTCCTGCGGATTAAAAATAACGATATCGGCACACATGTTTTCCCGGAGCAGGCCTCTGTCTCTTAGTCTGAGTCTTTGTGCCGGGCATGAAGTAATTTTTCTAACAGCTTCTTGCAGGGAAAGGATCTTCCTTCCAACTTCCAGGGGTTCTTCTTTTCTTGTTTCTCCGCGGACATATTTTCTAAATACAAGAGGGAAACAATTATAGCATCGTGGATGTGGCATTCCTTGTCCGAAACTTACAATCTGGCCGTCAGAACAAATTGAAGAAAGAGGATGTTGAATGAGCTTACACAGATCATCTTCAAAATGATACTCCTGAATAATCCCGATTTTGTTTTTTCTCTTGAGGACAAGATCAATTGCCGCATCGAGGGGAGTCAGTCCTCTTTCCTGAGCGATTTCTGCAAGATTTTTCCCTTCGACCCATATCTTACCAGCATAACCATCAGCAATAAGTGTTGAAGCCGGGCTGGTATGCTTTTCTTTCTCATGAAGAACGTATTTTCTAATTTTTGCCAGCTCATCAGGATTTTTTAATCTTTCGACGAGTTTTTTTATTCCTCCTGCCAATGCCCAGTTAGGAAAGATATTTGTTATACCCTGAGAACCGCATAGCGTTGGAATGACATCACAGCTCACGCGAAGCCCCCTAGCTCTAGCGTCTTCGATATGCTTCATGATCTTGTCTATTTTTCCCCAGTTGGGATAGTGGCTCTCGTTGTGAGAAATTTGAAGACGAACACCAGACTTTTCGGCAGTCTCTATTGATTCCAGTATTGAATCCTCCCATCCGGCTGCATCATCCCTGACATGAGTCGCATATATACCATCATGCTTTGCCACGACTTTGCAGAGCTCAATTATCTCTTCTTTATCAGCAAACATACCGGGCAAATAAACCAGCCCCGTTGACAAACCATAGGCACCATCTTCCATTGCTTCGGCTATAATGTTTTTCATCTTCTCGAGCTCTTCAGGTGTCGGTTTCCGATCGTCGTTGCCGATAACATGTTCTCTTATTTGACCGTGTCCAATAAGACTGACAACATTTGTTGCTATACCTTTTTCTTCCAACCGGCTAAAATATTTTTTATATGTAGGCCAATCCTTGCTCGGCACCATTGATGAACCGCACTGCTCAATTAACATAGTGGTTACGCCCTGTCTCACGTAATTCTCTGCTTTAGGATTAATAAGCAGCCCAGGGCCCGAGTGGTTGTGTATATCTATAAAACCGGGGCTCACAACTAATCCCTGAGCGTCAATAATTTTTTCTCCGGCAACAGAACTCAAGTTCCCAATTTTAACTATTATTCCGTCTCGTACTCCAATGTCAGCCTTGAACCAGGGATTGCCAGTCCCGTCAATGATATATCCATTCTTAACGATAAGAGAGTATTTCTGCTTTTCTACATTAGCTTCTAAGCTCATCATGGAGACTAAACAAAAACAAATGGAAATAAATAAAATAGTGATTCTCACTTTATCGCCCTCCATATGAATTTTCAAATAATAATACCAATAAGGCTCTGATTTTTTAAGAGGGTCTTCTTTATGTCCAGGTTTGGGACAGAAGCCTTAAGCTCTTCCTCAATCCTGAGAAACTCCCTCTGTATTTTCCGAATCCCTCTGATTTGAGAGGAGAGTTTGTTTCTTGCTAGATATCTATATGCACTGTGTTTGACCACTGCCTGGTTGCCCCGCAAGAATCGCCCTCTCTCATCCCTTTCTTTAGTCTGTGGCGTTGACATTTTTCTTCCTGGGAGTCCATAAGCCGCCGCCTGAGCGGCTTTCAATGCAAGAGACAATCAACTCTCCCTTATATGGAGATTGCCCCTTTGAGAATTAGAGGATATTTACCCTTCTGCGAATTAGCATATTCGAATGAAAATTGAATGAACACCTAAACCAAACTTAAATCTATCTGCTATGTTTTTCAAGGGAGAGCTTGAAAAAAATGATGATTTTTAGCCGTTTTCTTCAAAAAGAATATGGGAAAGAGGGGGGTCAAAATGGCCTATAAAATAAGCCTTAATGGGATAAAATCCGTAATTTTAAGGCACTTTTGGGATAAATCTACATAATCTCTGGCGCCTCCATTTTATGAAATATCTTACATTCCCCCGATTACCTGTATATAACCTGATATTCCCCATATCAATTTTCTGAAAGAGTTTGATATGCATTTTGTTGGGTTATTGGTACAATATAACAAATGAACCTTTCAATAACAAATATAAAATGGCTTGGGGGTAATCAAAACATAATTATTTGCCTAAGTAGTTCCGTTATCTGTGCAAAAACATACAATTCAGAGACACTTCTCCTTTGTTTCTTCTATCTATTATTATCTACAAAGCAGGTCAGAAGGCGGAAATTGAATAAAAATGAGCCGAACTCAATGCAGTCCCAAAAACCAATTTCCTATGTTTCTTGAGGTCGGGATTCGAATTAACTTGAATGTTCAATTTGTGGACTGATCTTGGGTTGTTTATGTCCTATATGGTTGAAAATAAAAAAAATAATCTTTAATTAGCAGGAAGTGTTCAATATGTGAACAAAACCAAATTAATTAATAGCATTGGGATATTTAATGATAATATTTTGGAAACTCAATTAACCTGGTTAATCTATAGTTAAAACGATTTGAAAGAATATCAAGGTGTGTAATAAATAAAAGAAAAAAATATTCCTTGTCGAGCGAATTTTTCATAAAATATATAGAAGTATTTGTCCTCACAGGTTTTTAAGGAGGAATCAATGGCCCATGTAAAGAGAAAAAAAGGGAAAATTGGCATTTTGACCGGGGGAGGAGATGTTCCCG
>SDBT01014366.1_pt1 | contig 12631 bp, 26 predicted proteins | sample 2277101 | NCBI WGS metagenome assembly SDBT01 (sample SAMN10404973, study PRJNA504765) | marine sediment metagenome | isolation source: marine sediment core GS10_PC15, 103 cmbsf | place: Arctic Ocean: Southern Knipovich Ridge | collected 2010 | reverse complement strand
CGGGCATCCGGGATCGATGTCGTGGGGTGCAAGGTTCTTTGTGATGCATGCATTAGAGACGCACCACGGCACCGAGTACCCGGTCTACAAGGAAGTGTTCGTCGCGTGTGCGATGGTCGCCGATCCCGATGGGCCGGATTCGGAGAAGCCGTGACGGTTCGACAAACGTCCATCGCGGTGTACCGTCAGATTCAGCGCGAGGGCCTTCTCAGTAAGCTCAGGTGGGACGTTTACGATCACCTGTACCATTACGGGCCCAAGACCGCGCGCGAGGTGATGGCCGCGCTGGGGCTCGAGACCAACCAGTCGGGGCGCATAACAGAACTGCTCTATCTCGGGTGTGTTCACGAAGTCGGTCAGCGTCGATGCACGGTCAGCGGTCGCGCATCCGTTATCCAGTGGGACGTCACGCCCGGTCTGCCGGTGCCGACGCACAAGCCGTCCCCGAAGGCGACACTCAAGCGCGTGCGTGTGATGCTTGACGACGAAGACTTTTCTGCCAGGGACATAAGGCAAGTCATCGACTCGTGTCTGCGTGGGGACGACAAGCTGGACGAGCTTGATGCCATCTTTGCCGCAGTCTGAAGCGCACCGTCTCGGCTTCATCGCGTCGGGCGGTTGGGGCAATCGGGCAATGCGTGCCAACGGGCCGATGGCTCGCGCGCATCAGGCCAGTCCGCACACCGTTGCAGATGGTAATACGCTCACGGTCGAATGCACAGCGTGCGGTGGCTTTGCATTGGTTGAGATCGACGATAGGGAGTACGATACGACTACTGCCGAGATTGGTGTTGCATTGATAGAGATGAAACATCGAGAGGACTGTTCCGTGCCGCTCCACCTCGCTGCGTTGCTGGCGGAGATGCGCGCATGATTCCCGAAGTCACTCCCCATGATCTGAAGTGCGGCGAATGCGGCGCAGCCATGCTCCTCAAGGATAGCAAGCACGGAAAGTTCTTCGGGTGCTCGATGTTCCCCGAGTGCAGGGGCACGCACGGCGCGCACCCCGATGGGAAACCGTTTGGGGAACCAGCCAACGCAGCGACGAAGCTCGCGCGCATGCACGCGCACGATGCGTTTGACCAACTGTGGAAGGACCGCTTGCAGCCGAACGACGGGAAGCCAGCGCAAACCAAGACGCGAAACGAGGCTTATCTCTGGCTGGCAAACCAGCTCGACATCAAACGGCGGGATTGTCACATAGGATTATTCGACTTGAACACTTGCGCGGCGGTCGTGCGCGTGTGCGAGGCTTATACCGGGCGGGTTGTACCGCCGCCGAAACCAAGGGAGAAGAATATGGACGAGGAACCAGTCAGCTTTAGCGACGTCAAGGTGAAACACGAAACAGATAGGGCCTTGCTGTGCGTGATCGACGGGACAGACATATGGGTTCCCAAGTCGCAGATCGTCGACGAGAGCGAGGTCTTCGACAACGAAGATCACAACGAGGGAACGCTAATCGTCAAGCACTGGTGGGCGGATAAGAATGGTCTCGCCGAATAAAGACAATCACGTCGACGTGTGCGAGGAATGCCACGCACTCGCTGGATTCCATAAGGAATCCTGCAACGTTGCACTGGTGCAAGCTGCCGACGAGGCGGCGTGCTGTCAAGATAATTGCAACGAACCGCACGACAACCTGACCGTGGTATGGGTCGACGGCAAGCTGCTGAAGATGTGCCCGGAGCATCGGCTGTGGTGCATCGAAATACTGAACACGCTGGGCGTGAAACCGGTGGTGCTCGTTGGTTAAATACTCCGCGCTCCGACTGGGGACAGACGGCTTCATGGAGGAACTTCCCGCCGGAGAACCGACGGAATTGTTCCAGTGTCCACGCCATACGAAGATCAACTACGACAAGCCGGGAACGTGCATCGAGTCGTACACGCCACCGCCGACGCGCATGCTGGTCAACTGCGGTCTTGATCTCCAGCCGGTGTACATCGATGGGACTGGCGCGCAAGTCTACGGGCATGTCTGCGAGTGCGGTGGGTTCGCGGTCATCATGCCGGACATCGTTCACAAGCAAAGCTGCATCCATGCGCTGGAGAATGCGGCGGACAACGCGCACAGGATTGCGACGAACCGCGCGCTGGGTTGGAACGGTCCCCATGAGTGATCACAAACCGGCGAAGCTGACGATCACGCGCAAGCGGATGACTACGTGGATGTACCCGCCCGGTCATGGTGTTTGGCGCGCACTCGGCGATGCGGATTCAGTCACGGTGCTGGCAGTGGACTCGCATCGGATCTACGGTGCCGGTCGCGCGTTCCTTCTTCCTGACGGTGGATGGGTCATGAATTACCAAGTCAACGTGACGATGGTCAAGCCGAAGATCACCAAAGCGCAGAGCGATGCGCTGGAGGAATTGTTCGGATGAGTTGGTGCGACTGTTCCCACTGCATCCGCCGGCGCGCATGGAACTATGCATGGCACGGGATTCACATAGTTTGGATTAGTACCGGTGTGGTCGCTGTTTCGGTTGGCGATTGGTGGGGGGGAATTATGATTCCGATAACCGTCGCGCTGGTCGTTCTACGCTGGCGCGCACAACGCAAGCAACTCTCCGAGGACATGACGTGTAAAGTTGAACTGGCTGCGCAGATGTTACGGGGGGCTGGCAAGGAGAACGGCTTCTCCCTGAGAACGTATGGGCGTCATGGTCCGCCACAACCTAAACCGACGAGCACACCAACTGCCGGAAGGAAATTTTTGCAATGAAGTGGTGCGATTGTAGCCACTGCATCCGTCGTCGTTTCTGGGATGTGGGGATGCCCATGGTTTGGTTCTGCATGATGGCAATCGGTATCGTGTACGTTTTAGCGGGTGACTACATCATCGGTGCTGCACATTTTTTTATAAATGCATCCGTTTTGTGGATGCTTCGATTCAGCAAGCCGCGTTTATATTTTGAGAATCGAACGTGCAAGGTTGAGCTGGCGGTCGCGATGCTCAAGAGCGAAGACGACGATCTTCACGATTGGCTACGAGAAGCGATGACCGGTCGGCCTGTTCAACCACCGCCGGGTAAGGTGCTCAAATGCGGTACGGTGCTCAAGTGATGAAGAAGAAGCCCGGGCCGACGACCCGCCAGCGCAAGGACTTACCGCCGTTCCTCCATTGCTGTCACTGCGGATCGATTCATATTTCGGTAATGCGTAACACCAATGGCTGGCAGTTCGCCATGTGCGGCAAATGCCAGTCCACCGGTCCGGTCGCGCGCACGTCGCGCGGGGCCATCAGCAAGTGGAACAGTCGAAAGTACCTGCACTACGCATGAACACTCGCACGCGCACATTCACGCACGAAGACCTCGATGCCTTGCTGGAGATCGGCGGCGTTGTCGACTTCGAGGTGTTCATTGCCGACGGGGTAAATATGAAGTTCTTCGTCCAGCTCGCCGAGACCCCGGTGCTGCCAACGATATTCGCCAACGCAGCACAGACTTCGCGCGACCGCAACTCGCGCGCGGAGGTCTACGAGTTTCTTCAACACTGGATGCCTGTGACCATCCACCTCGAAGAAATAGTATTCCGCTACGAGAAGGCGACCGACGAGCAGAAGGCCGAGTGGTCAGCGTGGAAAATGCGCGACGGCGACCACTACCAGCCCGACGCCAGCCTAACGCTTCAGCGGCGGATGGGGCGATCCATCGCGCGCGACGTGGACAGAATGATCATGGACGACCTCAACGAGAAACAGTAACTTTGTAGATCCCGTTTTCCTGCTCGTCGTCATTCATCGTTTTGAACAAGAAGCGGCGACCCGTAACCAGCTTAACCCCGTCATCATCGCGCGCACCCTTGAGCATGCCGACGGCATCGCGGATCTTCTTGCGACGCGTGCGCTCCTTCTGCCGCTTGCGCTTCTGGACCTTGCGCTGCTTCGGAGTCACTTCAACACCACGGTCGCGGTCGATGGACCCGGAATTTTATTGTGGATGGACTTGACAATTCCGATCACTGTCAATCCCGACAACTCGCTGGGCTGCGCGCGGCGAATGAGGTTGTATCCACTAACGAAGACAACAGGATCGCCGACTGATAGGGCTCCGGCTGCGACCGCCATATCCAGTTCCCGGCGGGGTAATGGGAACATCGGCGCATGGTGCACACCGGCACGCAGCAGATTCGCGGCCTCGCGTGCATTCTGCGCAGCGCGGCGCTCTGCACGCTCACGCATCGCGCGACGTTTGCGCCTCGTGCGCCTCGTGGACATCAGTTCGGCCTGTTGCCGAACGTCTTGTCCCACTCATCGCGGTAATCATCGCTGGCGACGCATGCGGGACCCGTGGCTGAACGTTCTGCACCGGGCGCGACGTATACCTCCTCGCCGGGCTCGAACGTGACGTCGTGCCCACCGTTGCCCGCGGGTTGCAGCCGGCCGATAGGTCCATCGATGTCGCAGGGCTTCCCTTCCACCACGCGCGTGAAAAGATGCGGTTTGCCCGTGCCGCATTCAACTGCGTAGACGTTCCCGCCCGGGTCTTGTCCGACAACGTGGAGTTTCGGTTTCTTGGTTTTCATCGGCTTTGTGCTGGATAGTCCTGCGACTGCTTCGGTTCGGATTGGTGTTTTATACCCAATCGCGCAAGTACCTTCTGCATGCGTGCCAGAACGCGCATGGGTTCGCCCGGATGGTAGCACTTCGCGAGCGCGAGCGTCCGCGCGAGGCAGATCGCCACGCATTCGCTTAAACTGTCTTCGCCTTCGCTGATAAGAATGCGTTCGACTGCGAGCCAAGCCTCGTCGATGCCGGGTTTCGCGCGTGACTTCAGCGTCGCGACTTCGACCACAAGTGCTTGCTCCTCGATATAGTTCTCGAATGCATCGGCTGGCAGCGTGTCTGCGCGTCCATTCCAGTTTTTCGGTGCTTTACTTGCCATTGTCTTCCTCCGTTTTACTTGCGGAACCTCCGCGCGCGATTGATGGCAGCATTATCGGCGGCATCCATGAGACTAATCGAACCGGAGCACCCCGACGCGTGGTCCGGCTGCTCGCCATAAACCCACGTCGCATCGCACTCGTCGCAAGACTCGACAAAAGGCGTATCGTCAAACTCCTGCTCTGCATCCATCTCTGCTTGCCTTGCACGGCGGACCGCTGCATAGAGCGCATGCTTGGGAATCTGCAGCGCGCGATAACCGCGCAGGATGCGCCCCGTGTACGCGGCCACGGGTTCGCGCTCGACGTCGCTGTTGTGCCGGTAGATCCATGCGCCCACCATGCGGTCGCGGCACAAGACCGGAACCTTCGACCGCTGATAGCACCACGGTGTTCCCTCAAATGAGTCCAGCGTCAAGAGATCGGCGCGCGATATTGCGTAGACCGCACCGGCGACCATGCTGCGCTTGTTGGGTTGCACGGTTGCAACTCCGCCGCCACCCCATGCGCGCGACTCACCAACGAATGCAAGGCGGTGCTTCTTCAACCAAGCTGCGCCGATGAGCGTCGCACTCGGGCATCGCTTGCGCATCTGTGCGGCGTCCAGGTTCGATCCGAAGGCGAACACTATTGAGAGCCGAGCCATCACGCCACCTCGCACTCGCCGTTACCGACGAAAGGGTCGCGCCACACTCCGTCCGCAACCACCGGCGCGCTGGACTCGCTCAAGAAATAAACCCATGCGAAGCATCCGCCGACCAGCTTCCGCTGACGATCGTAGAACTCAGGATACCCCTCAAGCGAATCAAGGCGCACAAGGTTGTCCACTTCGTACAATTCTCCGTGGATCTCGCTGTCTCCGATGCATGGAACCGCGGCGGGATAAGCGCCGAGGTCATGCAGCAGATAACCGCGCACCTTGTCGGTGCGGACAAACCGCGCGCCGTCCAGCACGGGGTTGTTGTGGAAGCCGCGTTTCAATGAACCGTAGACAAAAACCTTCATGATGATGCTCCCTTTCTTTTAGTAGCGGTTGGTGTGGCTGAGAACCGTCTCGCGCTCAAGGCCAGCGGCGTCAAGCTGTCGGATGAATTTAGGACCGGCGGGAAGACGGTCGGTGAGGTGCTTGCGGACGTTTCCCATCTCCTCACCGGTGAGGCCGAGGCAGTACATAACCTCGCGCATGCCACTCTTGGTTGCGGCGAATCCAGTCGCGCGGAAGGAGACCGAGCGGCTATTGAGCGCGAGTGCTGCGATTGACATGGCAAGCACGATGTTCGTGCGAACCTTGCCAGCATGCAGAGTGCCGTCGAACAACCGGAACTCAACGGTGCCAACGCCGTTACAAAGTGAGTGAACGTTCAACCAGTGGTAGCGGCTTGAATCGTAGTGCGACGCACTTCCTTGGAAGGAGCCGTACCATGCGGTGTTGATGGTGCGCATTGTGCGGCCACCGGTGCGGCGAAAACGCTCCACCAGCGACGACTCAAGGCGACGACACCAGCGGTCACGGCCAGCGCGAATCGGCGAAGCGGCGAGCATGATGTTCTCCCATCGTTTGCAGAGCGCGATCAAGTTGCGAACCTTGCGAGGGTTGGCGATGAACTGCGCACCGTCAACATGGACATGCTGTCCACAAGAAGAATCAGCGACCGCGCCAGCGCGACGAAGTGCGCGCACACAATCTTGAACCATTGCGATGTCTTCAAAGTGCAGCGGAGGAGTAACAAACTCTCCGCCGGTTCCGTATCCGTTTACCGAACCATCCGAGACGACCATCCACTTGCGGTCGTTGCTGTCGATGAACGAGAAGCAGTCGAGACCGTGGTCGATGCCGTGGTTGATAGTTGCGCCAGGCGACACCACCGAAGCCACCGCATTGATCGCGACGCTGCGCGAGATGCTGGTGAACTCGATCTCGGTGCCGAACCTCAGAGCCTTCATCGTTTCGTTTGTCGTTGCCATGGATCTATTACGCACTATCCCGCGTTAGTATGCAATAGGTATTTACATTTACTTTTCAAGTGCTGGGAACCATTGGCATTTTTGGCGAGAAAAACCCCAGTTCCCCGTCGATCCCGGGGTAGCACATGTGAGCGCACGTGCGGGGCGGGCGGTTCCTATCCTCTATATAGGGGCCTTGCACGGTGCCGCCTTGCGGCGCAGGCGCGCGCCCTCCCAGGCCGTGGAGATCGTTGGGCTTTTACGGTAGTTCCGCTTTGTGTGCATTTTGTTGTTGCATACTAACCCGCGATAGTGCCAAATGGATTTATGGCAACGGACAACAACAACGGAGACAACAACATGGCAACGCAACAAATGACTCGCTCGATGGTGAAGGAACTGCGCACGCGGATGCAAGCGCTGCTCAACGACTTCGCCGGTATGAACGTTAATGTCGGCAATGCATCCTTTACGGATGGAAGCTGCACCTTCAAGGTTGAGTGCGCATTTATTGCGGAGAACGGCGTCGTGGTAACAAAAGAAGCGACCGCGTTTGAGCGGTACGCCGACGGTTACGGTTTGCGCGGCATCGCGCTCGGTCACAAGTTCATGCAGCGCGGTCGCGTCTTCGAGATTACTGGACTCAACACTCGCGCGCGCCGCATGCCGGTGCAAGCCAAGGACATCCGCACCGGTCGCGGTTTTAAATTCACCGTCGAAGCCGTCAACCGCGCTGTCAATTCAACGGGAGTCCTCGGAGCATGAAGTTATTCCCAAAGGGCAGCGCGGTCGCCGCGGTGCTGGACAATCCTCGGTTCGCGCTCTTTGATGAAGTCGACAAGCTGCTCGGTTCGTTGACGTGCGACACCTCTCCCGAGGAGGCGGAGCGCATCGCGAAGCGGCTGGATGAGATCGGATTCGACCGCGAGGCCGGATGGGTTCGACGCGATAATGCGCGCGGGGCATGCACCGATTGATTGAAAGGGAAAGCAACCATGAAAATGTACGTATGGCACAAGAGCGCGGGATTCATGCATACCGGCGTGATCGTTGTTGCAGCGTCGATCGACGAGGCGCGGTTGATTGCCTTCGAGGCGCTGCGCAAGAAAGGAGCAGCGCAAGCGGACGCTCGCGAGACGATCGAGGAGGAACCGACTGTGCACGATCTTCCGATTGCGCACGTCATCGACTGCTAAAGCATGCAAGGTTTATAGTTGGGGTTTGAACCTCGACTCCGGGAGGCTCCGTCGTTGCCAAACACGTTGCCATTCTTCCTGGGGTCGAGGTTCTTTTTTGATCATGCGTCGCAAGAAGAAACGAGAACCGGTAGTAGTCTGGGATGTGCTGCGCGACCGGAAGGATGGCGGCGTCGATGTCTGCGCATCGTGGACCGGATACAGTGCAGCGGTCCGCGACTCGGTTGAGCGCGACGACGCCGCTGGCGAAGACGACCTGCATCGCGTACAAAAACGCGTGATCAAGTGCGATTGATTGACGCGCGCAGCTTGCGCGTGTTCCAATTTCAAGCATGAAGCTGTCGACGCTGCTTGACGACGAACCTGCAACGACGCCGAGGTCCAAGACTCGCGGCATCATCAAGTTGCTCATCGTGTTGGTACCCGCAATCGGTGGCGCGTTTGCGAGCTACTACTCATCGCGGGGCGAGTCGCGCGAGGAAACGTCGGCGGCATACATCCTTCTGCTGGAACGCACCGACAAACTGGCCGAGTCCATCACGGTTCTGCGTGAGGAAGTGCTGCGCCAGCGCATTGCGGATCTCGAAGCCGAACGGGGTGCGGAAGGTGTGGAAGGTGCATCGGAGCGGAGACGGTCTGCGGTTCGTGGAGCCGGTGGTGGCAGAACCGGTTCCAGGGCCTCCCGCGCGCCCGCCAGCCAACCCAAGCCGCCGCCCGTGGCGCGGAAGCCACCGGTCCTGCCCGCGCTCGACATGCCCGACCTGGGCCCGCTACCCCGGGATCTGGAGGGAGTGCGCAAGATGGCACGGCAAAAATCCTCGATGGCTAAACCGCGATGACTGGGGCAGTATGGGAGCCATGATCAAGAATGAGTTCAATGAACTGGACGTGAAGGCTTCGCAAGCCACGGGCGATGCAATGAACGTGGAGGACTTCGGCATCGACAAAGGTGTGCAGGTTCACGGAACATTCGTCGCAACCGTGCAGGTCCAGTTCTCCGTTAATGGGTCCGACTTCGAGAACGTTGGCGCGGCGCTAACTGCTCCCGCGTACGTGCTCATCCCGGCAATCGCGAAGCGGGTTCGTGTCGATACCACGGCATTCACGTCGGGCACTCCCGCCGCGACGCTTGGCGGGTCGAAGCTGCGATAGTATGTCCGACTCTGCATCAAAGGAAGAATCGGGCGGCCTCCGCGTGATCTCGCGGTCCGAGCTGGCCGAGCAAGTCGACATTGGCAAGGCATCGATCATTGCCATTGATGGGGAGATGGCGCAGCGGTCAAAGGAACCGCAAGACGAAGAAGCCTTGTTGTTCAAGCAAGCGGGCGTTCTTCCCCCGCCATACGATGCAGGCACGCTCTGCACAATCTATGAGAACAGCAGCGCGCTCCGGCAGAACGTCGACGCGTACGTGACCAATATCGACGCCTTCGGTTTCCGGCTGGTGCCAAACATCGACCTCGAATCCGAAAGCGCGGAGGCGCAACTTGAAGGCGCGATCTTCATGGAGCGGCTCGCTGAATTACCCGACGAGTCTAAGCCGCCGGCGCTGCCGTCATCCGCGGAGATCGAGACGCTGCGCGAGGAAGTGCGCATCGGAATGCTGATTGAGAAGTCGCGCCTGTCGCACTTCTTCGAGTTCATCAATCCCGAGATGTCGTTCACCACCATCCGTCGACGACTGCGACAGGACATGGAGGTGATGGGCAACGGGTATCTCGAGGTGCTGCGCAACAAGAAGGCCGAGGTCGCGCAGATCATCTACGTCCCCGGCTTCACGATGCGGCTTATGCCGCTGGACCGGGGGACGACCGAGTTCGATATGCGGGTGCGCGTGTCCGACGTGACGTTCACCGACGTCAAGACCAAGAAGCGGTTCCGCCGGTACGTGCAGGTCTTCCAGTCCACCGCGATCTTCTTCAAAGAGTTTGGCGACCCGCGCACCGTTTCGTCCAAGACCGGCAAGGCGTACGTGGACCTTGCCGAAATGATGCGCGAGGAGAACGTGACGGAGGAGGAGGCGAAGCCCGCGACGGAGATCATCCACTTCGACGTGCACAGCCCGACCGGCCCTTACGGCGTGCCGCGCTGGATCGGAAACTTGCTGTCCGTGCTGGGCACGCGACAAGCCGAGGAAGTGAACTTCCTGTTGTTCGAGAACAAGGCGGTCCCGCCGCTGGCGATCCTCGTGTCGGGCGGTCGACTCGCAGCGGGCGTCGCCGCGAAGATCAAGGAGTTCCTTGAGAATATGAAGGGCAAGGCGGCGTTTCACAGCGTGCTTGTGCTGGAGGCCGTGCCCGCCAACGCGCCGATGCCGGGCGTACAGACGCCGCATAGCGGGCAGATGCGGATTCAATTGCAACCGCTGACCAGCGCATCGCAGAACGACGCCATGTTCATGAACTACGACGAACGGAACATGGATAAGATCGGCCAGTCGTTCCGCTTGCCCCGTCTACTTCGCGGCGATATTCGCGACTTCAACCGCGCGACTGCCGAGTCGTCGTTGCTATTTGCGGAGCAGCAAGTGTTCGGCCCCGAGCGCGAGGAGTTCGACTTCATTATCAACCGCAAGCTGATGACTTCGCTCGATGCGAAGTACTTTTTGTTCCAGTCCAATGCGCCCGCCATGCGCGACCCCGAGACGCTGGCAAAGATTCTCAAGAGTCTGCGCGAGTACATCACGCCGGGTGAAGCGCGCGAAGCCATCGCTGGTGTGCTCAACCGCGAATTGAAGAAGGTCTCCGCCGACTGGACTCGCCAGCCCGCGCCGTTCACTCTCGCGGGGATACCCGTCGAGGGGTCCGAAGGTGACGACGACGAGGAGGAAGAAGAAACAACCGAGACTGAAACCGAAACCGAAACCGAGACTGCGACCGGCGACGAGACCGAGGAAACCGAAACAACGGAGACCGAGGAAACCGAGGAGAAGAAGAAGAAGACCGGGAAGAAGGGCAAGGCGAAGATTGCCAATGCACTCGCCGAGATACGCGCGCGACGTCACGGTGAGATGCCGCCTCGCAAGCAACCCAAGAAGAAGAAGCTGCAGAGCAAGGCGCTCGCCGCGGAGGCCGCGCTGCTTATCCAGTTGCGCGACAAGCTGTTGAACGAGGAAACAAAGATCGCCGGCAACGCGATGAAGATCGCGAAGCAAGAGGGCGACAAGCTGGTGATTCAGATCCCGGCGGACAAGCTCGCCGAACTGTTCGAGGAGTAGATGACCGCTGCGGAACGCACGCTGCTTCTTGCGGGTGGCGTATGCGCCATTGAGGACATACTCGCGCACGTCTACCGACTACCGGTTGCGAAGGCTATCAACCCGCTGACCACGCGCGGATTCGAGATCATAACGAACAGGCTTTCAGCCGCGCTGGAAACCGCGACCAAGGCGGGCGAGACGGCGGCCATCAGTCGCGCACTCAACCAGATAAACGTTGACTGGGTAAACCTATCGGAGGCTGGGCGCAAGCGCGTGCAGGATGCCGTGCGCGCAACGCTTGGCGCAGCGGTGCCTGGCAATGTTGCGAAGGTTGACCGCGTGCTACGCATAACGAATAGCCAACTACTACCGAATGTGCGCAAGTCCGCGCTGAAGAAGTACAACCTCGGCATCGGCAGCTCGCTCACTGATACCGACAAGCGCACCGCCGCGTTCCTCAACAAGAATACTTCCTTCTTCGTGCGCGATGGGTACGGCACTATTCACGATGCATACAGTTTGAAGGCGCAACAGATCGTCGCAAGTGGTTTGACTCGCGGACTGGGCAGCGCTGAGATAAGCGCGTCTCTTGCCAAAGCAATGCCGTCGGCGCAGCGCACGCCGGGTTACTGGAACATGATCTCCAATGCGTTTTCCAACCGGTCGCGCACGTACACGCAGGTTCACGCGTTCTCCGATGCCGGGATCACGGCCTATAAATTCGAGGCCGTGCTGGATGAGGCGACCTCCAAGATCTGCAAGTTCATGCATGGCACGACCTTCTCGGTTCCGAAGAATGTCCGCCGGATCAAGAGCGTCATTGATGACGATGACCCTGAATCCGTCAAGCGGCTTCAGCCGTGGGTATCGGAGGGCAAGACCGACAAAGGCAAGAGCGCGCTGTTCTTCAACTCCGGCGGGAGCCGGACGCAAGTCGCAGGAATCAGCGGTGATAGCTTCACAAATCCGATGAGCGCCGCGGCATTGGATGCGGTCGGGGTTAACATGCCCCCGCTACATGGGAATTGCCGTTCGACGATTGTACCTGTATAGATAGTGGAACCAATGAGCAGCCCCATCGTCGCCAGCCCGGTCATCCAGCGCAGAGCATCGCTGCCCTCGCTGTTTACGCCCGGTGAGCAGATGGCAAAGTTGGTGCTCGGTTCGGAGAAGGCACTGCGCTATTCATTCGAGCAGCGACCCATGCAGAACGGTGCGGTGACGGATACCGAGAAGAAACGCCGAGCCGCCATGTGCATCGAGATCGCCCGTGTATTGCGAGGCGATTGCAAGTGGAGTGTGGACAAGGTAGCCGACTACCTGCCAAGGTATTTACTGAACGAGCTGGACGGGATAGACTGGAAGCCCGACAAGCGCCGAGTATGGACGCCCGATTAAAGGAGA
>SDBT01014365.1_pt1 | contig 12633 bp, 13 predicted proteins | sample 2277101 | NCBI WGS metagenome assembly SDBT01 (sample SAMN10404973, study PRJNA504765) | marine sediment metagenome | isolation source: marine sediment core GS10_PC15, 103 cmbsf | place: Arctic Ocean: Southern Knipovich Ridge | collected 2010 | reverse complement strand
CCTAACAACATTGTTCATGAAAGCGCTTTCAGTTGTGCCTAGCTTCATTAATTTTTCTCTTTAACATATTTTTCTGGAGTTAAGGGATAAACTAAAAGTATCAAAACGCAAAATAAGATTAGGAGTATTCCAGTTATCCAAGTAGTCCACTTATAAGCATCAGTTCCTAATAAATAGACACTTCCAATGCAAACAAAAGCCATAGCTAAGGTACCAATGAAAATTTCTACTACTGTTGCATAATACCTCATAGGGTCCTTAGCTGCTATAAAACATGCGACTCCGAGTCCAATAGAATAAGCCCCTATTAGCCAGACTGCCCATAAATCAAATGAATCTCCAAAGGATATACCTAAATCCCCGTGATACCACGCGGGGAATAAATAGTGGTTTATAGGAACGACAATTAACATGTAAATTCCCCATGAGATAAGTATTATTTTCGATAATTTTTCCCTCATTTTGTCAGGGATAGCTTTTATTAGTACAATCATTTAACTCATCTTTAATAATTGAATTATTGAAACTATTTGTATTATAATGTGATTTAACCTTAAAAATTATTAAATTAATTTATTATAAATTAGAAACTGACTTCATTATTTGTCATTAACGGGACGAGCTATTATAATTTTCATAGGAAAAAATAGCCCTATAATATCTTTCTTTACTACTTTGAATCCGGCTTCAGTTATTGAATTCTCAACATAGATCGGTCGACAGCTTGCATATTTAGGAAATTTTGTATGGAACCATTCATATAGTTTTATTCCTGTGGTATTTTCACGCCCTTCTCTTGGCATACTAATTACACATAATTTTCCCGTAGGTTTTAACACTCTTCTAATTTCTCTAAGAACGATGGGAATATCAGGAGTATCGAATAGTTCAAGTGTACTAGCAATATAAACTATATCAAAGTACTTTTCATTATAGGGAAGGTCTCTAGCATCGCCCTCAATGATCCTAACATTTCTTACCTTATTCTTAGAAATCCTTTTTCTTGCGAGTGCAATCATTTCAGGAGTCAGATCAATACCATATATTTCTCCTTCAGCACCTACTTGCTTAGCAAACCTAACAAGTGTAGTTCCCCTACCGAAACCAATTTCTAACACTTTCTCCCCTTTTTTAAGATTTAACATCTCAAGAGCCCTATTTCGTAGAGATTTTTCTGATTTTTCTATTAAACCGAACACCTTACTGAACTTTCCATATATATTTTTCATTGCAGTTTTATCTGAATTAACTCTTAATATTTCCTTTTCATTCATCTTAATCATTAATTTTTTTTTAAAAGGTAATAAATTGTTTATTTACTCTCTTTGGGATTGTAGAGTATTTATTAAATCGTTTTTTCAAGCGGTCCTGGGACATACCTAAGCGCCATTGCCAATAAATGAAAAACCATTGAAAAAATGTGCGAAAGAATCCATACATCTCAAATCTTCTTGCAGAGGTCTTTACAGGAGAATTAATGTAAATAATTTGTCCTTTTGATTCTCTACCCTCGTTACAAATTAGCTGTTTTCTACAAAACTTCTTGAGTCTTAACATAATATCAAAATCTTCACAAATCCACATTGGAGCATATCCATTTAGTTTTTCAAAAATTTCTTTCCTAACGAAAATGGCATTATCCCCTGGAAACGTTTTAAATATCCTTACTAACCAATTTCCCATAATTTTGAAAGACCAGACTGCGAAATTTAGAAAACTTGACCTCTGTACGGTTTGAGTCCAATTCCAGATCTTTTTAAAACCACCTCCATTAACAGCTGGATCTTTCATTCTATTTATAATTCTTGAGATTCCGTATTTTGGTAGTAAGGTATCGGCATGGAGAAATAGTAAGATATCACCTTTTGCATATTCGGCTCCCAAGTTTAACTGTCTATATCGGCCCTTTGGTGCTTTAATCACTTTATCTGCTAAGCGTTCACTTATATCTAATGTCCCATCTGTGGAACCTCCATCACTTACTATTATTTCTATGGGAATCTTGCGACCCGAAGGGGTATGTGCTGCTAAATAAGCATTTTCAATCGTCGTACCAATATTCTCTTCTTCATTTAAAGATATAATAATTACGCTTACGAGCATTCTATCATTTTTTTGCTATTTTTCTTCTTCTTGTCTGGTTTTGTTCTTCGACAATATATAATCCCAAATCTTCGAGAATTTTTGCAGTATAATATGGAAAGTGAAACCCTACACTTTTATTAGAGACAGAAAGAGCATCTATATAGGTTATTAAGGAGACTAAATCCTCTTCTATGTCTACATCTCCATATGGTGGAAGTAAAAGCAATTTAAATTTAAATTCTTTGCAAAATACAACAAACCGAGATAATTCTACTCCGCCCCTAAACAATTGATGTTCTGTAAACCATTCTGGATTAAAATCCTTTGAAACACCAACAAGATATATTCCTCCTCCACTAGAGGGACCTAACACTATAGGTTTTTCATAAATCTTTGTTGTTAAATACTCAAAGGTTGTTTTAATTACATTTGGATCCATAAAAGGCAGATCTGCACCTAATACTATCAAAATATCAATACCATTTTCAAAAGCTTCATTTATAACAAAACCAAATCTCTCATCAAAGTTTGATCCATGTTGTAGAAAATATAAAACATTCTTATCTAAAAAACCATCAGATCTCACTTTTTCGACTACTTCCTCAAATTTTTTTAAGCCCTCTTCCGGATAAAAACCAATTATAATTTTATTAGCACTACTCTCGGAGGCAAGTTTGATTGTATCCTTTAGCATTGCTTCTGCTATTATTGCTGTATCTTTTTCATTTAGACAAGTATCTTCAGTCAATCTTGTTTTTACCAATCCAGGTATAGGAGCTTTTGAAAAGATTATTATTGCAGTTTCCATATAATCAAATTAGATTTTTTAAGAATAAAATATATAAAAAAATATTAAATTTACCTAGTCTAAGGTTTTTTTGCGATCCAAAGACCCCGACTTACCCATTTTTCTTTAGCTGCTTTTTGCCAGGCGAGAACTCCCTTCTCTGCTTCAGTATATAATTCTGCTCCAAATCCGGCTATGATATCTTGCTTAGCACCATGAAGGATATCTATATAAATATCCATATGTTTAGCAAAATCCTCTCCTAAATCTTCTTTTTCTAAAAGGTTCATTCCAACACCTTTGATAAGTTCTTCGTAACCTTCAAGAGTCTGTAAATCTGGAAATATCATAAATTCCATTAGATAATCTGCATCTGCTTCTTTAGCATCCACAGGCCCCCATATCCAATCAGTAAACCCTAATGTTCCTCCCGGTTTAAGAACTCGATTAATCTCATCAATCAATCTAGTTTTATCTCGTATATAACACCAAGCATCTTGGCCCCATACAACATCAAAAACATTGGCATGAGCAGGAATATCCAAACCAGAACCAAGCCGGTATTCGATTTTATCTGCATATGGCTTTCCTTCGGTTCTTTTTTTAGCTTCTTCTAACATCTCAGGAGTAATATCCAATCCAACGACTTTTGTACCATATTTTTCTGCTAATTGTCTTGCTGGACCACCTAGTGCTGAACAAATATCAAGGAGATAAATGTTTTCTCCACCTTTATCCACTCCTACTTTCATAGCTAATATATCAGTCTGGTCTGGACCCCCAACATGTATTTGTTCACCCATTAATAGTTCCCAAAGTTTCCCTCCTGGTCCCGCATAGACTTCACTAACGTCGTTTACACTAAAATTGTATTTTTTTTTAGTCATCTTATATTTTCATTTCCTCTTTTATTAGACTTTTTAGTATTAATCTATAATTAAATATAAGCTTAAAATTAATTCCCTATAATTTAAGAAGACCTTAATCTTCTTCTTTTATTTTATCGGGATTAAAATGATAGCATTTTGGATCTGCAGCCATTATATCTCCTTCATAATAATAAGCGCTACTCCTGCAACCGAAACAGGAAGAGTTGTTAGCACAGTTTCCGCAATTACCAGGTAATTTAGAGGTATCTCTGAAATCTAAGAATAAAAGTCTATTCTTTTTTTTTTCAATTAGAGCTTCAAGTGTTTCATTATGAACATTCCCGAATTCTTCGGTCCTAATTACGGAACAAGGAGTCAACCAGCCCTCCGATGTAATACAAATGACCGTGCCGCAATAAAATTTAGATACATCCATAGGACCACATGAAGGATCGTCGGGATAATTCACGCTATCGCGATGTGCGAAAGAATCCTCTATTTGAGTTATAGTGGGTTCCCAAGATTTATTAGCATTGCGATGAATAACTGGATTAAAAAGTGTTAGGCAAGTTTTTACATTAAACTTTTCTTGCATATAAGAAATCATTCCCTTAGCATCCCCTTGTGCTAAGGGTGATGTATATGTATTGCAATTTACCATTGATCCTGGATCTTTTCCCGCAGCAAGTGTGTTTTTAATACCTTTAAGTATTTGATTTATATTACGATGGTCTCCATCACATCCTTCTCCTCCATGTAAAAGGCTATATAACTCAGGATCAAGAGTATCCAAATGAGTAGATATAAAACCATCCTTTGTTACTTCTACAGCTTTTTTGGCGACTTCTGGATTTGCTAAAGGTATTCCACTTGTCCATATATTATTTATTAATCCTAAATTTGAAGCATATTGACATAGTTCATACCAATCTCCCCTAACTAAGGGATCTCCCCCTAACCAATCTATCATCCTTACTCCTAAATTTGCTGCTGAATCTAGTAATTCTTTTATTTTCTCTGAACTCATTCCTTGGGGAGAGTCCGGTTTACTACCCGCATAACAATAACTGCATAATTGAGGACAACTTAATGTAGATTCAATTTGCAAAATATATATTTTACCATCTTCATAGTATTGCTTCTGTAATTCAATTTCAGATGCCATACCTGCATGGGCTAAAGGAACATCTTCTTTATGCATAATACCACTTTAAATATTTTAGAAATTATTGCTAATTCTTTTAATCTTCAATTATTTGAATGAAATCGACTAATAATTTTAAATTTTCATATTATAAAAAAAAATTAAAATAAATTAACCATATACTTGGCTTACCCAGTCTGGTCCTATAGTCACCCATTGAATCCATAATGCAATTAGAGCAGCTACCATAATTAGTATAACTACGTAAAAACTAGTTTTTGGCCACGGCAGCTTCTTAATATTATATCCCATCTTATATTGTTCTTTTATTAATACAAAACAAAGAATAAATAAACCTATATCAAAAGCCCATGTTGCAAATTCAAGACTCTCGGGAGGAAGATTCATAAGATATCCTGCTCTTGGACTGTAACTGTATAAGTTCGCTTCCATAGGAAGTCTTACAATGAAAAACATAAGACCCATGTGTGCTATTAGTATCCAAGCGAGAATCATAGTGTGCAAATTTAACCAATTTTTACCCCTTCTACTCAATTTCTCATCCATAAAGATTTTGTCATTTTTTCTTTCAAGCAATACAACAATGCCCCAAATAACAAATATAATTATGCAGATTATAGTACATATTACGGTATTGAATGAGCCACTTCCAGTTACTGGCAACATAAAGGATTGAATCAAAGCAATAGATCTTGAAATTGGACTTTCATGATACCATGCAAGTCCCACATTAAATATAATTAAAGCGTAAGCGATATTATGAGTCCAACGAGGATCCATTAAAGCAAATTCAATAAAAGCTAACCACCATATAAGGTATGCTAGACCCAAAATAATTAGACCATTACCCGGTCCGACCATCCACTTATTTAGTTTAATTTCTGCTGGTTTTGATTTTTCTTCACTCATTTTCTATTCTCTAAATCATTAAATTAAATTATGTTTTCTATAATGTTTTTTATCTTATTTAAATATTTTAATTTAATTATGTACTTCTGATACCTAAATATAAAAAAAATATGTTAATGTAGCATTATGTCAATTACCAGGCCTATGTAACCTGCTGCAATTACGACGAACACCAAATAAAAACTTAATTTTGGCCAGGGTTTATTTTGTTGATTATAGCCTAATTTAACCTGTTCATATAGCACCAATAAAGCCCATAGCATTAATGTGATATCATAAAACCAAGGAGAAAACTTATTTGATTCTGAAGGTATATTAGATAACCATCCTGCGCGGTCTCCATAAGCTAAAAGTGCTGCTTCTTGAGGCACGCGCGCGACGAAGAAGACAAAACCCATATGCGCTATAAGAATCCAAGATGCAATAGCGGCATGCATTAGAATCCAATTCCACCACTTTTTTTGGATCCTGTTTTTAAAAAACATTTTACCACGTACTCGCTCAATTCCTACTGCAATTATCCAAATAATAAGAATTATTAAAGTTATAATTGTCATTAATAAAGAATTAAAGGATCCACTAGCAGTAATTGGCATCATTAGGGCTTGAATGAACCCAACTGTACGTGATGATACACTTTTTTGGTACCAAGCTAGACCAACAGTAAGTATTATTATCGCATAAGCGTGATTATGAAACCACCTAATGTCACGAAGAGCGTCTTCTATATACATCATCCACCAGATCAGATAAACTGCCCCCATTATTATCAATCCTAATCCGGGCCCTACTAAATATTTATTTGAACTTTCTATTTCACTTTTATTTATGCTTTCAGACATCGTTTATCAATCTCAAATTTTAAATTAACAATTTTTTGGAATTATTAATTTAAATTTAGCTCTAATAATTTATTAAGGTTAAGGAAAAATATTTAATATAAATATTATCTATAAGCTCATATCTTAAAAATCCCCTTTTAAAATTAATGTATATCCTATGGCAATACAAAAGAAAAAGATTTATCAGAATAAAATTAAGTATAAATGGATTTATGACACCATTATTTCTAAATTATATGATTTTGGATTAAAAATTGGTCTTATGGGTCATGAAAGAATTTTAAGAGTTAGTGTTTTTGATGCAGTTTCGCCTTATATTAAAAAAGGGGATTATGTTTTAGATCTTTGTTGTGGAACTGGTACGTTGACAGTATTACTTACTAAACTCTTCTACTCGGATTGTAAAATAGTAGGTGTTGATCTGTCCTCAGGTCAAATCAACCAAGCTCAAAAGAAGAATATTTATCCTAATTTAGAGTTTAAAGTAATGGATGCAAATTATTTAGAATTTCCAAACGAAACATTTGATATTGTTATAATTTCTGCAGCTTTACATGAGATGGATAAAGTACAGAGGTTAAAGGTTCTCTCTGAAATTTATCGAGTTTTAAAAAGAGAAGGCTGTTTTTTAATATTCGATCATCATGAACCCTCTAAAACTTCTTTGCGCGTCTTATATAATTTCTATCTGGGTTTTACTGAGAAATTACTCTCAAAATCGGCCGAAATGCAAAGAAATATCCTGATGGAGTTAAAGAGAACCAATTTTAAAATTATAAGGCAAACTCCAGTTAGAAAGTTCTTTAATTTTTTTCAAGTAATTCTGTGCAAAAAAGAATCTTAATCTCCTATAATTTATCCAAACCTAATTGTTTTAATTTAGTTTCGCTTGGTTTACCCGTCTTAGAGTCCCAGCCTTTATATTTGTAAAATAGATTTTTTAATTTTTCGAAATTGGGTGTCTTTCCGGCTGAGCCTCCTTCCTTATGAGGCCTTAATAGTATTTTAGGTAATCTATCATCCTCAGCAGTTAAACCCATTTTAAGGTTGAAGAGTCGTTTCATATTAAGGATTCTTTCTCCATACAATTTGATCTCGTCAAGTCCAAATTTTAAACCGGTTGCGTATTCTATAAGGGCTGCATTTTGAGAAGGTAAGGGATTGCAGAAAGAACACATAATCATTGAACTATATAAAGCACGGTAATCCATATCTATAGCGCAATATTCTGCCATTTCCTCGTCATCATTATATCTATCTATATTTTTCATGCCAATCTCGTCTAAAGGAACACCTACTAAAGTGAAATATGGATCACAGTGATTATGGGATGGACCTCGATATGCGCCACCGATTCCATAGGCAATAGCCATACCAAAATTAGCACGAGGTTCATGATAAGTAACTTCTAACCCTACTACTGTAGCGATCTCATCTTGTGGTATCTTGAATTCTTTACCTAAAGCATCAGATCCTTCTGCTAAGAGATCTCCAATTCCATCTCTGTACACAATTTTTTTCAGTATCTGTTCCGTGATTTCAATATTGCCCCATTCCGGTTTTAATCCATCAATTTCTTTGGAGTTAATATTTCCCAGAGTATATTGATGTGTTAAACAAGCAATAGTTCCCCCTGAGCTAATTGTATCAATTCCATAATCAAAACATATCGTATTTATATAGGCAATTGATTCTAAATTATCATTCAATAACAGACTTCCATAACTTACAATTGTTTCATATTCTGGCCCTTCGATTACTCCATCAGTTTTGTATTTTCCTTCTTTAATATCAATTCTACGACCACATCCAATTACACAGGAATGACAGAATCTATTTCCAACTAATATAGTCTCTGCCATTGTTGCACCAGATATGTTAAAAGCCTTATCCCATTGGCTTTCCGTGAAATATTTTATAGGTAATTCGCCTGTCATATTGTACATGTCAAGTGCACCAGAAGTCCCTAAACTCCCCAATACTTGAGTTCCGAACGAAGATTTAACGTTATCTCTGGCAATTTTATTTGCCTCTTTGAATTTTGTTTGATCAGCAACTTCAAGTTTGATATTACTCCCCTTAACTATAATGGCTTTTAATTTTTTGGACCCTAGAATTGCCCCCATACCTGTTCTTCCCGCGGCTCTTTCTTCAGACACAATGTTAGCATATTTTACAAGATTTTCTCCGGCAGGACCTATACATGCAACTATTGCTTTATCATCACCAAAGTGTTCTTTTAGTTTTTCTGTTGTAAATTTAGTCCCTTTCCCCCATAAGAACTCGGCATCTTTTAGTTTAACATTATCATCCTTAATTTCAAGGTATACCGGTTTTTCTGAAGCACCTGTTAAGATGAGGCCATCATAACCCGCTTTTTTGATCTCTGGTCCAAACCAACTCCCGCAATTAGACTCTCCCCAAATTCCAGTATAGGGTGATTTTGAGCACACAACCCATCTTCCAGTATTGGGCGCAAATGTACCCATTAGGGGCCCTGTCATTATCATTAGAATATTCTCAGGAGAAAGGGGGTCTGTAGTTTTATCCATTAAGTCATACAAATAGCGACAAGCATACCCAGCTCCCCCTAAAAAATTCTTTGCGATATCTTCATTTAAAGATTCCGTGGCAAATTCATGGGTAGTTAAGTTAACTTTTAATAATTTTCCTCTAAAACTCTTTAACAAATTAATTCACTATGGTTAGAATGTTTGAATTTAATAATTATATGAAAATATAAAATGCTTACAGCTAAATGTTAATAATTTGGTATTTAAATTTTAGTCTTAAAAACTATAATTAAAATAAATTTGATGAGCTGAAATTGATAAAAAGTATGGAATAAAAGTAGTTTGCTTTTTGTTAGATAATTCTAAAAAATAAATATATACAAATTAGAATAATAGGAAAGATAATTAAACCATACATAGATATTGTATTTTTATAAAATTTTGAAATATTTAAGGCAAATTGACGAAAATAGTAGAGTACTACCCCTATAAGCATAAATAATAGTAAATAAGTTACAATACCTCCTAATAATGGGAATGGTTTTAAAGGAATAAAAAGAATAAATATGAAAAGCGTCATAGGTCTCATGACCATAAGGATTTTTGTATGACGTGGAATCCATTCTCTAAGATATAGATAATCCAGAAAAATTGTACTGAAAAAAATACAAATATAATATAAAAACGTAATATTGAAGAATGGGATTGGAGATTTCAACATTAGTGAAGTGTTTAGATTAAATATAGAAATAAATAAGATCATAGGAATTGAAATTAATATAATATTATATAGGAATAATTTTGAATCATTTCTTATCCATGTAAGCCACTCTTCCTTCCAGTTTTTATGCAAATCGCTTGGTATAAACAACATTGGGATTATTGTGATAAGTGGATAAAATAAAAAATATCCCATAACAACCGAATTATTAAAAAATAAGAAGATAATACCGGATATAACAACACCTACAATGTAAAAAATCGTCCGTAATAAGAGCATTCTTTTATATCTTCTCTTTTTCTCTGGCGTATTGACTTCAATTTTAACTGTAGATTTATTCTCCCATAGAGGGGTAATTTTAAAGTTAATCATTAGTAAACTCATACCTATGAAGAGTAGAATAACTGAAGTAATTAATAAAACTTCAGAAAGTATATTATCAGGATAATTAAATGGTTCCAATGAAATGTCTTTGATTTCTTCATCTCTGTTTGTAATGTTTACAGAATTATCATGATAAAAATGTTCAAACCATACGAGAGCGTATTTAAATGAGTCTCCATTTTTTTCATTATCAAAATGGTTTAATCCTGGTCTCTTTTCTAATGCAATATCTTCTCTATCTTTTCCATCTAAAGAATTGTAAAATTTCTCACTTTCCTCTGGGATAATTACCGTATCTTTCATACCTTGGATAATTAATAAATTTTCAGAATTATCTTCATCAGCAATATCTCGGGCATCTTTGATTTTATCTATATCTTCTATAACTTGAGTTGTTCCTACTAGATTCTCAAAAGGAATCCTTTTTGTTACCCCTTTAAGAGAAGTTAATGGATGATATAACACGGTAGCGTAAATTCTATCGTCTTTTGCTTGTAGTATTGCTCCAATTCCCCCTCCATATGAAAATGCTAATAATCCCATATGACTAGTATTAGCAAAGTCATATTTATCTTCAATAAAATCTATCACTTCTTCCATATCTTTCGGTTCCCTACTCATGAATCCACTAGGTCCACCCGATACACCATGTCCACGTTGTTCAACCACAAATACTGCATATCCTCGCTTCGCTAATCGAAATGCTTTTTCTAAATTGAATTCTTTTCTTGCGTTAATCCCATTTATCATAAGTATAGTAGGGACCGAGTTATCTTCTTCTTCTTCCAATTCTTTATCAATATAAACAGATCCTTTAAGCTCAGTATTATCTCTAGTTTTTACATAGAAATCTTTAACAATAATATCTTCCTTATTATAAAACTTTAATCTCTCATTACGAAGAGATAATGCTGCTAAAACAGAAAATAATGATAATACAACACTTAAAATTATGAGATTTATACCAACTAGTTTAATTAGCCGGGCTCTTTCCATTAAAATCAGTAAATATTTGCGAGTTTAAATTTATTAACCTTATAAATCATTAAACAAGTGTTTATTAAAACAATGAACTTATATGAATATAAAAGTATATGAAAGAGGTAAATTGAATTATGGTTCTGTGTCAAATCTGCCAAAAAAAACCCGCGGTTGAGAACTGTTCTCAATGTGGAATGCCATTATGCAAAGATCATATTGAACATGGAATTCAATTTAGAACAAATGAACCAGTAATTAGTTGTCCAAACTGTAAAAAGAAAAGTATTACTGTGTCAAAAAATAAAACAATAATATTTGGTATATTAATCCTGGTTATAATCGTTATAGTTTTATGGTATTTAAATAGTATATTCGGATTTCTACGATAAATGATTATTTTTCCCATACACCTATATAGTCATCTAATACACAGTAGATTTTATTAAATCCTAAATTAGTGTATAATTCTTTAAGGCTTTTATCATCATGCTTCCAACATGATCTATCTTCATAAGAATTTATCCCATCATTGTCAGCAAATAAAAAATCTAGGAATTTTATTACCCGTTCGGGAAAATATTTGGTAATTTTCAATACAGAATTGGTCAAGAAATCGCAACCGCTCATCCCTTCTGGTTTTATCGCAACTGGCTCACAAAGTATAACCTTATCAGCGAATTTTTTAACGTTCTCAACTAATTCGATATGGTTTGGATATATATGATGTAAAATATCACACAACACAATTACATCCTGTTTTTCCTCAGGATAGTTATTAAAATCAAAGATATTTGTAGGTTTTAAAACAACCTTTTTTAAATTAATTCGGCCTTTACGTTGGTCTGTGTTAATTTTTTTTAAAAATTTATAATTTAGGTCATAACCCGTGTAATAAGTTGAAGGATGTAAATATCGAGCTAAAAAACCCGTTCCACATGGTAAATCTAATACTTTTTGGGAATTATTTCCAATAAGCGCTGCAATAAGTGAATATTTTTTCTGTTGATCATGTATTCTTTCACTTAGCCAGTTATAAACATTCCCACTTCGATATAAGAAACTTCTAAATCCGGGAATTGTCTCTTTATTTCCCATTGTAATTAAAGTTAGATGATTATCAATAAAAACCTTGTGATTAAAAATCTTTATGAAAATTAAGAGAAGAATTATTTTAACATTCAATTTCATTGAATTTGGATAATAAAATACTTTAGGTATAATTAATTCTATTAGAATATATTCAATGGATAAGTGATATTGGTACTGATAATGTAATTGTAACAATTCCTTTTTTAATTCAGCTCATTAAATAAGATTTGCACCGGTTTTAACGAGAGTATTAATAACATCCCAGTAATCAGCGCCATCAGAGAAATT
>SDBT01014364.1_pt1 | contig 12633 bp, 28 predicted proteins | sample 2277101 | NCBI WGS metagenome assembly SDBT01 (sample SAMN10404973, study PRJNA504765) | marine sediment metagenome | isolation source: marine sediment core GS10_PC15, 103 cmbsf | place: Arctic Ocean: Southern Knipovich Ridge | collected 2010 | reverse complement strand
TTGTATAGTGCCCAACAATGTGTTATAATTACTATATTCACCATGGTAATCTGTACTTCTTAAATTCAAATTGGTGGTATCAAAATCTAACTGAATGATACAATTCTCATTATATCCAGATAGCAGTTTAACTAGGTCTTTAACCTTCATCAGTTGATCCCCTTATGTTTCGGATTCCATGGCTTACCAAACTTCTGCTGATAAGCAGCATGTTGTCTACACATTGCCTCACTATCACTAACCATCCTGTGAGAAAATATCACTCCAGCTTCCTTCCTCATCGATGTCATATCAGTAAGCCCCATAGCCTGGGTAACAAATTCCTCCTTCGGCATGTCCTGTTCATCAGGAGTAAGGCTGTCATAATGTTCCTCCAACTCTGTTCTGGTGAAGCCACCCATCTCAGTTGATCCCTCCACCTGGTGTCCAGATCGGATGATCCTGCTTCCGCTTAGTAAGCACAGCCTGTGCATCATGCCTCATGGCATCAGGGTCTGTTAAGCCCATGGCATCGTTGATAAAGTCCTCTCTGGGCATGTCCTTAGTCGCTAAGCTGTCGTAGTGTTTACCTAGTTCTTCTCTGGTGAATAAGGTCATAGATTACTCCTGTATTCATGGTACATCGAATGCTGGAAACCACTCCAGTACTCCCATGTCTTACCATTGCCCTCTTCGACCGTTTGGTATCTATCAACATAGTCAAAGAATGCATCATGGTTCCAGACTGTTTTACCTTGATCAGTCATTAGTGCAGCTAACATCTGTCCCGTCCACGCATAAGCGATAGGTCGGTACGAGGCAGACCAACTGGGGTTGTCCTGGTGTCTGTTTGTGTAGCCCTTCATGTAAAAATGCCTGATACCCCATTCTGGCATACCAAGCTGGTCTTCTGAGTACTTAGGCAAGTCATCTTCGCCGACAATGAAAGTCTGCTCGTTCTCCTGAAAAGAGCATATATCCAGTATGTTCTTATAATCATCATCACCAAAAACAATACCGGCAAATACAATCGGCCAATATCTACCAGAACCATGGCCCCCATCAGCTTTCCAATTATTAGCTACCTGTGAGCCTATGCCGTAATTGTCAATACCTTTTTGCAGACAAGAATACAACAGTGTCTGTTTCTCTTCGTTCGTTTTATCAAGGTGTAACCAGAGCCATGCACTACTTACTACACCTGAAATATCTCTGCCATAATCCTTCATGTTGTTCACAGGGGCTATCCACCGGTTCCCCGCACCATATATATGGTCTAACCATACCCGCTGGACAGTTCTCTCCACCTTGGCCTGTGATAAAGCATTGCTTAGTGGAGTTACCCTCTGGAGTATCCTTGTATAAACATCAGGCGATATGTCCGAGACATTAAACGGGGCAGTTTTAGCTACGCCAGAAACATAAGGCGGTCTAAAGTCGCCCTCTTTCATAGGTTCTGTTACAACAGTAAGAACTGAAGCATCAGACAACTGGCGTTTCATATTCCCCATATAAGACTTCGTGGAAATCAAAGAACTGCCTGGCTCTACCACTAAAGGAAAAGACCCGGGTCTAGCTACATTTAACTCATCACTATAAATCGGCTGAACACCACCACCTGTAAGGTCACTATCATAACCTACCGTTCTACTGTTGGGTGATGGGTTTATCATAGAGCCATGTTTAGTTGCACCATCATCGACAACACATAGTGGGTCAATGCTGGTGATCACAACAGGTCCGACTACCCAAGGATCGCCATTGGCAAATCGACCAAACCTATATGGCTTATCGAATGTCCATGTGATAGCGAAGCTCTTAATCTGCTCAGTCATACACACGCCAGATACCTGAGTAGAGTCATCGACATACTCATATACTGTATCAACAGGACTCTCCAATGCAGTGATACGAGAATCAAAGGATTCAAGGAGATTCGTTAGGTTGTCCATTGTTTGTCGGATGCTCATGTTAAGTACTCTATCTTATCCAAGCCACAGTAGGTTACGGGGATGTCAGCAGAAATTGTCCTTTTCATCGGGCCAGGGGACTCATAGGCCCTTATTTGCCATCGGGTATATTCTTGGTACTTATCCATAGGCAGGAGGATTCGGGTGCAGGCATCTTTTTTAACCCCACAACCTTCGGCCCGATTGCCTTTCAATACATACCAATGACCATTGTTACCATCTACCAGTCCAGCCTCTATCTCCTGCTCGATAGTGGGCACATATCCACTACACTTGAGCAAGTCAGCGTTCTTACCATAGCTCTTACAGCTTCTGTGGCACTTGGCACATAACCTGTTAATAGTGCACTCCACTGTTCTGGGCAACTCTGGCATGGCATCCGCTATCTTCTGTAAGAAGTCATCTGCCTCAAGAGGATGTGGGTGCTTAACCTCCTGTAGGGGGTGCTGCCGTTCCTCTTCAGCTTTGATCCAGTCCTCTATGGCTGTAACTCTCTCGGCCATCTCGCATGTGCATACTCTGACTAGCTCTGACATGGTTACTCCTCTGTAGTACTGGTTATACCCCCGATTATGCGGTAGACAGGGCATTCAACGTAATCAGTGATGAACACTCCTGTTACCTCAATGCCCCAATCGGCTACATGAGCCTCTATAGCACTGCGAATAGGCTCTATGAAGTCCTGTAAGTCGTCATCTTCCAATTTCGAGACTGCATTATCAGCGATAACACCCAAAACGTAGTTCTGAAGGCTCCGATCAAGGTCCTGAACATTCAAAATAGCCTTCTGGATGTCTATAATCTGGTATTCTATGGCTCCTGAGACAGTAATGCCCCTAATTGACTGTGCCCGAAGGTCCACAACTTGTGGTGTGGTCACCATGAACACATTATCCTGGATTAGGGGCCAAAATATGTACCACCCGGGGGGAGTGACCCTCACATGCTTACCTAGAGTGATTATCACCCCCGCCTCATCGGGAGGAACCATGATCATCCTGGGTAACCAGCATAGGAGTTTCCTTATTAGGCTCGGTATCCAGTTCATGGTCGTAGGTTCCTGAAATTATTCCATATACCCAGGGAGTAACACCCTGAGTACCATATTATAAGTAAAATAACAGCCCAGCCATCATTCCCCCAAGCCCATATTAGCCAAAAAGGTTCTGAGGCTAGACCTGCTACATATCCCCAGCGTCTAATCTTATGGTTTTTGAGGGCTAGGAGCAGTACAGTTAAGCCACCAAGTATGAGTATCATAGTTTGTACTATCATTCGGGTTCAATGTCCTATAGAAAAACATAGTGCTCCCTATATATACCCCAATACTGTCGGATATTTGCAGAAATATAGACTTTTTTCTGATTTAGTCTACTTATATGTAGTATTTTAATCTGTTTAATGGGAAAATGAGCTAGCTGGGTTTGCCAGGATACATGGGACCCGCCCGCACGGCACAGGGCAAAGGGTATCACCCCCGCCCCTAAGTGGACAGGGCAGGTCCAGTACCCGCTGGCTGGCTTGTGGACATGGGCTATCGGGTATGCAGGTGGGTATGAGTAGTACTACTCCATTTGCAAATAAATAAAAGAATTTACTTGACATTGCCTGGACTTGTGGTATAGTTTATATGTCTAATTGAAAGGATATAAGATGGAAACTATTGGGTTGTATAAAACAGATCAATGCTGGATGTCGAGGAGCAAGAGTAACCTTGCCGCTTTCGGGACTATGGACATTGCGACAGCTTTCACTGCCAATGCTGATGAGGCCTTTGTACTTGCCCGGATTAAAGCATTGAACCCAGACTGTAATGTAATCAGGATATACGGATAAACCATATCCACTACTCTGGCTTGTGAGTACTACTGCTCAATTGTAAAATAAATATGGAATAGTGCTTGACTTCCTGATTATCTGTGGTATAGTATACATGGCCAGTAATAGTATAATAACAGTAAACCTTATTAAAAGAAAGCGAGTGCGGATTATGTTATTGAAAGCAAATCAGAACGGGCATATAGATTGCAGCAAGGTGCCAAATTACTCAGATCAGGACATCCCAGACGGTTACACTATAGTAAGAGAACATTTTGTCGATAACAGCGGTTTCGGACAGGTTGGCGAATCAGCATTGACGGTGGATCAGTTTCAAGCAGAGATTATCGCTGGTCGATATTATGCGATAACAGATATTGGCCAATTCCAATTATATGTTACAGAGTACACAAAAGATTAGCTATCAGGGTATGCCTGTTATGCACACTTTCAGGTATGCTCTAATCGCTAACCTTAATCAGGAGTATTATCATGGACTGGAAACTTAATCAGAGTGAAGAGACGGAGTATACACCGGACAACTCAGGAGTGTATACTATAATCAACAAAGTAACAGAAGTAGAGTATACCAAAGGAGTACGGACAGTCAGTAAATCGGTGCGGTGCGATATAATGCGAGAATCCGACAACGAGCCATTACAATCGTTTGTAGGATCAGCGAATGCAGTTCGCAAGGACGCTATTCGGTGGATCAGCAATTATGCTTGCCCACGAGTATTGCCCAATGATAAAGAGGTAAACCATATCAGCACCGAACATGCCTCATACATTGGGTATGAATTGGCAAGGGCTGAAACGATAGAAGACTATGTACAGGGCTAAGCATAGTGGACATATGGAATCGTAAACGAAATATTACAAGTGTAATCCAATGAGAACACTAACGAAAATGCTCTTTGAAAACTTGTTCAAACACCAATAGACATTAAAGACAAGATAGGCTCATAATGTAAACTCTGAGTAGTTGTACCCAAACAGCCTGGGAAAGTGCCTGAAAAGACTATAAAATATACCCAGCATATTTCCCATGCCAGGCAGGGGTTAACTAATTACCAGGCAGGGGTTTACAAGCGTTTTATACTGTTTTCACGCCCAGCATTTATTTTATGCCAGGCAGATATAATCGCTTGCAGGGTAACTGATTATGAAAATAAACCCAGCACAACCCAGCATAGCGTGTAATTGTTTATATAGAGAACAAAAAACATAAAAACTTTTTTACTTTTACAGAGTACCCAGATATATAGTAAAACACACCCTGAAAACTAAAAACATAACGGAATTATTGTTATATAGAATAAATTATCAATATGCCAGGTATGCCAGGTAGAATAGGGTCTAAACCCCTACAGGACAAGTAAATATATCCAACCCAGCATCCAGAATATGCCAGGCATAGAAACCAATAGAAACAGTCATAAACCCCTGTGGACAAGGTGATTAAGCCTGTCCCAGCACCTGGAAACATCCAGGTATGGGCTAAAAACGAGGATAGTGGCCATAACAGGCCAGAAACGGAGCAAAAACCATGACTAATTATGAAGCAGTAGAAATTGCAGAGGGGTTCGGATCAGGTGAGAATAGCACCGAATCAGAACAGATCGAAGCATGGCAGCACCTGATCGACACCGGGCTGGCCTGGACCTTGCAAGGCTGGTATGGCAGGCAGGCTACAGCTTTAATCGAAACAGGTGTGTGTACAGCACCACAACAGACAAGCCTGGCATAGCCCGGGGGAAAGTGAGTAGAGATTATGACAATACAGGAAGTAAGACAAGCGAATCGGAAATGGTTTGACCCCAGCAGTGTCAAGTTTTCAGGTGATCTCAGCTATGAGGTATTATCAGGGGAACAGTCGAACAAGTTTTATCTTGTAAGACAAACTAAGGCTTTCACTGATATGTTTGACCAGAAACCAAAGCTGCACTATCGAGTAAACCATCTGGATCAGGATACCTATAAAATTGGCAGTCTAACAGATGACATTTTTTATACTTCCGAAGCCATGGAAGCATGGATAATACTAAACTAACATGAGATACTTCATAACCAAAACCGGACAGGTGGAAACAGTGGACGACCACGCCCAGTATTGCAAGCAGGTGCTCCACACTACCCTGGCCAGGTATATCCGCACCGTGATCCGGGTCAAGTACCACAGGGACTACCTGGTTATTGAAACACTACAACGGACAATTACCCCGGCACAACACCAGGCTATCAAGAGACTATACAGACAGCACAGGTGCCTTGAACTGATCGCCGTGATCGGTCGGGTACAGGTGCGGGTGGACGACCTTAGACACTGCGTTAGCAGTGGGAAAGTGAGGTAGTAGGGATGAAACAATGCCAGGATTGTAAATACCAGATTGTCATTGATAATGCTATAGTCTTTTGTGTCAGTGCGATACAAGACCCCAGGGGTGAGCTAAAATGTGTTAATCCAAGTCATTGCTGTGCCTATACCCGCAAACGATGGAAATTTTGGAGGCCAAAGTGACGCTTGACCAGTAAAGCTACACAGGCCCTGGGGTGCCTGGAATCAAACCCCACCGGCTATTATTCTATGCCCTATCGGGCAGATCGGAGTGTGTAGTATGGATAAAGAACTGCAAAGGCTGCTGGGGAGTTTTCGTAAATCCTGTATCGATGAGGGGGATACAGAAAATGCAAAGGTTATCGAGCAAGAGATGGAAAAGAATGCTAAAAAATCAGAATCAGGGGAAACAGGTGTGGAATGATCACAACCGTAAAAGACAAACGACCTGATAGTGACAAACTCCTGATATTCCAGGGACTGCCCAGGAACATCAAGGTCACTATAGGCAAGGAGTCTGTCATTGTGGACAGAGCAGAACTACTCAGGAAACTATGGGGGTTATCAGAGGACATAGTATTACAGAGATTGGAGTATAGATAATGAGCTTACTTAACAAACAGAACACCAAGAAGTACATCAAGGCCAAGTTCGAGCAGAATCGGCCCCACTTAGGCATAACCAGGGTATCTGATGTAGCTATACAGGAGATTGAGACCTTCCTGAAGCTGAAGATAGACCAGTCGATCCATACCCATCCATCGGGTGGGAAGACTTTTTTACATTTCATGTGAGAAACAAATTATGAAGAAGAATATAGTAAATGGCTGGCTGGATAGAGAGGGTAGGCTCCACCCCTGCAAGTTTAACCACCACGCGAGGGCTTCAATAGTGATACAAAAGAAGCTTGGATCGAAACACTCACCAGAGTACTTAGGGTGGGTTAAAGTCCATTGTGCTGGTGTTTTCTTTTTCGAGGCTGCTAGCTGGCATGGTCGCCAGTATATGAGAGTAACCCAAAAACAAAAGAAGTGGTTGTTCAACAACGATTATGATATGTTTACGCTAAGGGAATAGATAAATTTCTAAGAAATCTTGAAGTTAAACTGCTTAAAGTTGCTAAAATCCAACAGAATCCGGGTATATATAGAGGAGTAGCATAAAATGGGAACTTTAATCAGGGAGAAATGAGATGACAGAGCTAATCGGGAAAATTATTGGTGGTACCCTAGGGGTAATTATTATGGTAATATGCCTCAGCTTATTACTGGCCCTGCCCACCAAGTGGACCTGGAATGCCACTATGCCTTATTTGTTTTCACTGCCCATGATTACTTGGGGCAAGGCATGGTGTTTGAATTTCCTATGTGGGTGCTTAATCAAAAGTAGTGCAGTAAGTACTAAATAGCATAATCGGGGACTACCCTTATGGAAGAGCGAAGTGTAACAAAACAGGAAGAACAGGCTTATCGACTGGTACACCATGACTTTGATGGCAAAACTGTAAAGGAAGCCTCAAAGATCATGGGTGTATCCATAGACAAGGTGTACAGGCTATTGCGGAGCATGAAGAAAAAGGCTCCACAGCTGTTCCCGATACTCACACCCAGGGAGGCGATTGTCGCTAAAATGCTCCTGGAGGAAGAGTTGACGGAACAGCAGATAGCTGATATGAGCAAGTGCTCGGTGAACAGTATCTACCTGCTGATAACACGAATGAGGAACAAGGGGTTCTGTATCCCTAAAATCAAGGCTCCTGTTCGGTATACAGAGAGCATGGATGGTAAAATCAAGAGGAAGTTTTAAGGAGACCCACTGATGACAGATCAAGTCCGACAGTTCGGCTCAGGAGCTACCAGGAGTGACGAACCTGATCGCCTGGACTATGAGGGCTTCTTGAGTCCCCTGGTCTTCAAGCGGTACGCTGAGTACATGCATGGGCATCGTAAGCAGGCTGATGGTAAACTGCGTGATAGTGACAACTGGCAGAAGGGTATACCGATCACTTCGTATATGAAGAGCAAGTACAGGCATTTCCTGGACACTTGGTTTTTCCATCGTGGACAGGATAAGCTGGCTGTAGCTAAGGATATAGAAGAGTCCCTGTGTGCTGAGCTGTTCAACACTATGGGCATGTTGCATGAGGTATTGAAAGTGCAGAAGGGAACTGGAGAATGACACGAGCATCATGGACATACCAGCATAGTATAAATGCCAAGAGCAAGACCCAAAGGACTAAACAGGGTATATATTATGGTAAGGTAAATCACACTGCTCGATATGTTGGTCCACAAATGGCAGTTGTAAGGTTCGATGGCAATAAAAGGACATCAAAGGTCCCGCACCATGAGTTAGTGTTCGGAATGGAGGATTCTGTATGATCTGCCTACTCGACATGGATGATGTCCTGGTAGACTTCGTAGGCCAGGCTCATAGGTATCACAGATTGCCATACGACCCCGAGAATTACCCCTACCCCCTGGGTGTGTTCGAGGTGTTCCCACCAGAGGGCAGTGGACTCAGTGAGGACCAGTTCTGGAATTTCCCAGAGGAGTTCTGGGCCTCACTACCCTGGACTAAAGAGGGCAAGCGTATCCTGGACCTGGCTGAGATTTTCTTCGATGATGTATATCTGTGCTCAACACCCACGAAATCCCCAGAGTCTGCATCAGGCAAGATGAAGTGGATCAGGAGTAACATGCCAGACTACGCCAGGAAGTTCGTCCTGACCCCGGCCAAGTGGCTGTGTGCCAATAAGGACACTGTGCTGGTGGATGATGGGGACCATAATGTGGATGCGTTCTATAACGCTGGTGGCAGGACTATCCTGGTGCCCAGGGCGTGGAATGCAGAGCACAGGAATGACTATAGGGCTGATGACTTTGTGCATGATGCTATAGAAGATATAATCAAAGGAGACTGAAGAGTGAAGATAAAACGGTTAATAGCGAATTGGTTCTACACACCTGATGGCGATGGGTATGATACTTATGAGGTTGGGAAATATAACGTTATTAAAATAACTGAGCACACGGCACAGGGCAGTGGTGATAAATGGTTTTATGATGTAGAGTTTTTGGATAATAAAACGAGACGAATCTTTAACCCAAATTCTGTAGATTTTGAAGAAGTAACATGATCAAGAAGAGAATTTAACTATGAGGCTAAGGAGTACTCAAAATGAACACACTAGTAATAGGTGACATCCACGAACCAGTATCACACCCTGGTTACATGCAGTTCTGTAAAGACCTGTACAGCCAATGGGAATGTGATTCAGTAGTTTTCATTGGTGATGTAGCAGACTTTCAAGCTATCAGTTTCCATGCCAATCACCCACAGTGTCCAGGACCTGATGATGAGTTCCTGCTGGCCAAGAACAAGATACAGAAGTGGCATAAAGCATTTTCCAAAGCTGATGTTTGTATTGGCAACCATGATGAGCGTGTGCTTAGACTCGCTGAGTCTGTGAACATACCATCACGATTCATCAGGGAATATGCAGACATCTGGAAGACACCAGGCTGGACCTGGGACTATGAGTTTATCCATGATGACATCAGCTTCATCCATGGCACAGCTCGTAGTGGCATCCACCCAGCATGGAACGCAGCGGGTAAGAAGTTGATGTCAGTTGTGATGGGCCACTGTAACAGTCGAGCAGGTGTTAAGTGGAGAGCTAATCCACAGAAGAGGATATTCAGCGTAGATGTGGGCTGTGGTATCGACATTGATGCCTGGCAGTTCGCCTATGGTAAGCACCTTGATGAACGACCAATCCTGGCAGCTGCTGTTATCATAGATGGGGTTCCTTATCACGAAGTGATGCCTTGTGGCAAGGGCGAGACTTATCATAGGAGTAATTTCTGATGGAGTATCATATCAAAAACCCGAGTGGTGACATAATCGCATCCTTTGTAAATGAATGTGACCGAGACTATGCCCTGGATGCCCTAAATGAGGCGTTCGACATTGACCCCGACAGCCCTGATGCACTAGTGAAAGCATGAGGACTACTAATGAAAAAAATTGTTACTGCTACACCTGCAAAAAAGATTTCCATCATTTAGGAATTATGCGACATCGGGCTACACATCGGGATAAAAAAGAGAACTGTACCATTGAGTTTACACATGGTAATGTTGTCGAGTATAAATATGGAGAACCAAGATGAAACGATCCAAACGCAAGAAACCCAACCCCGTAGCCAGAATGTTCATGCGTCTGGCCCAGTTCTTCCAGCTGCTGGCCCTGTACATAGCAGGCTACCGCAGGAGTAAGAAGCTGACCAGCTGGCACTGGATGCGTAAGATGCGGAACAGACCCTGCGTGTGCGGCTCTGGTAAGAAGTTCAAACGATGCTGCCTGAAGAGGTACGAGAAGATACAGAACAGGGAAGCGGGGAGGAAGGTATGAGTGACCATAAAATAACAGTCAAATGCAAGGGCTGTAGGAAACGGAATAATGTCGTGTCTTTTGTTTCCAGAGAAAAGTTTTTACAGGGGTATAAAGACAGAGGTAAGCCTTACCTTTGTTGTGCCTGCTGGTCAAGAGTCAATATAAAGGAGCCTGAAATGAGTAAACAAGATGAAGCAAGACAAGTGGCCCTGTCACTAATCAGTGATGCTAAGGACATGGCCACAGAGGGCCAGAAGCGGTTGGATGAGTTGGATAAGAAACCAGAGTTGAGGCTGGGTGACTATGGGATAGATGAATGTGGTAGTCCCATCATATACATTGACCATGACTTATGTAAACGCACAGCCTTTACAGAAGACAAAATGTACTGGCAACCTTGTGCAAACATGGGTAAAGTTGTTTGGCTCGGCAACATCTTCGATGACCTCAAGTGGAACAGCGAGGACCTGGATGAGTTCGGCATATATGGCAACTATGTTGACACTATGACAGTTGGGATTAGCAGTACTAAGAGGGTAAAGCTAAAATTTGAGAGAACCCTGAACTGTCTTGATCCCGATGCCGCCATCAACTTCGCCCAGAAGATAATCCAGGTGGCTCACACTGCCAAGAGGAAACAGGCCAATGTCTAAAGGCAGCAAACGCCGCCCTTGTTTAGTAGCTGCTGCAGAGGTAGACCTGCGGTGGAAGCTGGCTTATGGTAGGATAACGAGGGAAGAATATGAAAATGCTAAAAGAAAATTGTCCAAAATGTCAATGCCCAAGGATAAACAAGGCTGAGTATTGTGTTTGTGGGTATAAGTACCTGAACATGCTCGAACAGGCGTTTGATATGATAAAGGAGATGGGACTTGACCCGAAAGAAACTAAGTAAAACCTACTGGTGGTGTAGACACTGCCATGCCAGAACTGAGACCACAGGGCCTTATCCTCTCAAGCATCTATGCCCTGAGTGTGGCAAGTTGATGAACCATGGTGCTGATCCATTCCCGGAGACAGTGAAGAGATGACCTACCAAGAAATACTAAAACTAATTGACTATCCCGAGACTGTACTGGTCCTGGACTTCGAGACCTACTTCGATGTAGACTACTCCATGAGTAAGTTGTCCACTATAGAGTTCATCCAGCATCGATTGTTTGAGTTCACTGGGCTAGGGTATAGTATATCAGGTCCTACTTTACTCGAAGGTAAGACTGAGTTCTTTGGACCTGATACATTGGAGCTGTGGCTTAGACAGATGCCCCTTGATGGATACACAGTCGTAATCCAGAACGCCCGATTCGACATCACTGTGCTCTGGGAGAAGTTCGGCATCAAGCCGAAGTATGTAATAGACCTCCTTGATCTACTCCGTCATTTCGATGCCCGGGGTGTGGCTAAACCTAAGAAGCATGACCTTGCCAGCTGTGCAGAGTATTTCAAGTTAAAGCCCAAGGGGGATACCAAACAGTTCAAAGGATATAGATATGATGCTATGGACCAGGCTATGCGAGAAGCTCTATCGACTTACTGCTTGCGAGATGTTGAACTTGAGGCGGAGCTATTTAAGATACTACTACCTAAGCTGTCGGACCCGCTGGTGGAGATACCACTTATGGAACACACTCGTAAGCTGTATTTGGAACCGCAGCTAGAGTTTGACTTCAGCGGAGCTGTTAGTCTCGTTAAGAAAATGCGAGAGAAGATGAACAATCCCATCAATGAATTTGGTTATTCTAAGAAGCAGCTATCAGGCAGTCTGAGTTTTGTAGAACTTTTGCAAGCAGCTTTACCCGAAGGTCAGACCGTTCCGGTCAAGTACGGTAAACCTGGCAAGAATATGAAACTCTTACTTAACTCAGACTGCATGATACCTGCTCTAGCACAGGATGATGATGGGTGTAAGGCTCTGCTGGTACACCCTAAAGCAGAGGTAAGGAACCTGATGGCAGGTAGGAAGCTGGTGAAGTCCTGGCCCCTGCATATCAAGCGGATTAACAAGATGACAGCCCAGGCTATCGCATCAGATGGTAAGATGAGAGTGCCCTTGAATTACTATGGTGCTCACACTGGCAGGTGGACAGGCTCCGAGAAGATCAACCTGCTCAACCTGGGAGGAAGAGGACG
>SDBT01014363.1_pt1 | contig 12633 bp, 13 predicted proteins | sample 2277101 | NCBI WGS metagenome assembly SDBT01 (sample SAMN10404973, study PRJNA504765) | marine sediment metagenome | isolation source: marine sediment core GS10_PC15, 103 cmbsf | place: Arctic Ocean: Southern Knipovich Ridge | collected 2010 | reverse complement strand
CCAACCTCCACATGTGTCATCATGTCTGACAGGGTAAACATAATATGTTGTTTTTTGGTAAGCTTATTATCATGAACAAGCATAATGGTATCGTTAAGAGCTCTGGCAGCAAGCCCATAAAATTTGCATCCAGCATCATTCAAAGTGTTCTCCAGATTTTCCATCTCTGAAGATATGGCTCCGTAATATTTACCCTTTGTCTTCCGTGTAATCTTCCAGCGAAACGTACTAATTATATTCTGCTGAATCTCGCTGGTTCCTTCATAAATGCAAGTAATTTTAACATCTCTTTTTATCTTTTCCACCTCGAATTCGTGAATATATCCATAACCACCAAGCGCCTGTATGGCATCATCGGCTGTTTTATTGGCGGCTTCAGTAGCAAAGAACTTGGCAATTGATCCTTCAACCTGCAGGTCATCTTCCCCTGAATCCAATCTCTGGGCAATTTCTTCCATATAGGCTGTTGCAGCTTCAAGTCTTACAGCATTTGGAACGATCAGTTTGTGTGTATATCCCTGTTTTTCAGAAAGAGTGGATCCGAACTGAATTCTCTCCTTAGCATATGGGATAGCTATACCGAGAGCTGCTTCGCCGGCACCCAGACCCATTGCAGCTACCATAAGTCTTGTATACCCAAAAACCTTGTTAGCCTGCTTCATTCCTTCCCCTGGAACACCACCAATAAGATTTTCAATTGGTACAAATACATCGGTAAATGAGAGAGGTGATGTATTTGATGCACGTATCCCGTGTTTTTCTTCGCCCTTGCCCTGAACAAAACCTTTTGTGCCTTTCTCCACAATAAAAAATGACGGCCCCTCAGGGGTATTAGCAAGGACTGTGATGAAATCAGCGTACCCACCTGTCGATATAAACTGTTTGGTGCCGTTTATATTGTACCCAGTGACATCACCTGCTTCATTTGTTACAGGATCAGCCTTTGTCTTTAAGGCCGCAAGGTTGCTTCCGGCTCCCGGCTCAGTAACAGCATATGCTACAAGAGATTTCCCTTCAGCAAGAGATCCAAGCCATTTATGCTTCTGTTCCTCGGTAGCTCCAACTAATATAGGATCTGAGCCGAGCTGAATAGCAAAAAAACCTGTTGCAATCCCTAAACATATATTTGATATTTCCCGTATCACCTCACAGCAGTCACGTGCTCCTCCTCCTATACCTCCGTATTCTTCAGGTATAAACAGGAGCTGCAGACCGATATCCTCGCCCAGCAATTCACGAATCGTATCTTCAGGAAAAATTTCATTTTTATCAAATTCAAGAATTTTTTCCTTTGTAAGAAGGCGTTTCCTAAGCTGTCTTACGGTATTAATTATCATCTGCCTTGACTCAAGGTCGAGACCTTTGAGATTGCGTCCAGATGTTGATGTTGTCATGTTTTAATCCTCTTTTATTTCTATAATGGTACGCCCCTTATAAGTTCCACAGGAATGACATACACGATGTGAAAGTTTAGTTTCCCCGCACTGGGGGCAAGTGGTCAAATTGGGAGCCGTTGCTTTAATATTAGCACGTCTTGAATTCCGCTTTGACTTAGATTTTTTACGTTTTGGCACAGCCATGAGTAATCCCCTAACTATTTGTTTTTATATTCTATATAATGCAATTCACTACTTAATAATAAGGTTGCGACACTAGTAATTTAATTAAAAAAGATTGTCAAGAACTTTTATTCTGTTTAATTTAAATTGACAATTTTGTTGTTATTTGGTTTGTACCGTCGGTATTATTTTATAAATTACAGGAAAAATAGATTCGCAACTTATTTAAATATTAGATTTAATTTCAATTTTCAGTTTATCTATTCATACCTTTTTATCACAAAAAGTAACATTTAAAAAGCTCATCAATAATTTTTGAATTAAGATTAGCTTTTGTATGAGTTATTGTCTGTTTTACTAGTTTTAGATACTATTTTATTTATTGAAAATAAATCGTCGATACAATTTTAGAAAATTGTATTCTATTGTACTTATAGTTAAAATGAAGCAGAATATACTTGATAAGCTTAACTAGTTTATCCTAAAACATATTACTTGACTTATAAAAAGTAAGCAATCAGAAAAATTATACAGTTATATTTTGAGCGGGTCCTTAGCGACTGAAAAACTTATTTGTATTGAAAAAAGTGCTGAATTAACTTGACTCAATTATTAATTTTATTATATTTGACATAATTAGAGACCTTTGAAAAATGTTCAATTTTGTTCAAGTTCAAGGAATGCGAAAATTTCAACCACAGGAATATATTGAATATTTCGAGGATTGAAATTTGAGCCTGACGCTGACACGAAGTAAAGCATCAGCGCTAACCTTTAGCGCTATTTGGGCAAAAGGGGGCTTTTGCAAGGGCCTCAATTAATGAGGGATCGTCTAAAGGCAGGACGACGGGTTCTGGCCCCGTTAATCAAGGTTCGAATCCTTGTCCCTCAGCCAAAAAAAGTAAGGGGTTATGAGTTTTTTTCTTATAACCCCTTTTGTCTTATTTATTTTACGCTAATTTATTATACTCAAGCTTCGCACCCACTCTATGCAACAAAAGCTTTAAGGGGTAGGTATTAGAGGGTGCGAAACTTGAGATTATATTTTTGAGCCAAATAAACAGTACTGCAGAGGAATACATAATGACAAATTATGAGCTGGCAAAACAGATTTACAGGGATTTATCACCTGTTGCACCAAAATTATCTGCTGCCCTGAATCGCGCACTAATTGATATTGGAGAAGGATCAGTTTTATACGGCCTTGAAAAAGGCATGCACAAAGACGACGTTGTAACCTTTCATGAAACTGAAATTATCAACTTGGCAGGAACTGATCAGGCTGGTATAATTGCAAAAATTACAGAAGTATTATTTCAGTTAGAGGGGCATACTTCCTGGAAAGTTATAGTTGACAAGAGGCCTGGCCCCAATAAAAAAAATATCGAGCTGTTTTATACGCTTATTAGAAGTAAAGATGTTTAATTCCACAAGCTGAGTCACCGCATATCTGTTTACTTTTGACTTTCATATTTCATGGTAGTATAAACAACTCAAGTTTCGCTCTCTTAATTCCTGGCAACGTCAAGGAGAGAGACCTTTGAAAAATGTTTCCCGCTACAAGCGGGATTCAAGTTCAAGGAAAGCGAAAATTTTAAATGCAGGAATACATTGAGTATTTCGAGGCTTAAAATTTGAGCCTGACGCCGAAATTGGGCAAAAGGGGACGTTTTGCAAAGGTCTCTGAGATAAGGGGCTGAATAAATTTTGGTTTAAAATACATTCTATCCGAAAAGATCCGATATGAAAACATGCCGTATGATAATTATTCTGCTGTCCATAACGATACTCTCCGCATGCGCCGGAAGTAATCATGCAATAAAAAAATCCGATAAAACTATTTCAGGTATTAAAGAAATCAAAAAAGGAACGTCTCTGTATAATAAGGGGTGTTACAAGCGATCACTGGAACACTTCTTAAGAGCGCATGAGCTGTTTGTCTTTTCCGACGATTTAAGAGGTGTTGCCATAAGTATGAATAGTGTGGGTAATGTTTACAGAGCAACAGATTGCATTTCTTCCGCCATACATTTTTTCGATGAATCCTGCCGTATATTTTTATATATTAAAGACACTGAAGGCGCTGTTCAGGCTCTTTCAAACAAAAGCGCCACATTAATAGAAGATGACAGGCTTGAAGAAGCATCTAATGTTTTAAGCCTCGCGTAAAGCTTAGCAAAAAATAATAAAAAACTTTCTGTAACATTGCTTAAAAACCGGGGAATCCTCCTCAGCAGGAAAAAGGAATTCAAAAGAGCCGAAGATCTATTAAAAAGAGCTCTTAATAGGGTTGCACCTGCAAATTTTTCAGAAATTGCGGCAATTAACTTTGCCTTGGGCAAACTTATGGTTGAAACAAAGCTCCCTGAAAATGCTGTTGAATATTTTAAAGAAGCTTTATCTGCTGATCAATCTTCAGGATTCATCAAAGGAACTGCCGATGATCTGGCTGCAATTGGGACAATCTATTACAGTCAGAATAAACACCGGTTTGCAGTAAACTTTTTTAATCGAAGCATTAAGATTTATGCACTTATTGGAAACGAGGGCAAGGTGCATGAGATAATGGAGCTTCTGAATAACTCTTCGGAAAAGGCAAAGCTTAATATAAGCGTAACAAAGGATTTCGTTAAAAGTTGGCTGGATGGCAAGTCACTTGAAAGTCTTTGTAACTGAGAATTATGGATTTATATTTTTAAAGCTGCTTCCGTAGCGCTTCTTAATGCTGAACCGATATTACCCGGCATTTTAGCGTCACCTACAGCTATTACATTTTTAACTTTATCTTTAAGCTGATGTAAAAGACTGTCTTCCGGCTTTGCCTGAATAGCAACTATCACTTTATCTGCCTCTATAATAAATTTTTCGCCATTTTTCCTTACCATGTTAACTCTATTCTTTTCTATAGAAGTGACCTGAGTTTCCGTAAATATTTTTACTTCTTTTTCAGATAGTCGTGATAAAAGTCTCCCTCTGGGTATCTTCTTCATCTTGGAAAGCAGTTGGGGCAGTATTTCCACAATACTTACTTGTCTATCGGGTTTAGCCAGCCAATCAGCTGTTTCGCAGCCAATATCGCCACCACCGATAATTACTATCCTTTTGCCCAACTCATACTTTTGCTCATATATTTCCCTGGCAAAAACAACCATTTCAGAATCTATCTCAGCTATATCTAACCCCACTTCACGAGAACCTGTTGCCACAATAACTACATCTGGATTAAGTGAGATAATCTCATCTGCCCTGGCCTGATATTCTGCACTGAGATTGACGCTACTATTATCAATGCAGTATTTAAGATAGCGCAAAACTTCAGAAACTTCTTCTTTAAAAGGAGCTTTGCTGGCAAGCCTTGCCTGACCGCCAAGTTGATTCTGCTCCCATAACTCAACTTCATGCCCTCTCTGATCCGCTATTATAGCGGCCTGCATACCACTTGGTCCACCTCCTATCACTATGACTTTTTTCTTTTCAGATGCCGACGAAACCTTCCATAAATATTCAAGACCGGCAAAAGGATTAACCGTACAGCACCTGCCAATACCAGGCACGCCTTTTTCTGCGCAATCTTCAAGACAGTATATGCAGCCCCTGATTTTATCTGTCATGCCTGCTTCCGCTTTTCTTGGAAAATCAGGATCGGCAACAAGCGCCCTGGCAATAGCAACAAAATCAGCATTTCCCTTTCTAATAATTTCATCAGCCAAACCGGGATTGTTTATCTTGCCAATAGCGACAACGGGTATGCTGACCCTGTCTTTTATCTGGAAAGCCAGATCAACCAAAGGCCCCGGCTGGCTCTCATGAGTTGGTATCGTGACAAATTTCGTAGATTTATTGCCTGCATTGGCTACTATTGCATCAGCCCCGGCATTTTCCACAAGCAAGGCAACTTTTTGGGCATCATTAATATTCAGCCCACCGGGAACAAATTCATCACAGACGAGTTTTATCATTACCGGAAAATCCTCACCTGCAACTTCTTTCACCTTTAATATCAATCTTGTCAAAAATCGTGCCCGGTTCTCCGGGGATCCTCCCAGCTCATCATCACGTTTGTTAAGGACTGGCGAAAGTAGCTGAGCGATAAGATCGCCATAGCTTGCCTGAATCTCTACTCCATCGTAACCGGTTTCTCTTGCTTTTCTTGCCCCATTAGCCATTATTTCAAGGATCTCATCAGCATCTTCGAGAGACATGGTATTCGCCAAAGGTGCAACCCATTTATCCCTTTTTTTCTTTGCCCCTGGCACTTCCTTGTTAAATGATCTTTCCTTTGGATAATTGAGCTGCATGAAAACCTTAGCGCTCTCATTATGAATAATATTGATTAGTTCACTTAAGCCCAAGGCATATTCTTCCTGATCAAAACGAAGTTCATGAGGACCTTTGTATGCTCTTGGGTAATCAAGACAGGGGCAGTCAAGGACAATCAAACCAACGCCGCCTTTTGCTCTTGTTCTGTAAAATTCGGTCATCTTTTGATTAACTTTATTCTCTGTTGCATATTTTGTGGGAAACAGCGGCATTATAATTCTGTTTTTGAGATGGCATGTTCCTATTTGTCCTGATGAAAAAATATGTGGGAAGCTCATATTACCTCCTTTTTTACCCTTTTTGAGCGAAATCTATGGTTTTTTTAAGCGTAAACAATTATAAATTAAATATAGACTCCATGTAAAGCTGCTTTTACCTTATCGAAATTACCAAATTTTGCCAAGATATTTTGACAAAGTATGATAACCATAATGGAGTCCCCAGCCGCAAGCGGACGGGGTATTAAAAATCATAATCAAAAAGATGCGGGTGCTAAGGTTGAACGATTGTTGAGTAATTATTCAGCTATGATTGACATTAAAGGCATCTTTGTTTTATAAGTTGTGAAGGCTTCGTAAAAAATCCATTTTCCATGTTACGCTGCATCCTTCGTCATTGCGACGTAGCTATAAGTATGTATCCTGCGGATGCCGCGATAGCGGTATTCCTAAGGATTTGCGCGCCTTGAAACTGTCCCGCCTTGGCGGGATTACTTTGCCGTTCGAATTTTGACCTTTTACAAAGTTGCCAAATTTGCAGGATTTAGGTATAATTTTAATAACTTATTAAAAATTGTTTTAGGGGGTAAATATGTCAGGTATTAACAAGGCAATACTGATCGGACGTTTGGGCAGAGATCCCGAAGTGCGCTATACTCCGGATGGCGCCGCCGTCGCTAATTTCAGCATAGCTACATCTGAAGAATGGAAGGACAAAGCTACCGGGGAAAAAAAAGAACGCACAGAATGGCATCGTATCGTGGCTTTTAGAAAACTTGGAGAAATATGCGGCGAATATCTTTCAAAAGGCAGACAGGTTTACATTGAAGGCCGTTTGCAGACAAGATCATGGGAAAAAGACGGCGTTACAAGATATACCACTGAAATTGTTGCATCTGATGTTCAGTTTTTAGGTACAAAAGATTCTGCGAATTCAGATGAGCCACCTTTAAATACCCAAGTTTCTGATACCCCCAAATCGTCAGGCTCGGATAAAATTGACGATGATATTCCCTTTTAGCCAGTATTTTCACAAGATTATTTTTTGGTGGAACTTCAAAAGATAATACTTATCAATTTCACTGGTAACTACTCACGTGTATAGACTGAAGGCTTAAGCTCCCTGACAGCCTTCAGCCTATACACCTATTTTTAGAACTTCTTCTGCTGCTCTTATAGTCTTATCAATATGATCTGTCTCATGTGCAATTGAAACAAAAAGCGCTTCAAACTGTGAAGGCGCAAGGTAAATTCCTTTTTCCAACATGCCATTATAATAGGCTGAAAACATATCAAGATCACTGGTCTTCGCATCCTCAAAATTTTTAACATCTCTGTCCGTAAAAAACATCCCAAGCATTGATCCTGCCCTGTCAACCCTGACATTTACTCCTGCCTTTTCCGCAGCTTTTTCGAGGCCGGTTGCAAGAAGGTCTGCCTTTTTATCGAGATTTTCATAGAATCCAGGTTTTTTTAATTGCATGAGTGTTGCAATCCCCGCGGCCATAGCAAGTGGATTGCCTGACAAAGTCCCCGCCTGATATACAGGTCCATGCGGCGCAATGTGTTCCATGATTTCACGCTTGCCACCATAAGCGCCAACCGGTAATCCTCCTCCGATAATTTTACCCAGACATGTAATATCCGGCAATATTCCATACAAAGACTGAGCACCGCCATATGCAACCCTGAAACCTGTCATAACTTCATCAAATATCAGCATACTGCCGTTCTTTTCAGTTACTTCCCTTAAAGCCTCCAGAAAACCGTCAACAGGTCTCACAAGTCCCATATTGCCTGCAATCGGTTCAACTATTATACAGGCAATTTTATCTCCCTGCTCATCCATAACTTTTCTGACAGAGTCTATATCATTATAGGGCAGCGAAAGGGTTTGAGCTACAAAGGATTCAGGCACTCCAGGACTTCCCGGGATGCCTAATGTGGCAACGCCTGATCCTGCCTCAACAAGAAGAGTGTCTGCATGGCCGTGATAACATCCATCAAATTTAATTATAGTATCACGTCCGGTTACTCCGCGGGCTAACCTTATTGCGCTCATTGTAGCCTCTGTGCCTGAATTAACCATACGAACCATTTCAATGGAAGGCACTGCTTCTATAACCATTTCAGCGATTTTAACTTCAAGATCAGTTGGCGCTCCAAAACTTGTGCCGCGATTCAAGACAGATGCAATAGCCTTAATAACAGCCGAATGCCTGTGCCCCAGTATCATAGGTCCCCATGAACCAATGTAGTCAATGAAACCGTTGCCATCTGCATCATAAATCATACATCCTTGTGCATGATCTATAAATACAGGCTCCGCTCCTACGGATTTGCAAGCACGCACCGGACTGTTAACACCACCTGGAATTAAATTAACGGCACTTTTAAAAAGCTTATCAGAATTTTCGCGATTCATTATTCAGTATCCTTTCCTTTGATAATTAGCTCCATGTATCCTAACATAAATATTTTTAGCATTTTATGAATTATAAAAAATATCAGATACATTTAAACAGGTCAAGAAGGATGAACTCGTAAAAAATTAAAAAATTTGACAGTGATTATTAAATTTGTTAAAAGAATTTTTTGTTTTTTGGTTTCAGCCATAACTAAATGAGACCTTTGAAAAATGTTTCCCGCTATAAGCGGGATTCAAGTTCAAGGGTCTCAAAGGGCCGTTAGCTCAACCAGGTAGAGCACCTGACTCTTAATCAGTAGGTTGAAGGTTCGATTCCTTCACGGCCCACCAGGCAATACAGGGTTTCGGTGAGTTAAAACCGAAACCTTTTTTTCGTCTTTCGCCATTAAAGGTTTATGAATTATGGGCATATTATCTTCTTCAGTATCTGTTACGCGTTATAAAGTAAAAGGCAACCTCGAAAAGCCGGTTCTTGAAAAAGTTTACAACGGCCTTATACAAAATGCCATCAAAGACATCGATGATGACCACCCGGAAAAGATTGTCGGATGGACATCATTTGAAAATCCTTATATCCCTGATTTTGAAGGCTCCTCCTTTGTAATCGGTCCATATCTGGTTTTTTCAATGAGGCTGGACAGAAAATCAATTCCTTCCAAAGTCATAAAAAAACACTATGCCGTTGAAATGGCCAGACAGCTTGAAAAAAGCGGCCGGAAATATTTATCAAGAAATGAAAAAAAGTCGATAAAAGACCATGTGATTGATGTTCTCAGCCTTCGCATTCCAGCCACACCCAATGTTTATGATCTGATCTGGAACATGGAGGAATCTTGGGTGTGGTTTTTCTCAAACCTGAAAGCTGCCAATGAAGAGCTTGAAACACTGTTTTCAAAATCATTCAGGCTCAGCCTTATCAGGCTATTTCCATACACAACTGCCGATCTTACGTCAGGCCTTTCAGATAATGATCGAGATCTTTTATTACAACTTTCGCCCACAAAATTCACGGAGTAGCACATGCTTGATGTAGCCGTATCATACAATCGATATAAATTTTTAGGTTATGAATTTCTCACATGGCTGTGGTTCATCATGGAAAACCAGCAGGATATTCTTAAAGAATCAGACAAAGAACTTGTATCCCTTGATATTGGAAACCGTATTGTGCTTGAAAACAATAAAAACGATGCAACTGAAAGCATTACAATAAAAGGCGACAAGGCCGGACTGGAAGAAGGAATCCTCTCCCTTCAAAAAGGAGCGGTTGTAACCGAACTCAATCTTGTTTACAAAGCAGGCAATAATGAGTGGCGATTTAATATAAAAGGTGAAAGCCTGAATATTTCAAGCCTTAAAACACCGGTAACAGGACCTGTTGAAACCAGGGAGGATGTTGAAGGAGTCCTGCTGGAAAAGGTTTACCTTTACGAAAAGATTTTTGTTTTAATAAACAATCTTTATAGGAACTTTATAAGACTGAGGGTTTCAGGCAGATGGGGAAAAGATGTTGTTCCGAGTATCAGAAAGTGGATAGCATCTTGAGGTTTTCAGAAGGAAAATCTTGACAGCTATGAGTTGCTTTGTTACTAAAACAGATTTTAATTCTTATCATTTATTTTTAAAATATTTTTAAAAATTTATTCCTTGCTCTGAATTATTATTTCAGGGCTTAATATCCAAGAGGAGGTCTAATGAGAAGGTACGAAACATTTATAATTATTGATCCTGATCTATCAGATGAAGAACGGAGCCCTATTTTTGAAAAAGCAAAAGACTTGATCCAACAAGAGGAATGCCTTCTGGTAATGCTCGATGAATGGGGAGCCAAAAAGCTTGCATATGAAATCAAGAAAAAATCTCGTGGGTATTATGTCCGTTTAGACTATTGCGGAACAGGAAAACTCGTTGACGAAATGGAACGTTTTTTCCGAATTGATGACCGGGTCATGAAGTATATGACAGTCTTACTGGACAAATATGCTGATATAGAACTTATTAAAGAAGAGATGGCCAAAGCTGAAGTTAAAGAAATCGAGCCCGATCAAAATGAATCCGATATCGAACAGGACGCTCCTGATATCCCTGATATTAATGATTCTGAAACGGCTAAAGATGAAACAACAAAAACAACGGAAAGCGAATAAATAGGAGAAAAAATGGCTGTTCCTTCAAATTCAAAAAGAAATTCAAGAAAAAATTCAAGAACTCCAGGTAAAAAAAGAATATATCATCGCAGAAAAATATGCCGTTTCTGCGCAGATACGAGTCTTGCAATAAATTATAAGGACCCTAAAACACTCAAATATTTTATTACTGAACGAGGCAAAATTATCCCAAGACGTATATCTGGAACATGCGCTAAACATCAACGCGCTCTGACACATGCCATAAAGCGAGCCCGAACAATTGCACTTCTGCCTTACGTGGGGACTATTGACTATATTTAACGTTATATAACGTTATGGCATCCCCGAGGAGAAGAAAATAGTGTCTCAAACAGTTCAAGGGAATATATCAAAGGATATAATAAGTAGCATAGCAATAATAGGTCTTATATTTACAGCTTCAACATATCTGCCGATCATAGGGTTTTTCTTTTCTTTGTTTATCCCTCTGCCAATTCTTTTTTATCGCTCAAAACTCGGGAGAACAACAGGAATTATAGTCTATATCTTATCAATCATAATAATGATTGTAATGACAGGCAGTATATCATTAGATATATTTTTCTTTGCTGGGTTGCTGCTGTTGGGTTTTGTCCTTAGTGAACTAATTGAGATGCGTTTATCGATTGAAAAGACAATTAGTTATGCATGCGCCTCCGTTCTAATAACAGGAATTTTCATCTTGTTCTTTTACAGCAACTTGTCAAACACTGGAATTTACAGCCTGGTATCTGAATATATATCACGAAATCTCAACCTGACCATGGCGATGTATGAAAGTGTGGGTGTTTCAGAGGAAAGCATACACGTTATTTCTAATTCAATGGAAAAGATCCAGTACGTACTTATACGAATTATTCCTGCTATGCTTATATCTTTAACCTTATTTGTGTCATGGACCAGCCTGTTAATCGCAAAGCCTATGCTTAAAGCTAAAAATATTTTTTCCCCTGATTTTGGCCCTCTTAAATTATGGAAAGCGCCGGAGTTCATGGTTTGGATTTTTATAGGATGCGGTGTAACGCTTATTTTGCCGGATAATTCTTTTAAAATTTTAGGATTAAACGGTCTGATTATCCTTATGACAATATATTTTTTTCAAGGCATAGCAATTGTGTCCTTTTATTTTGAAAAAAAAAACGTCCCACGTATATTCATGATTTTTCTATACAGCGTTCTTGCTCTGCAACAGTTGGTTCTGCTTTCTGTTATAGGGCTTGGTTTTTTTGACATGTGGCTTAATTTCAGAAAATTAGGTAAAAAAAAAGAAAACGAAACCTAAGTTGAACACCAAAATATATTAGCGATAAGCTATGGAGGTTATAATGAAAGTAATTTTGAAAGAAACCATACAATCGCTAGGCATAATCGGAAGCGAAGTTAATGTTTCCAAAGGTTATGCCCGCAATTATCTTTTGCCTCAAAATAAGGCTGTTCTGGACACACCTCAAAACCGCAGAATGCTGGAACAACAAAAGGGAAAATTCGAAGTTCAGATAGCCAAAGAAAAAAGCCTTGCTGAAGAAATGGCCAATAAACTTAAAGGAGTTATTTGCAAGATAGCTGCAAAGGTTAGTGAAGAAGACCGCCTGTATGGCTCGATCTCTGTGAGGGATATTATTGAAGCGCTTACAAGCCAAGATATAGAAGTTAAAAAAAGGATGGTTCTGCTCAGTGAGCCCATAAAGAAAATCGGTACATTCAAAGTTCCTATACGAGTTTACAAAGGAGTTGAGCCTGAAATAACTCTTGAAATAGTCCCAGAATAAAGTTATTATATTTAAATGGCCAACAAGCAGTTGCAAAACAAACGAGACCCCTCTCTTTATAAAATCCCCCCTCAAAATATTGAGGCTGAGGAATCTTTATTCAGCGGAATCCTTATAGATAATAATACATTGATTGATGTTATTGATATTATTTCGCCGGAGGATTTCTAT
>SDBT01014362.1_pt1 | contig 12633 bp, 32 predicted proteins | sample 2277101 | NCBI WGS metagenome assembly SDBT01 (sample SAMN10404973, study PRJNA504765) | marine sediment metagenome | isolation source: marine sediment core GS10_PC15, 103 cmbsf | place: Arctic Ocean: Southern Knipovich Ridge | collected 2010 | reverse complement strand
GCGATAATATAGAAACAAAACTATGGATAGATATAATGAAGAAAGCAGACTGGATATTTGTATTTGATGGAAGAATACATTATGAAGGGAAGTCTGGGAAGGGTGCTAGATTCGGATCGGCATTAATTGGAGTGGGCCTAGATTATCCAAAACTAGAGTGTGGACAGTTATTAATTTGTTCGTCTAATCTAAATAAGGAGAATAAAAGATGCCAGGACTAAAAGAAAATGGTGCAAAACTTGCTGCACACAATCGTAGTATAATTAAGACTGGTAAAGATACTCGTGTAGTAATCCCAGAGTTCTTAATGGAGATATTCGATATTAATCCAAAAGAAGATAAATTCAATTGGTATGTTAAAAGAACTAAAGGGAGAGTAAGATTAATGGGTATTTTAAATAAGAAAGGTCATATGAAAGATTTTCCAATTGGAGATGATAAGGAAAAGTTCTTTGAAAAGAAGGAGGAATTAGATGATATGTAATACTTTTTGTCATAATAGTAATACAAAAATGATATTACAAGGATATTGTAATAAATTAGTAATACTTTCGTACTTTCATGGGAAGGTGAAAGCATGAGTTATCAAATGACACTTGATTGGATTGAACAAGAATATGATGAGTGGTCAAAGAATGTATCTCATTCAAGAGGAGATGTATATGAATTAGAAAGAAGTCAATATATTGCAAAATTATTTGCGGAGTACATATTAAAGAAAGCTGCGACGCATAATACAGGAGGCACGAAGTAATGGGAGCATTTCAAATCTGGCATATAGAATTTAAAGATAAAGAAAGTAAGAGATATTTTGAGAAACTAAAACTTCATCAAAGAATCTTATGTTCTTATTCAGATTGGCCCAATGACAACGAAACAACTTATCACATGGGATGGGATGGATATGGATTCGGTGCAGAATTTCTCAATAAACACCTAAAGAACATTAACATAAGTAAATTCTATTCTTTAGATCTAACTTGCAAAACTAATTGGTGGAATGAATTAAAGAACTTTGTTCCTTGGGAAGACGAAGAAACGACGCCTAATTACAAGAAACAGGAAGGTGGAGAAATGAGTAGAACTTATGATTTAGAATTAAGTTGTGGCTGCCTAATTGGAACAGTGGATGATATTTATATGCCATGTATGACAAATAAGTGTGTTGCTGATAAAGAATATTTTCATAAAGATATTTCGACGCAAGTGACTTCAAAGGAGAATAAAAAATGAAAAAACTAGTACACCCAGACGTAAGAATAGAGCCAACAAATATTTGTAATTATAATTGTGTTATGTGTCCCCGTGATAAACATACTAGAAAACAAGGAGTTATGGATATGGGACTATACAAAAGAGTCATTGATGAGGTAGTTCCAATGGGAGCAAAACAAATAACTCTAGTTAATTTTGGAGAACCATTTATAGATCCTAGCTTAACAGACAAAATACATTATGCTCATCAGAGAGGACTTAGAACATATACAGTAACGAATGGTTCTGTTCTTCATAAAAAAGACCCTAGTAAATTTGCAAGAGGTAAAAACATATCAAAGATAGAAGCAGTGGCCCAGGCAGGATTAACGGAATTAAGATTAAGTTTTTATGGAACAACTAGAGAAAGATATGAAAGAATAATGAGAGGAGGAGATTTTGAAAGAGTTGTAGAGAATATAAAACTATTAAAAGAAATAAGAGACAAATACGGTAACCCACAAATATCTGTTTACTTTTTACAAATGGATAAATGTAAAGGGCTATCCCAAGAAGCCAAAGACTTTATTGAATATACAAAACCATTCGCAGACATTGTTGAAATTTGGAGACCACATAATTTTGGGGATGGAAGATCGTTTAGGGATGTAAGTTCTAAAAATAGAGTAACATGTGGAAGGCCAATGTCTGGGCCACTTCATGTCAATTGGGACGGAAGAGTTATACCATGTTGTTTTGATTACAACGCTGCCGTTGTTCTTGGAGACGTAACTAGAAATTCAATAGAAGAAATAATGGACGAAACTCTATGGAACGATTTAAGAGAAATGCACAAGAGCAGTGATTTTGGAGATAGTTTTTGTGGAGGATGTGATCAATTACAGAAACATGAAGACTCTTTATTATACTCAACGAATCCAGTTCATAAAGGAAAAACAAATGCAGATATTATGAAAAGAGTAAATTCAATGCCAGATGTAAAGATGGGGAACGGAGAAAAATGAGTAGGAAATTATTCCTAACATTGAGAAAGATTAGAGACTACATAAAGAAACAATTAGTTTGGAGATTATACAGATTTAAAATTAAGATACAAGCTAAGAGTGTCGGGAACAAATTAAAAGTACAAGGATGGTCAGGAGTTTCACATAATACAATAATCGGAGATAATGTTTTGATAAACGGATTAATTACGTCGGGGGATGGAAAGATAATGATAGGAAATAATTTTAGATCTGCAAAGGGATGTCTAATTTTTGCTGGTAGCCATGATTATGACAAAGGAGAAGTATTACCATACTCAGAAATTTCAAGTATACCAAGAGACGTAACGATAGAAGACAATGTTTGGATTGGAAGAAATGTGATAATATTAGGAGGAGTTTCTATTGGAGAGGGGGCTATAATACAGGCTGGTGCGGTTGTAGTGAAAGATGTTCCCATGTGTGGAATTGCTGGAGGCAACCCAGCAAAGGTATTCAAATATAGAGATATTAAACACTATAATAAACTAAAAAAAGAAAATAAATTTAATTACAATACATAATGAACGCCTTAAAAATTCAAAAGACATTAGAAAGAATCGAAAAGAACACAAATGTTTTGAATGAGAAATTATGTGGTTGGAATGCATGGGGAATATTTAGAATCCATCTTGCGACACACCTATTACAACCATCCAAAGAAACAGTCAATTGGGACAAAAATAGAATTTTCAAAAGAATAAAGAATCCGTTTACTATTTGGAGGTATATTAAAAGTTATATTAAATTTAAAAAGATTCTTTCAGGCAAGAACAAGAAGTGTGACATCCTATTAAAGACTATTACCAGTGCCAGGAGAGATATGGTAGAGGGTAAATATAAAGATATTTACTTCGATGATATTATAAGGAATAGTAATTTAGATTTTTATGTTATTGAAAGTCTAGGTTCTGCTTCACAATATCTCAAACCAACTTATAATAAAGTTGATTTTTATTCAGAGGGTATGGCATTATATTCTAAATCTAAAAAGATTCATCCAAATGAAATTGATAACATTATAGATGCTAAAGAAGAAATTTTAAAAGAGCTAATAAAATTAGGAGATGTACATGAAGATATATTAAGTTTCATAGAAAAAGAATTTGAGTCAAGAATAATTAATTTCTTTAAACTAAAAAAAACTTATAAAGAACTAATGCAAAAACTCAATCCAAAAGCATTTTTAATGACATGCTGTTATGGGTCAGAAGCACTTGTAGCAGCAGCAAAGGAGTTAGGAATAGTAACGATAGAAACCCAACACGGAGCAATGGATCACGCAGGATACAATTATGGGAAACACTTACTAAAGTACAAAAAACATTTCCCAATTTCAGATTATATTTTAACGCACAATAAGATTTGGGCTGATTATTTAATAGATAATACTTTTAGAAATAAGGAAGAGGTTTTTATCGTAGGTAATCCAAGAATTGACTTTTGGAAATCAAAGATATGTAAAAAGAAAAAAGATAATACTGTAGATATTCTTGTTAGTTCTGTAAATACAAAAGCAGACTCTCTGATAGAATTTTTATCTAAAACATTAAACATTCTTAGAAGTTATGATATTAAAGTAAATATAAAAATTAAATTACATCCAAATGAAAAATGTAATATTAAAAAATGGAATAGATTTAAAAAACAAAACCAAGAGATAACATTAATCGGTATAGATTCTTTAAACTTATATGAATATCTCGTACAGTCTGATTTCCACATATCAATCTACTCAAGCATACATCATGAAGCAATTAACTTCGGGATACCAACAGGAGTGTTGAATATAGAAGGATGGAAAGGTGTTTCAGAAATTGTAGATTCGGGGGCAGCAGAGTTCATAGAAAATCCAAAGAAGCTAGTCGATATGATAATACACACCCACAACAAAGATGAGTTTTATAAGAAGTGGGCTAATACAACGATACTGAATTCTAAAAAGTATCAAGAAGAAGATGCTATAAATAAAAACATAGAAGTTATAAAAAAGATATTATCTAAAAAATATCATAATGATTTTTGTAATAAATGTGGAAACTGTCATGGAAATAATTCTGATTGTAAGAAATTAAAAATATTCAGGAGTCGTAATTGATAGTTAAGACGAATATAGTATATTTAAAAACCAAGATAATTATTAATTCATGCCTTAGAGTTTTAAGGCTACACGCATTTTCATAGTATCAAAAGATAATAAAATACAATGATGATAGTTAGTAGTGATGATTAAAATTGGGTAACTTAGGAACGAAAATTAAAATCATAGTGGGATTTAATGAAGATGCTATATTGGTTGCGGGGTTCTATGCGAATTCGGATTATGCGAACTTGAACTGTAACAGGAATTCGTCTAACTCTAACTCCAACCTCGGAATAACCTAAAAACTCTAAGGTGTCATAATGAAAACATACAAAAAATTATATGAAAAACTTTATTCAACGAACAACTTAAACTTAGCATTTAGAAAAGCAAGAAAGGGAAAGTCGAAGAGAGATTACGTTGTTGATTTTGAGAAAGATTTAGAGAAAAGCATAGGGTTATTACAGAGGGATTTAAAATCAAAAAAGTATATTCCTACTAAATTAAAAAAATTTATAATTAGAGATCCGAAAACAAGAACAATTCACGCATCAATATTCAAAGACCGAGTAGTACATCATGCGATAGTGAACATACTACAACCGATTTATGAAAAAAGATTTATATATGATTCTTTTGCTAGCAGAAAACTTAAGGGAACTCACGAAGCAGTAAAAAGATTTGAGTCATTTGTCAGAAAGGTATCGTCAAATGGCAGAGAAATAGAGAACCCATTTAATAATAATTCAATAAGGGGATATGTATTGAAAGCAGATATAAAACATTATTTCGCTACAATAGATTACGGGGTTTTGATAAACATATTAAGAAAGAAAATAAAAGATGAAGATTTTATAAGATTAATTAAAAAAGTACTAAACAATTTTGAGACTCTAAAAAGTGGAAAAGGGTTACCTTTAGGAAACTATACTTCTCAGTTCTTCGCCAACGTTTATTTAAATCATCTAGACTATTTTGTAAAACACAAATTGAAGGCAAAATATTATATTCGATATGTAGATGACTTTGTAATATTGGATAAAAACAGAAAAGTATTATCGGAATACATGGATAAAATAGAAAAATATCTTAAGTTTTTGAGATTAGAATTACATCCAGATAAATCAGAGATATATGCGTTACGTAACGGAGTAACATTTCTAGGGTACAGAATATTTTATCATTACAGATTATTAAGAAGGAGAAATATAAAATATTTCAAAAGAAGACTTAGTGAGAAATTAGAACTTTATCGTAGTGGATTGATAAGCAGAGAGAAGCTTTGTAGTTTTTTACAGGGGTGGCAAGGCTACTCTAGTTTTGCGAATACATACATTTTCAACAAAAAAATCGAACAATTTGTTACTAAAGAATTAATACAAGGTTTTAAATAGTAATTATAATTATAACTATTATGAAATCAACACAGAAAAAAATTGACGAAACTAAAAAGAAGCTGAAGGAATTAGAGAATCAATTACAGAAGGAAAATGATAAATCAGATTGGATAAAGATTCCAGAGTTGAAAATAGAAATTCAAACAAAGATTCATCACAAAGGAAAATCGTATGATGAATTAAAGGAAGAGTTCGGAGAAGAATATCTAGAAAAACACTTACCAACTTACAATCAACTTCAAACGTTAAGAAACTTAGAGTATAAAGAAAAATACAAATTGGGCTTAATTGACACTTGGGAATTCGTAAAACAAGAAGATTTAATTTCTAAAAAGAACGGTTACGTTGCGGGGTTCTTTGCGAGTTCGGGTTTTGCGGACTTGGGCTGTGGCGGGGGTTCGTCTGGCTCTGGCTCCGGCCTCGGGGTACGTTTCGTTCGGAGAACGAAGGGCGGTAAAAAATAATGGCATTAACACAAGTAGATTTCAATGAAGACGAAGAGAAAATTATAGAGAAAGTTTGTAAGGAGTATAAATTAAACAAACCAAAGGCCGTGAGAAAAATAGTCTCTGAATATAATGGTAGATAAAATAAAGAAGATAAGTGACAGTATAATTGAATGGAAAGGAAAAAGATATGTAGCAGAAGATTCAAAGGGTTGGTTAGATATTCCTGAATTAAAAATTTCTGTAGAAGTTGAAGTACATGATAAAGATAAGTCCTGGGATGATCTCAATTTATCAGAAAGAGAAGACGAGTTATTAACATCAGAGGAAGTTATTTGGTTAGCAAATTCTAAATATGCAAAACAGTTAAAGATGGATGGAACTTCATCAAAAGATGATTTCTTCTTTAAGCAACCATTTGATTTAAGCAGAAAGAACGGTTACGTTGCGGGGTTCTGTGCGGATTCGGGTTGTGCGGGCTTGGACTGTGGCGGGGGTTCGTCTGGCTCTGGCTCCGGCCTCGGGGTACGTTTCGTTCGGAGAACGAAGGGGAAGAGAGTTTCTAAGACTTCTAAGTAAACATGATACGTAAAAAGTAGTTAAGACGTCCAATGAAAAAACTAAATATGGAAAAGCTAGAGACTGAAATCTTGGAAGAGATTAGACCAGAGCATAACTTACTAAGAGAAAGAATAAGAGTTGTGTTCGATAAATACAGACCTTCGCAGTCCAAACCAAAGACGAAATGAAATATATAAAATCAAAAAAGATAAACCCAAAGAAATATGAATTAACACTAGAGGTATCTGAACATGATATGGAAATGTTTGAAGACTTAGCAACAACTTATGATCCATTTCAAGAATACCACGATAACAAAGAAAACTTAGACCCAGATTTTGAATTGCCAAGTTGTTACTTCACAGATAAATATAGAAAATGGTTAGATAAAGTATGGAGGACTTTCTGGATGCTTTGGCATAAGCACGACGACTTTTGATTAGTAAACGCACAATGTTAAGAACAAAAAGACAAGGGATGAAAGTAACGATTGGACAACTTAGACGAGTCGCTGACGAACTAGAAAAAGATTTGAAAGAAACATACAAAAAAGCTAACTGTAGTTATCCAACATTCGCAGTAACACATCAACAACTTCATCAGATAAATATAATCAACCCATATCCTAGTTGTAGTGATACTTGGGAGATAGAGGAGTAATTCGCCTTAATTATAGAATGGGAATAAATATTGAAGAATTAAAACAGATAATGTATGGGAAGATTGATTGGATGAAGGTATTCAAGGATGCTTACGAATCAAGGAAAACTTCTTGGTTTGAAATGGGACACATCCAAGAATGGCGTAATGCTACAGATGAAGTTTTATTTGCAGTATGGCACCAGTTAGAAGATGAGATAAATAAATTAGATTCGTCTAAGCCTTAAAATGAGTCTAAAAATTCAAAACTTTGAAGATAGTGAAGGTCACGCAATACAAGTTAGATGCAAGAGAGACCTTGTGGATATATGTGCTTTCTGCCCAGAGTGTAAAGAGAATAAACAATACATCAATCTAAATATAAAAAATTCGTATAAGAACTAAAATGGGAAACTGTGAAAACTGCAAACGATATGGAAGAATAAGTAAAGATTCTGAAGAAAGATGCTTTGTAAAAGGAACGACAGAATATCCTAGTGGCTGGAAGTCTTTTACTGGCTGTATTAGAGCTTACCCAATACCTAAAGAGAGGACTTGTAAAAGGTATTCGCCTAAGGCTTGATAAACGAAACATGAAACACAATAAAGGAATATGTATAATCTGCAAGAGAGAATTTGATAGACGTGTCAAAGGCATGAAGGATAGGGCGTATAAAATCCCACTAAGACCATATCGTTGTTTAACTTGCTCTATGAAATGTGCGGTTCTGTATAACAGAATGCCTTTAATGAAAAGAGACTTGTTAAAGATACAAGGAGGTATTAAAAACATGGAAGAAAACACACCAGAAGTAATGCTTGGAGAAGATTTTATCTTAACAACATTCGATTATAAGCAAGGAGATGTAGATGTATTTGGAATAACTTTGTTATCTGAAGAGAAACATAATCCAAGTGCAGATAAAGGAAGTGATGAAGAATATTATCATGACCATAAGCTTATGAGACATTTCAAAGATAAGTCCAATTTGTTATTATTCGAGAAAGGATTAAAGATGATAGACGAAGCTAGTATGAACGAGTGGGGACTATCAGATGAATAATAATCATCGAGGAGGGCAACGGGTGATACAGTTGCATAACTGGTTAGAACGCCCCTCCACCCTTACGGGTTCGCCTACCAAAGCAAACAAGAACAATGGCAAGAAGAGTTAAGAAAAAAGGAAGTAAAGTGAAAGCAAAACCATTAGCGGTAGAAATAGACAGGGCAGAATATTTAGGACTTTTAGACAACTGTAAATATCTAAGACACAAGATTGCATTTATGATTAGTTGGGAGTCTGGCCCAAGGATTAGTGAAATTGTTAATTTAAAGAAAGAAGACATTGATGTAAAGAAAGGACAGATAAGAATTAACTGTGGTAAAAATTCTAAGGATCGTATTGTTGCGTTACCCCAAAGTTGGCAACCACACCATATTAATTATATCCCATTACCATGCAAACAAAGAGCATTACAAAAAGCATTAGTTGCTGCGGCAGAGAGAAGCGGGTTAAAAGCAAAAAAACCAACAGTCCATTTCCATTCTTTAAGACATGGATTCGCAACACATTGTATTCGTAGTAAAGTTGATATTAATCATGTTCAAAAACTAATGGGCCACGAAGATGTGCAAACCACGTCGATATATATCAATTTAGCACCACAGGAGGCAATCGATGATTACAAGAACAAATTCAACTAAATTGTTGTCCCTATTAAATGTTCACAAGACTTTATATACTACTTATACTACTACTTATTATGGTTAAAGCACAATGCACAAACTGCAAATACAAATGGGAATCAAATTCCGAATTACTAAAGGTAAGTTGCCCTAGTTGCGGAAACAAGGTTAAGATCAGAGACGCATTATGTGAAGAGAACGTCGGAGGTGTGGAATAATGGCAATCATAGGAACTACCGAATGGATTAAGAATCAAATAAGAGAATTTGAAGAAGAATATGAGAATCAATCTGATAATGAAAGATGTATGTTTATTGATGGGAAACTTACAATATTAAAATTATGGCTATGTGAAAAGATTAAAGGTGGAAAGATGTTGGAAGTGGAGTTTATGGATAAGGGGAGTGTAGAACATCATTTGTCTGGATGTGAAGGTCAACATGTACAACAGGTTATCTACTCAACATATCATAAAGCATTAACACAAATATGTTTCGGATGTGAAAGAATTAGAACTTCTATGAAATCAAGCGACGTAGTAGAAAAGGAAGGTGAACAATGATAGATATGATGGAAAAGTTAATGTTAGTATTTGGATTACTTACAGTAGTAAATTCACTTCTAATAGTATATTTAGCATGTAAATTCGCAAACCAAAAAGGAGACGAACATGGTAAAAAGTAGACAAGGAGTAATCGTAACATTGAAAGAACTAAGGGAACTTATTAAAGAGTTAGAACCTCAAGCAGCATATAATTCTGGATGTAATGGAGAAAATATTAAGTTTCAGATAAATATAATAAACGAAGAAGAATGTAGTGACACCTGGAAGATTGAAAAAGGATGCCCTTATGAATATGATTCAGAATTAAACGACGTAAACGTATCAGGAGATGAACAATGAAGTTTGGAAGAGCAATTATATTAGTTGCAGTAGCATTGTTAATAACTGCCATATCTGCATTATGGTTAATGTTATTCATATCTACAATAGATTCATTCACAATAGAAGAAATTGGAGAAGAGAGTGTGTCATGTGTAGATAAATATAACAGACCATTTGAAGATGAAATGTGCACAGAAACTATTTATTGTAGTAAACTAGGAATGGCAGCAGAAGTTAAATGTAAAGACGTATTAGGAGGCTTGGACGAATAATGGTAGAAACTGAAATATTACTTGGAGATGAAGTACAATGTATCTATACTGGTTTGAAAGGTACAGCTATGAATAAACTAATATTTATGAATGGATGTATACAATTTGGTATAGTTCAGAAGTTTGATAAAACAAAATTATTAGAACAAAACATGGCAGAAGTTAGTATAGATTCCCAAAGTCTAAAGATAACAAAGAAGGGGCCAAGACATAAGAAAGAAGAAAATAAAAAACTAGAAAAAAGAGAATCCACTGGCGGCCCATCTAGAATAATGCGGAGGAGAATGTGATGGTAAAAGATTTAGGATCAAAAGCTGGACATTACATGTGTGAAAAATGCTTAAAGATTTATCACTATTGGGAAGATGCAAATGAATGTTGCGACGTATCTTTAGGATTAGGTGAACAAGATGAATAAAAATATAATTTACCCAGAGGTTTCATTCACGCCAGAATGGAAAGAAGGAAGGAGATTTGAGAAAGATAGAATAATCAAAATAATAATATCTCACATTGGATCAACTTATCCAACCAATTGTAAATCTATTATTAAAGAAATAAATAAGATATATCCATTGTGCGACGTGATCTCGGAGGTTTCAGAATGATAAAATTTGAACACCTAATAGGATTATTTACAATGTGTGTAATAATAGGAATACAAGTAGTAAGACTTTTACAGGGAGAATTTAGTTACGATATTTTATTAATTATTCTTTTATCGTTTAGTTCTTTAGTATATATTTCTAAAGACGCTATTCAGGAGAAAGCAGAATGAGAGACGGATATTTAAAACATCCCTTTAATTGGATATGCCCACTTTGCTTATATTATAAAGCAAAAGAAAAGATTACTGGTAAGAGTTGTGATTGGGACGCTTACTGCACCAAAAGCGACGAGGTAAAAGAATGATAATAAAAATTGAAATAGATGTGGCAAAAGAGATTATAAGAATAGCAGATATACCAAGTAACTCAAAAAAAGAATGTCACGAAGACCATAAAGAGATGACGAAACAATTAAAGGAATTAGCAGAAAATATAAGGAGAAGTAGACAATGATACGATTAAACGACATATTTTGCGTGAACTCAGTCGTTGGAGGTGAAAACAATGGATAGAGACGAACAAAACAAGAAGGATTGGATTAAAGAAATGGTCAAAGAATTAGACACAGAAGAAAAACTCCGAGATGATTTAGAAGTTTATTATAACCTAATTCAGGTAAACTCAAAAGTTATTGCAATGCTTAGTAATGACTTATTATCTAAACCAAATTATATCTTTGATGTCTTTGAAGATATGTTTCAAAAGAGATTACAAGAAGCTAGGGACGCAGTAGTATTGGAGGACGACCAATGATAGAATTAGCATGGTTAGGTATAGTTGGATTGGTGATTTGCATTATAGGTTTTATAATATTAAATATAAATAACGGATGGACTGGATTCTGGTTATTTTGGGGTGGATTATTATTATTTGCATTCACACCAATTTTAGCCTATCTTGATACATTAATAAAATGATATTCGTATTAGTTGGGGAAGGTGTCGCATGAGAAGGATAAAATTCAGAGCATGGTTTAAAGTTCTTAAAAGGATGTATTTAGTTAAAGATATGAAGTTTCAAAGAAATGGTAATATTACTATTCTCACTAATAATAATGGTGGGACATATCCAGTAAATTATGAATTAATGCAATTCACTGGACTAAAAGATAAAAACGGGAAAGAGATTTATGAAGGAGATATAATCTACATGAAAGATAATGGCAATAGGAAGAGACATGGGAAGATATTAGTTAAGTTTGAAAATTGTGAATTCTTTGCGGAGAAGATAGATAAGGAAGTTATAGAAGAAGGAGAGTCTCTTGGCAATTTTAGATTTAGAGATGTCTATGAAATTGAAGTTATGGGAAATATGTATGAGAATCCAGAGTTATTAAGCGACGCAGTTCATGCGACAGACGACGGAGGGAAGAAATGAAGATAGAATTTGAAGAAATTAATAATGGATGGCTTGTAAAAATAAAAGAATGCTTATTCGATAATGTTCCAGTATTTTTTAAGACACAAGGTCAAGCCATAGCTTATGTTAAGAATAAATTGAATCGGTGGAGATACTAATGGATAAAAGAGTTAATGAAGGACTTGCGAATGTTTGCGAAATGTTAGCAGAATATAATGGTGCGGAGAATGCACATAAAGAAAAGTTCCTAAAATATGCAGATGTTTTTAGAAAACTTGGAGCAATAAAGAAAACAACTAAAATAACGGAGGTAATAAATATGGGAAAGAAATTAACAGATAAAGAAAGGCGAGAAAGAGAAGTTAAAGTAGTTATTTCTAAAATAAAGAAGCTTGAAAAATCTCATGAGCAAGGTGTAGTAGAGTCTGCTTGTGCGAAATATAAAGTGGCTAACGATG
>SDBT01014361.1_pt1 | contig 12634 bp, 12 predicted proteins | sample 2277101 | NCBI WGS metagenome assembly SDBT01 (sample SAMN10404973, study PRJNA504765) | marine sediment metagenome | isolation source: marine sediment core GS10_PC15, 103 cmbsf | place: Arctic Ocean: Southern Knipovich Ridge | collected 2010 | reverse complement strand
GTCTCGATCTCGCCGAGGCCACCCTGCCGCCGAGCCCTGGCCGTGATGAGAGCTGCTTCGGCCACCTCGAACTCAGCTTGCTGACGAGCCGCCGTCTCCTGAAGGTTTCGGACATCGGTGGCCCGGCGGCGAATACTGCCCTCCATCCTCTCGATCGCTTGCCCGGCTACGTCGGCCGCTTGGATTCCACCCAGAGCGTTGATCCGCGCGATCCGGCCCGCGTTCTCGGCCTGCTCGATGCGGAGTTCCGCGATCCGGCCCTCGTCCCGCGTCTGCCTCGTGATCGCGGTAGCGCGCGCGCGATCAGCTACCTCTTGGCTTGACTGCGCAGCCGCGTCGAGTTCATCAAACCGCGCCTGAATCGGCGCCAGTGCGCCCGCCCCTGCGATCTCCATCTGGCGCTGGTGAAGCTGCGTCAGCGAGTTGGCGAGATCCGTGACCTGCCGCTTGGTAGCGTCGGCCGCCCGCGCCGCCGCTTCCGTCTCCCCCGTCCACGCCTCCCACGCTGTGGTTCCGAGGTCGACTGCGATCGTGATCGCGGCGATGCCTTGCGCCACTGGCCCGAGGGAACCGGTGAGCGCCGGGATCTGCGCACCGATGCCGCCGATCACCGCACCCCAACGGGCGAACTCTGGGTTGATCCGCGCGACCACAGCGCCCACCTGACCGATGGTGGAGCCGAGCGCCTGAGCCTTCGCCTGGAAGGCGATGGCCTCGATCGAGCTGCCGCCGATCTCCGCCTTGAGCCTCTCCTGCGCCTGCGTCGCGCGGATCACCTCGCGGCGCATGGCGTCGACCGCCTTGCTGTTGTCGCCCTCGGCCTTCTGGAGCTCGCGCAGCTTGCCGGTGAGCAGGGCCGTCTGCTCGGTGGCCTCCTGTAGTTTGATGGTGGTGTCTTCAAACTCCTTCTGCGCTTCGCCGCCCCCCTCAACATCGACGATGAAGGTGACGGGACGGTCGACCACTTACTTGCCCTTCTTCGCTCTGGCCTCCAGTTTGGCCATGCGCTCTTTATGCTCCTCGGCGTCGTCGTGGTTGCGCACGTTCTCGCGCGCGTCGAGGTAGACGCCCAGCGCATCGACCAGGATGGCCGGCGGATCCTGATCCGTCGCGAGGTGCCCGAGACCGCGGTCGGCCATGCGCGCCGCCCGGATCACGGGCCCGACGAGCGGATCGTACATCGCGCGCCACGGGCACGTCGGGGGACGGTAGCCCGTGAGCTTCTCGATCGTCGCGGCCATGATGTCGACGACGTACTTCTGAGCGCCGAGAGGACGCGTGCCGCCCTCGTGGCTCTCGCCGTCGCAGTCGCACCCCCAGCACTGCCGGATGTGCTTCCGGGCCTCGGGGCCCATGGAGCCGATCGTGTCGCGCTGCGGTTGGCTCAGGGGTCCGAGGACTCGTCCGTCTGCGTCTGTGAGGCCCTCTTCTGCTCCGCAAGGAGGACGCCCCCGGCGAGAAAGGCGCGCAGAGAGGAATCCAGCTGCGGACAGGAGAGCGGTACGCCGTGGGCCAAAAAACTCTTGATTCGGATCACCGATCCGATCTCCTGCTCGTCGTCTTCCGACAGGCCGAGCGAGTCCATGACGTCGTCGTCGAGCGGCTCACCCGGCCGAGCTCGTGCCGGTATGAGGACGCGCGCGCCCGACGAGCCCGGCGGGTTTGTGATCTTCACCACCCCGAGACGGAAGGCCGTGTCGTTCTGATCGGGCTCGCTCGGCTGCCGGCGCACCATCCGACGCTGGCTCCGATCGAGCGGACGGCACGTGAAGACGATCGGCGTCGCCTCCGACGGGATCGTCAGCGTACCGATGTCGCGCTCGTGGCTGTACTTGCCGAGCACCTGTGCGGTGTTGTGCGCGATGATCGCCGAATCGTACCAGCGAATCACATCGAACGTGTCATCGGGCGCGCTCATCGGCCCCGCTCCTCACGCACCCCTAGTGCATCTCTCATGTCTTGGCCCCTCTCTGTCCTCGGCATCTAGCCGAGGTGCATTCGATGTGGCGACGTCGCCAGATCGTAGTTGGTTGCCGCCGCTGACGGCGCGGTGGTGTCCTCGTCGAGCCGCCCGCGGTACGTGACGACCTCGCCCGCGAGGTTCTCGGCGTCGGCCTTCTGCACGTCCGTGAACTGGACGGAGGGCGCGGTGACGAGTGACGTCTTGCCGAAGACGGCGCCCGCTTGATGGGCGATCATCTTGTCGGCCTTCGTGTCGCGCGCATCCCACGATCCGTAGCCCGTGAAGAACGTCCCGAATGTGCCCTCGACGGGAGCCGCGCCGGCCGCGCGCGTCAGCCGCCAACGGCTCACGCCTTCGCTCCCCGACGGGGACGGGACGGCAGTCTTCTCGAACCCGGGCACCATGGTGACCTCGTTGACGTCCACCGTCGCGCCAGCGTACGTCGCGGTGCCCACCGTCTGGACGAGCAAGCGCCCGACGTGGCCCGTGAACGGCTCGTAGTTGCTGTAGGTGGCGTTGCCGAGCGTCGTCCCGTGGATGTTCGCGGAGCCCGCCGCCTCGTCAGCCTCGATCCACTTCGTACCGGTGATCGTGAACTGGAGCACGGGGACCTCGCCGTCGAGCGAGAGTGTCTTCGTGAAGACGCCTTGACCGCCGAAGCACACCCAGCGGTCTTGCTGCTCCAGGCCCTCGAAGACGAACTGAAGGCTCGTGTCCGGGTCCTGCGTCCAGAAGTAGGTAGCCCCCGACGCGATGGTGTCGCCGCTCGCAGGCGCGGCGGGGAGGCCCACCTTGAGCGTGATCGTCTCCGACGTCACCGCCTCGATCTCGCGCGCGTGGACGAGGCCCGCGGTGTCGGCCCACTGGAACAGCCCGCCCGCGAGGAAGCCCGCGCCCGTCGCGACGTCGCCCGTGGCCGAGTTGGCCCAGCCGCCGGTTGCGACGATGGAGCCCTGCCCCTTGTGCTCGCCGCCCATGAGGGCCTTGAGCAGCCGTCCGATCGCGCCGCCCGTCGCCGCCTGCCCCTGCGTCGCGGGGACGCCCGAGGAGTAGAGCGGGATGTTGAAAACGAGGCTCCAAGACTTCTTGCCGAGGACCTCCTTCTGGTAGTCGCGGATGTCCTGGAGCGCCTGCGCTGGGTTCTTCGTCTCCTGCGTCAACGTCAGTTGCGCCGATCCCTCCGCGAAGGGCACGTCGATGAAGTCCCCCAGGGTCCCGGTGTGGTCAGCCGCAAAAGCATTTGACGGCTCGACGAACACCCGCATGCGCTGGGGGAGCGAAACTGTGGGGCCTGCCCCGGCTGCCATGGTGCCTCCTAGATGGCTGGCTCGCTCTTGAGCCCGCCCGTAAACTTGTGGATCGATTCGTAGCGCTGCGCGCCGTCGCCCTTGATCGGCACCGGCGTGCCGCGTGAGTCGACGTACTTGAGCGCCCCGCCGAGGATGTTCGTCGCGCCGCTGCCCGCCGTCGTCTCCAGATTCGGAGGCGTGCACAGCGCTTGGCGGATGACGTCGGCGTCTTCCCAAGCGAGCGCTTCAAGGGTGGCGAAGAGGTCGGAGTCAACCTGCTCCTGCACACCGATCGTCCTGCTGATCGTCACCGTCACGTCGAACTGGTAGAGCACCACGTTGCCGTTGATGGGCGGTGAGAGCGGGTGCGGGCGCATGCCCGAGATGCGAGCTCGGAAGGGCTTGTCGGCCCTGATGCCTCGGCGCTGTGCCTCGCTCTCACCCACGCTCGTGTCGAGGTCGTCGGTGAAGCGGGCCGCAGGGATCTGTCTGATGCTGCCCCCGTTCGCGTCGAGCACTTCACGGATCGCCGTGAGCACGTTGAGGAACGGGGCGAACGCCATCGGGTCTCCGTGCTAGGCTCTGCCAGCCTGCTGGGCATGGTGCCGCGGGAGATCCGCGGACGCGTCGATCATGCGTCATGAAACACCCAGCGGGCGCCTCACCCCTGGAGGATCTCGCCCGTCTCGATGAACGTGGCGATCAGCTCCTCGTAGCGCTCCCACTCCTCTTCGGCCGGGCCCTCGGTGATGGGCACGATCTCCTCGCCCTCCAACCGCACGGGCATGAACGGGCGAGCAACGATGCCGCCGTCCGGAAAGCCGAACTGGTGCACCCCGCTGTAGGCGACGTTGGAGCCGATGAGGATCGCCGTCACACCCGGCACCGCCGTCATCGAGTTGCGCAGGATGGCGCTGTCGACGAGGATCGTGTCGGACTCGATGGGGCGGTCCTTCCGCCCGCGCCGAGCCGCGGTCGTCTTGGGGTCGAGCTCCTTCCACGGCTGCCCGCCGGGCCCGCGCGAGTTCACGAAGGCGTCGTCGGTGAACGTCAGTAGATCGCTGGCGATCACCGTCAGCACCTCGGAGAGGTCCACCGAGCGCCGGCTCATCCCGTTCATGAGCTCGATCGCGCCGTCCGCTTCGAGCGTGACGGCCACTACCAGTTGCCCCGAAACTTCTCCCGGCTGAAGTACGGGCTGCGCCCGCTCCGTCCCGTCGTCGAAGAGAACTGGTTGCCGCCGATGGCGTCGCGCGCGTTGGGCGTCTTGCCGGGGATCGGCAGCTTGCCGTTCTGCACGAGCACGAGCTGGTTGATGCTCTCGGCGATGGCGGGAGGTACCGCGATCCCCTTCTTCAGACCGAGCGCCTTGACGTACCACTGGCCGAGCACGAGCTCTTTGATCATCGGGTTCGCGTCGTCCGTCGCGACGCTGATCCCAGCCACGGCGCACTTGGCGGTCACGGTCGTGCGCGCCTGCTCCTCGTACTGAAGGAAGCGCTCCGAAGAGCCGGTACCGGCGAGCGCTTCACGGGTCGACGTGCCGATCGAGTTGTCGACATAGCCACTCGTGATGATCATCGCTACCTCTTCTTGCCGACCCCGGACAGTGCTCGCTCGAGCACCTTCGCGATCATCTCGCCGCTCTTGTCGAGCGCGTTGTCGTCCGTGCGCGGCGCGGAGCCGACGAACTCGGCGCGCTCGGTGTCCTCCATGAGGTACTCACCCTTGTCCGTCTTCGCCACGAAGTCGGCCACGTCGCACGTCTTGCTCTCGTCGTCCTGGCTCACCAGCTTGACGCTCAGCAGGTTGGGGATGCCCGTCGGGAAGCCGAGGTTCTTGAGCTCCATGGCCGGCCCGAGGTTGCAGTGCTGATGGATGTACGCCGCGCGCTGCTCGCCGCTCATCCCTCTCATCGCGTTCTTGCGCTCCGCCGCCCACCCGTCGACGCGGCGCTGGCTGATCTCGCACGCCTGCGCCCACACCGCTTCGTGCTTCGGCAGGCGGTAGTGATCGCGCATCAGGGGGCCGAGGCGATCCAGGTAGATCTCGATCCGAGACGTGGTGCGGACCCGGGTGCCGTCCTCTTCGAGCGTCACCTTGAGGTAGTGCCCTTCGGGCGTCATGCCCGGGGTCTCCGTCTCCACCTCGAGCACGATGCGCGGGGCGTTGCGGACCGGGGTGATCCGCTTGCCCTCCGTCGGGATGCGCTGGATCGTGGGTGGCGGTGCCGGGAACTCCGGCGTTTCGTAGGCCTGTTGAGCTTGCATTGTTCGAGTCTGCCCCCTCTCTGTCGCCATTGCTAGGCGATCTTCGCGTAGATGCCGTGGTGAGTGAGGCCCGTCGTGTTGACGTCGGCCTCCACCGAGTAGAGGAACTGGTCGCGCTTGAAGCGCTCTTCGCCGTCCATCGCGTCGAGGATGACGCTCTCCGGATCGCGCCACACGCCGAGAGCGATCGGCGGGTAGCGAGAGTCCAGAAGGAACCAGGTACCCGCCGTGATGCGCGGGCTGACGACGAGGCTCACCGCGCCGCGGTAGACGTTGGCGACCTGGGTTGCCCCGATGCCTCCGCCTGCGATGGCGATGGTGCCGCCGGTGCCCACCGAGATGGGTCGTGCGTCCGCCTGGGTGATCTCCAGGCCGATGCGCTCCTCGTCCGGGTTGACCAGGAGGTAGTCCGGCATGACGGCGAGGAACTCCCCGAACTCATCCGTCTGGTTGCGCATCGCCACGCGGCCCGCGTCGAACGTGTTGAAGTTCAACGCGTTCGTCGTGAGGTTGTCGTACGTGCCGTGCGTGTGCGTGTTGGCGATCATCGCCGTGCCGTCGGCCACCGTCGGGTTCGAGACGAGCGCCTCGAAAACGAGCTTGTCGAAGATGTAGCTGACGTTCCGCGCGTGCGCCGCGAGGCCCACCGCCGTTGATCCGTTCATGTCGTGGACGACGCTCTCACGCGAGAGGGCCATCGACTTGTGCCACTTCTTGAAGCTCATCGAGGTGTTGAGCTTGCGGAAGCCGCGAAGGTTCTTGTCGCCTTCCCACTCCTCGTAGTCGGGCGTTGCTCCGACGGTGGTGATCTCGATCTTGCGAGATCCCGCCCCGGGGTACCGGCGGGCGAACGGCTGCCATGCGGCCGTTTCCCCCCGGTCCGCCTGAAGCGCACCGTCCACCAGCGTTTCGAAAGTGGTGCGAGCGTTGTTGACGTTCGTCTGTCCTGCGAGTGCCATTGTCTTGCCTTTCCTGGCTGCCGCTAGACAGCGATGTTGGTGCTGGTGAAGCCGAGCATCTTCACCCAGCCGGTGGCCTTGGACGTGCCGGTCTCGTCGACCCAGGCGACGAGGGTGCCGGCCACGACGCGGACGCCGGCCGAGCCGACCGCGGTGCCAGCCACCTCGTCATCGTCGGCGACGAACACCCGGAGCCCGAGAGACGTGTTCGTGCGGATCGCCGTGGCGACCGTGAACTCGTACTCGTAGCCGTAGGCGACGTCCATGCTCTCCGTGCCAGCGGTGTCGCCCACGCCATCGGCGTCGACGCTCCCGTTGACGGTGAAGTTGTCGACGACGCCGAGAACGCGTCGTGTGGTTGCGGCCGACGCGGCGATGCCACGAGCCGAGCTCGTGACGCGTGCCGCGAGGGAGCCGACGAAGATCGTCGCCCCCGTCCCGATGACGACCTTCGTCATCGTCCCGTTGCCGCGTCGGTTGCGGAGCTTGTCTGCGCTGAGTGCCATCTGACTTTCCTTCCTTCCCGCCTAGATGGCGGCTTCCCGCCGGCCCGCGAGAACGCGCCTGACGGCCTTGTCTTGGGTTGCCTTGTCGGTGTCGACGTGGCTGAGCATCAGGCGAAGGCCGATGATCTCTTCGTCCTTCTCGTCCTCGGCCGTGATCGGGACCTCGACCTCGACGACGGGGGCTGCGGCGCTGCCCTCGCTGCCCGTCTGCTCACCCGTCGGGATGACCGGCTGGCGGTAGCTCGCGACGACGCGCCCGAAAGCGGCCTTGTCGCTGAGGTAGAGCCGCCTGAGATCCGGCGCCGCGTCGTCGAGCACCGCTCCGCAGTCGACGTACACCGCCACCGCTTCCTCGGCCTCACGCTCGCGAAGAGCAAGGAGCTGCCCGGCGAGGTCGTCCCGTTCCTTCGTCACCGTCCCGAGTGCCGTCTGCGTCGTGCGCAGTGACAGGCTCAGGTCGGCCGTCGGTGCCGGCATACCCGGGGGCAGCGCACCGAGAGGCGCGTCCGCCGCGGGCTCCTGCAAGGCACCCTGGAGTGCGGCCACCACCTCGGCCCGCTTCTCCACGATCGCCGCCGCGAGCGCCACGATGTCGAGGCCCGTGTCTTCCATGAGCGGGGCGAGCGCTGCGAGTGCGGCGTCCGCGTCGGGGTCCTGAAGGGTGACGTCCCCGGGGGGCGCGTCGACGAGGGGGGCGCCGTCGGTGACGTCAGCCGTCGCCGCTGCCGCTGCCTCGGCCTCCTCCTCTTCCTTCTTCTTCTTCTCGGGATCGTCCTGGAGCGCAGGCTCGCTGGGAGCGCCGCCTCCCGCCGCCGCGATGGCCAGTTGCATGGCCGCCTCCACCTGCTCGGGCGTGACGTCATCCCCTTCGATCTGTTCGAGCGCTGCGAGGAGCGCCTCCTTCGTGAGCTTCATGTCTCCTCCAAGCGCCGTGAGCGCTGCCTTGAGTGTCGAGAGTCCGAGCACCTGTTCTTGCTGAGCCGCGGTCGTGAGCGCGGACACCGCGTCGAAAATGACGCCCCACGGATCCGACTTTTCGGACTCGGTGAGCTCCGCCTCGTTGATGTTGAGCAGCGTCAGTAGCTGCGATCGCTTGTCCTGTGCGGCACCCATGGGCTTGGCTCCTCGCCGTGATAGTGAGATCGGATTCTGGCCCCTGATGAAGGGGGTATTGACCAGCGCGAGGCTGTCCATCGTGCAGCCGATCTCATCACCCGTGACGAGATCGATGGCCGCGAAGTCGAAGACCCCCGAGCAGAAACGGTACTCGCCCGCGCGCACGTGCTCGGCGGCGGCGTCGGTGAGTTCGCAGAACGCGTAGAGGTGCGCCTTGCCGTCCTCGTCGCGCACCTCTAGCTTCTGCACCCAGCCGCTCGCGGGTGCCCTCGTCGCGAACTCGATGGAGTGCTCGTAGTCCATCGGTGTGGGGTTCGGGCTCGCCTCGAAGTTGGCGCAGATCTGGTCGAACACCTCGCGCGTGAAGGCGAAGGACCCGTCGCGATGTCCTTCCCACTCGCCTTCGAAGGCGACGTGAATCCACGTCGTGGCCGCGTCATCGCGCACCATCGGCATGAGCATGCGCAGGGCGACTCGCCGCCCCCCACTGGGCAGGAGGTACGCGAGCGCTTCGTGCATGCTGAGCTCCTAGATGTCTTCGACCCAGGTCAGTGAGGCGATGAGGTTCGACGATGCACCGCTCGACACCACACCCGTTACGAGCATGATGTCACCGGCACGAAACACCGTCGGGCGGTTGCTCTCGCTGAAGTGGTGCTCACCGCCTGAGAGCCCGCCAACCGTGTGCTTGAACACCGTTGAACCGCCGCTAAACGACGTGGCATCCGTTGACACTTCGACTGTGCTCTCGCTCGCGTCGACGTCGCTCCACGTCGGGGCGCCCGTCAGCGTCGGGTTGAGGTAGCCGGTGAACGTCGAGACCTTCACCGAGTCGGTGCCGAGGCTGACGAACTGAGCGAACGCTCGGATCGTATTCGTCACGCCCTGTAGGTTGATTTCCTTGATGCGGATCGCGAAGATCGGCAGCTCGGTCCCGTCGATCGAGGCCGACTCCGAGACGGTGAAGGTCGGACCGGTGAGCACGAGCTCGCCCAAGGCGAACGCGCCCATGCTGCCGCTCTTGGCGACCATCACGCTCGTCGTCCCGCCGTTCGCTGTCTCGATGAGTAGCGGCATGTCGGCTTGGAGCGTGATCGGGACGGTGGCCGTGTTCGCGTAGCGGATCTCGTGGACGGCGACGAACTCACCGTTGAACGGGTTCTCAATGTCGAAGGCGATCATCCCGAACCCGAGCCACTGGTACCGGATGCGCGCGACCTGACCCTTTGTCACGTCGAGCTTCGGGAGTTGGTTGCCCCCGTCCGCCGTGTCGCGGTTCCAGTCCGTCTGGTCAACCCAGTGGTCTACGGCTGGACTCGCCGCCGCTGTCTGCGCGATGGTCCCGGTAGCTCCGGTCGTGCCGGCGCCGAACGTGTATGCGCCGCCGCGCGCCTCGGTGGTGACCGCGAGGAACACGACGCGGTTGCCCGCGTAGACGGCGCGCCATCCGCCATTCTCGGCCGAGTAGTCAGCGTCCGCGATCTTCTGCGCCACCTCGCCGATCGTGTCTGCGTCGAGGATGGGGACCGTGACGCCTGAGCCGCCGTTGAGCGTGATGGTGAGGTCTGCGTCTGACGTCGGCGCACCCGTGACGGTGAGCGTACGGATCTCCACCTGACCGCTCGTGCGGCGGAGCACCGCGAGAGACGTCCCACGCATGCCGATGGCTAGCGCGTTCTCGGCGCTGCCAAGCCCTATGATCTGGGTGGTGCCCTCCACACCCTCGGTGAAGAGGAAGGTGAAGCGGACCTCGACGCCCTGCCCCGGGGCATAGCGGACCATCTGCGCGGATTCGAGACGGGCGACGCTCGCAGTCGTCGCGCCTGTGGTGACAGACACGAGCGAGTCGGCAGCCGTCACCGCGCCCGAGCCGCTCACGCTCGTGATCATCTTCTGGCCAAGGATGCCGTTGCGGAACTTGAGCTGCGCGTATGGCACGAGCGGCGAGACGCACACCTCACCGAACGCCGAGACAGGGCTCACGATCGAGACGCGTACTGAGTCGTCCTCACGGTGGGTCACGCGATCACTCCCGGGCCCGTCCATCCGGGGTCAGCGCCGACGCCTGCCGGGATGTCGGACGAGAGCGTCACCTTGGACTGGTCGACTTGCGACGTGCGCAAGGTACGTAGCGCGCAACGACAGTTGAACCCGAGAGGGGGCGCGAACTCGCGCCACCCGGGATCCTCGGTGCGGTTGAAGACGACGCCGTTGAGCGGCCGGTGAGAGTCACGCACGCGCGAGTCACCGGCGGTTCGGTACTCCACGAAGGGGCGAGCAGCCGCGACGGCGGGATGCTCTAGCTGGCGAAGGCGGCCGGCCCCGTACGAGCTCTGCACGTTGGTGCGAAACACCGTCTCGAGGTAGCTGGGGTTCGCGGGCTCGATGCCGAGCAGGATCTCATCCTCACGCACACCCGCGACGAAGCTCCCGAGAGAGCCGCCCTCGGCGAGGTGCTGGTCGATCAGGTCACGCACGCGCACCACCATCTGATCGGATGCGAGGTTGACGGCCGAGAAGGAGTCGCGCCGGGCGGCGCCGATCATCTCGCGGTATTGCTCCTGCGTCACGAGGCCGCGCTCCAGGAACGCGTCCAGCGCTTCCTCGAACGTGAGGCGCATGAACGACGGGCGCGCGTCGGGGCTGTCTTGGAGGACGCGAGCGGACATGGCCGTCGCCTCTTCGCCGAGGCTCTCGGGCACCTCGACGGCGCGGACAAAGAGCTGGCCCGCCATGTCGGCCTGGAGCCGCGTGCGGAAGAGAGCGGAGGCGAGGGCCTCGTCGTCTTGGACTGACTCCTGCCACTCGGACAGGCCCGCTTCGCCGGAGGCTTCGAGGTGAGCGAGGATGCCCTCGCGCCAGTCCTCCATGATGGGGAGCGCGTCGAGCTTGGCTGCCGCGGTGAGCTCGCTCGGCTTGCCGACTACTCGGACAGCTTCCTCGCGGGCGGCGTCGTCAGCCAGGGCATGGACGTCTGCGTGGCACCCGGCCCAGCGAGCGTCGCCCTGCCCTTCGCCCTCGCCATGTCCCACGGGGCAGACGTGGCCTTCGGGCGGCTCAGCGGAAAAGGGGGCTCAGACGTGGCCACCTCCGGAGCCTCTGGGGCGGGTTGCGCGAAGCGGGCCGCGCCCGGGGCTTCCTTGCGCGGGAGGAACGTGTCGCCCGCCTCGCCACCGAGCGGGGGCAGACCGCGGCTCACGAGGAGCTGGTCGACCTTGAGCCAGCCGCTGTCGATCATCGGCTGATCCACCTGGACCGGCTCTTCGGCGAAGATGAACGTGCCGATCGGCAAGGGCGTGTCGGGCGGGAACAGGTGCGGGTTGAAATCGCGCACGAACCGGAAGAGTTGGTCTCGCCACGTGGCCCAGATCTGCGCCCCGTCCATCTCTTGGCGGGGCTCGATCGTCGTCTCGTCCTGGCTCTCGGCCGCGGCGCGGTTGCCGCCGGACTCCCCGATCTCCACGTTGAGCGTCGACCCGAGCACGACCTTCGACATCATAGCGTCGAGGAACTTGGCGAGCTCGGACCACACCTTGCCCGTGTCTCCCTGAGCGGGGACCACGGTGACGTCGGTGCCGTTGCGGAGCAGGATCACGCCGTCGGCTGCCAGCGATTCGAGGCCCTCTTTGAGGACGCGCGCCGCTTCGGGGCTGGCCTCCTGGAGCAGCTTGCCGATGAGACGCGGGTTGCCTGCGAGCTCCGCACCGCCGAGCCAGTAGATGGAGACCTTCTGCTTGGCCCACCACCACCTGCTGACGGGGTGCACGAGGCCAGTGGCCGTCGGGTAGTCGTCGATCGTGGGCGGCTGGTGAACGATGTACTTGCCGGCCGGGAGCCGGGCCATGACGCCACCGCGCCCCACGATCTCCTCGACTTCGAAGCCCTCAGCCTTGAGCCGGCTGACCGCTGTCGACTCGTCCCAGAGGCCGATCTCGAAGTCGTCGCTGAACTGGAACCGCCGCGCGTGGACGGGCTTGACCTTGGCGGGCGCCCAGCCCGGGATGCCGAGGAGGCGGCGCCTTCCCCAGACGATCTCAGCCACGGAGTAGCCGGGCCCGAGGCCGCCGAGGAGGCGGGTGAACGTGGGCTCGAGGTTGCCCAGCGCTCGGAGCGCCTCTTCGCACGCGTCCCTCAGACGCCGCGCAGCAACCGCCGTCGACTCCGGGCCGTCGCCCGGGGAGAGCTCCCAGCGTGCCGAGGCCACCGGGGCGATCCGAGACTCCCAGACGCTCTTGAGGTGAGCGTCCGTCTTGAGCATGCGGAGCCAGAAGTCGGCCAGCCTGCTCGTCTGCCCCTGCTCGCCCGCTCGGAGGATCGAGGCGACGTCCCCGATCTCGAGGTCCGTGTTACCCGCTCGCGTCCAGCGCGTGACGGTGGGCTGCGGGGTGCGCTGCCCCGTCTCGGGCGTGTGGCCGTCTGCCGCCGCGAGGATCACCCTGTCGTGCTCGTGACGCTCCCGCATCACAGCAAGGGAGACTACCTCAGCGCCGGGCCCCGAAGACGGGTGCTCGTCGCTGGTGTCTGTCATGCG
>SDBT01014360.1_pt1 | contig 12635 bp, 8 predicted proteins | sample 2277101 | NCBI WGS metagenome assembly SDBT01 (sample SAMN10404973, study PRJNA504765) | marine sediment metagenome | isolation source: marine sediment core GS10_PC15, 103 cmbsf | place: Arctic Ocean: Southern Knipovich Ridge | collected 2010 | reverse complement strand
GGTTGCAAATCGTGTAGCGATTGTGACTTACCGCTTGCGCTGGGTTGCAAATCGTGTAGCGATTGTGACTTACCACAGTTATTGTTTTAGTTAATATAATATATATTAACTGTATCATATAGTTAAATTTTCAATTTTTTAATTTTAAAGCTAAAAAAAATTGAAATTATAAGTGCTTATGTACTTCATTATATAAATAGATATAATAAAAAACTTTTATTGCAATATGTCTACTATTATGCAAACTACTCAAAGCAGTGATTCTATTATTGCACTTGTGATTTTGGTAATCACACTCTTTGCTCTTACTTTCGCTGGTTCCTTTGTCGCTTTCTTTGTTGTAAAGAAGAAGGAAAAGAAGAAGGGAGAGAAGAAGGGAGAGAAGATTGGGCGATTTGGTTTCGATCCTATGGGTCTCAGTTTACGTGGTGTTCCGTGTGGTCTGATGGGAGCTAAAGTCATGTTTGACCGTTTTCCTAGGAGTGATATAGATATTATATTGAAAAAGTTGAATCATCTGTTGAATAATAAAGATAAGAATATTAATGATATTGTGTTGGAAAAGGTGAACCGCATATTGGATCATGAAGATAAAAATAGTAAGTCTTTTTGTGAAATGCTTGATTTACTTCAAACCGTGAAGAATAAGATGAAATTGTTTGAAGCTGCAGCAATTCATTATGATGAGAAGAAACTTGATGAAATTGTTTCATCAATGATGTATAAAATTGTTTCTCCCACCAACGAGAATGAGAAGAAGTCTGATAAGACTAATGATATTGAGAATGAGAAGAAGTCCGATAAGACTGATAAGAAGAAATGATTTAGTTTATATTAATAATTAGTATTTATTTTTAAATATTAATTATTATTATTATTTTGTCTTCTCATTACTATATTTTTTATGTAATAATATTTCATTAAGAGAGGCCTTGTTATGAAGACTCTATTATATTATAACAAACAATAACTATCTTTTCTTTGTTGTTTTTTTTGTAACATATAATAAAAAGGGTCTCCATGGATCCATTTTTGGCATTTTGTCCCTCCAATACAACCAGCTATTCTTCCATTAGTACATGATTTATTTGGCTTTCCTCTAAACCATTTTGCACAATTTTCATAATTATATGGTCCTCTATGGTCACCACCCATACATATACCATTACCAAAATTATCTACACACCATCCACAATTAAAACAATTGAGACAATTATTAAATGTCTTATCACTACATGAATGACAATATCTACCAGTTTGGTCATTATATCCTTCAATTTTGTCTTGTTTTGTGAAATACAAAATGAAAATTAATATTGAGATTAAGATTATGATTATTATAAATATAGGATTCATTATAGACTATATATATATTATTAAAAAAGAAAAGATTTTTTCTTTTTTAATAATCGATTTAATTAAAATATATTAGAAAAATATAAAGTGATTTATACATATACAATGGAAACTCATATTCTTAACAAATATTTTGATAATATATATGTAAGAAATATAGATGTATAATAACATATTAGACAAGTATAATTTTCATAAAAAAACCATCTAAAAAAAAATATATTAAATAGTTTCTGTTTCAGAATTACTGAAAAAATATTCTGTATATTCTTTACCTCTATCAACCAATTCATATTTTTCTTTGTCAGACAAATCAAATTTAGTAAGAGGAATATCAGGAGTAATTATATTTATTGTCCTTTTCCAATATGATGGAGTCATCATTCTTCTATCATTTTCTTTTAAAAATAAATTTAAATATGCTACACTATATTCCCAAAAATTATCAATTTGGTCTCTTATATTAGTATCATAACCACCTATTTCATCACTTGTCATAATATTTAATCCTAATACTTCATGATTAGGAGGACATTGATTTAGTCTAGCATCTTGATCTCCAGGATATTCACCATCAAAAACATGTAATGGATAATTATCTAATACTCCACCATCTACACACATACATCCATCATAAGTTACAGGTTCAAACAAAAATGGAATACTCATGGATATTCTAACAGCTTTTCTAATTGGTATGTCACCATGATGACTTTTATTAATTTTATTATTTTTATTAGGACAAAAATATATGGTTTTCTTATGATTAATATCTGTGCCTGTAATTACTAATGTAATTCCTTTGTCCTTGTATAGATCATTGATGGTATAATCTTTATTTCCTGTTTTTTTTTCTATAATTTTACCCATTAGATCAATAAAATAATCTCCAGGTGCTAATCCAAAATCTTCAACAATATTAATTGCATCTCTAAATACACCCCATTTATCATCTATTATTTTACTATAGTCTATACCGAATATTATATCTTGTAATTCTTTTGCATTATAACCTACTGCCAATAATGAAGCAGTTATAGCCCCAGCACTTGATCCAGCAAATCCTTTTATATTTTTTAATATAGATTTATCTTCTAATACATCAATTGCTCCACAGTATGATAATCCTTTCATACCACCACCAGATAATACTAAATATTTATATGTTTTTTTATCTTTTGTTTCTTCTATACTCTCTGTAATATCTTTGTCCAATGGAGAAATTATTCCATTCTTTAAGTAGTGTTTAGAATTTTCTTTATATTCTAATAATTGAATTTTGTTTTTCAGTTTTCTGATACATTTACTCTGACGAGAAATGGTTACATTCAATTGACTTGTTTGGTCATTGAAAAAGTTTGAGAAGTAACTCCCCATGGTATATATTAAGGATATAAAATAAATTTCAAAGAATTTTCAATTCTTCAAAAAAAATTGAAATTTAAATATATTGTGTACCTCAATTTAATCATATCAAACCATACTATTAAGCTGATTTATTAAGCTAAAAATGTCGAATACATTTGGAAACAAAAAACTCAATGTAGATGACTCATATTTAACCATAAAGGCCAGATTTGCTTATAACGATGATAATAATGACAATGAAACATTCTATTATTTTCCTGGTGGAGGACCAGCAGATATTAGTAAGAAAATTTACATGCCATCTGATGAACCTATGAAAGAAATCTTGAAGAAAATATTTGAGGCTGGTAATGAGAATTCTTCCTATCAATTGGTAAAAATGGATGTATTTACATCATTGAGTGATGCAGATTTGAAGAAAACTATTCCTAAATGGGTAGAGACTGCAACTGGAATAGTTAAAAGAGAGAATGATTTACATAAGAAAATTCATGGTACAGATGGAAAATTGAGAATTTTATTCAAATATAAAAAGAAATGTGTTAATCTTTTGAATAGAAATGTAGTTAATGAAAATGATATTGTGTTAGAATTATAATAATTTGTTTATCTATACCTAATTATTTCCAATAAATTTCAGAGAATTGATATCAATTCTTTAAAAAAAAATTGAAATTTAAATATATTATGTATATCAATTTAGTCATATCAAATGATACTACTAAATTGACTTAGTAAACCAGAAATGTTTAATAATTCAAGAGATTTTGGAATTTCTATAGATTTTAGCGATGAGTTTGATTGGACGGGTGAATCTCTTGTAAATGCTCCGCCCAATACGGTAAAATTAATTTTTTGTGACTGTTATAACTTGAAAGAATTTTTTCTCAGTCGAGCATTGGTGAGATTTACAGGACTGAGAATATTAGATCTTTATGCTTGCGAGGAACTTACTGGGGAGTTTATTCAATACTTACAACCAAGCATTGAAAAAATAGTGCTTTCAGAGTGCTGGAAATTAGATGAGGATTATGTCAGTTATGCTATTTGTAAATTTCCAAAATTGGAAATCTCTCTTAACCATACCAACATAGAAGGTAAATGTATCAAAGACTTCAAAAGAAACAAAACAGTTTTATATTTAAAGGGATGTATCTACTTGGAAGAAGAGAATCTTAATCATATAAAGAAATTTTATAAATTGGAAGAATTAAACATTGCAAAGGATGATTTCACTGACACCAACAATATAACAGGAGAATTCTTCAAATATCTTTCACCTAATTCTAATATGAAAGAATTATATCTTAATTGTCGTGAGAATGTGAAAGATGGATTTCTTGGTTCTGCACTTAAAAATTTCACACAACTAAAATGTGCAGGCTTTGGTGGAACAGGAATAAATGGACAATGCACTAATTTTCTTTCAAATACTGTATCAGAATTATACCTTTGGGGTTGTGAATTGGATGAAAAATACCTTATTAAAAATTTTAAGAGGCTGATAGGATTACAGTTGTTAAATCTTGAGAATACAAACACAACTGGTGAATGTCTTCTATCTCTATTCAAATCCAAAAATCTAAAAGATTTGAACATAGGAAGATGTAATAGATTAAAAAAAAAGTACATTTGTATTGCATTTACAAAAATATTGAGAAATCTTGAGATAGTTACCTTGACAGATGATAAGAACTTCAATGCTGAGTGCTCCAGATGGATTACAAAATCTACAAAAATAAAACTTATAGACAGTTGTGGTAACAATAGAGGAGTTTTGCAGAGACAGCAGTATAATGTATTAGGAATGAATTTAGACGATGACGGTGAGATTATTTTTACTCCCGATATAATTATGGGATTACTTACCCAAAAAGAGTTAAATGTATTTTCAGAGGATTTAGAGGGAACAGGAATTGTAGAGTCTGATGGGTTTAAAAATTTCCAGAGACGTATATCACCTAAATAAATTGACTATTATTTACATATATAATTTAATATTTTATTAATTTGTTGACTATTTCTTTATCACATGCTTCATAATTGTAATTATTTTTAATTTCTTTTAACAATAAAATTCTTTTTCCCATATCAATATTTAACTCACGCATATGAACTACATAACCAGGATGCATTTGTAAAAATCCACTCATTAAGTAATCTAAGTCATATCCCCAATAATTTTCATTTATTTTGTAAATAGGTTTTATATAATTTTGTATAAAAATACATAATGCTATAAATAAATTTACATCAATTTTGGGATTTAATGATTTTACAACCATCTCTGTTGGTAAATTTCCTGCTCCTCTACCCATTCCAAACAATGTTGTATCTACTATTAAATTTATTTTATCACTATTCTTTTTGTTATTTTTATTATTTACATATTCAAAATTACTATAAGCATTTTGTTGGTTATTATGTAAATGAATACCTATATTGAATATTTGTTCATCATTGGAAAATTTATTTAATAAATTAAGTAGACCATTTTGTGTTAATGAGCCATATGAATCAACAATATACAGAAAATCTAAATTGTATTTATTTACTAAATAAAATAATTCTTCTAATTCTAAGTTATTATAAGTAGTTACAGCTGCAGCATTTATGGCAACATTATATCCCATATCTTGAATTTTCTTACATAATAATAAAGCCTCTCTCATATCTTTTTTCCAAAAACAAATTCTTACCAAATCTATTTTTAAATTTTGGTTTAATATGTCCATGTTGATGTTTCTGTAATCAGCCATAACAGCTATTTTAAATTTTTTATTTGTAAATTTTTCTATACATTCTTTTGTTAAATATTTATATTTGCCTACTTTGTTAGCAATACTATTTTTAGATTTTTTAATATCATTTATGTAACCAACTTCAACATAATCCATATTTAATTTGTCCATAATATCAATATATTCATCTATAAATTCATCACTAAATTTCCAATTATTTATGTAACCTCCATCTCTTATGGTGCAATCCAATATTTTTGATGTTTTTGTCTCTAATTTTGTCATGATATGTTTCTATATATTTTCTATATTGTCTACACAGAATATATTTTTTGTTTTTATTTCTTCTGTTTTTTCTTTAAACCCAGATAATAAATTCTTTAAATATAAATTTAATTTAAAAAATTTTATTGTTAATATATTATATATGGGCAAACAAAAGATTGTCAAAAAGTGCTTACTGATAGGCATCAATTACACAGGTACATCTAATCAACTTAGTGGGTGTATTAATGATTCAAATAATTTAAAAAAATTCCTCATTAAAAATAAATATATGAAAGAAAAAGATATTACTATGATGAATGATAATTGTAAAGATGGATTATATCCAAGTAAAGTAAATATTGAAAAACAACTTAATTTATTAATAGATTTTGCAAATAAAAACAAAGATGAAATTGTTAGATTCGTCGTTGCTTATTCAGGACATGGGAGCTATATGATAGACTACAATCATGACGAAGCAGATGGAAAGGATGAAGTGTTATGTCCCATAGATTGCTCAAAGGGGAGATATATAACAGATGACTATTTGAAGAAAAATTTCATAGATAAATTGCCGGCGAATGTGAAGCTAACGTTTATTTGTGACGCTTGTCACTCATCTAGCATTTTAGATATGGAATATACATTTAAAGATGATAAAATGTTAAAAAATTTAAATATTGCAATTGAATCAAAATGCGAGGCTGTTATACTTTCTGGTTGTTTAGATAGTCAAACCTCCGCTGATGCATATATTAAGAACAATACTACCGGCAAATGGGAATATGCTGGGGCTATGACTGCTTCGTTTTTGGCGATATATAAAGATGGTATATCATATAAAGATCTAATTAATGGTATGAGAGGATGGACAAAGAAAGGTGGGTATACACAAATACCACAATTATCTTCTGATGGTTATGTGGATGCTAAAACACAATTTTTATTGGGAACATATGATGACTAATCAATAATTTTATCATTCATTTTATCAATCATATTTTTTTAAAATTCAATTTTTATAAAAAAATTATATTTTAACATATTGTTACATTTCAAGAGCTTTAAGGCGTTCTTCAATCTAAGGTAAAGGGGGAATGATTATCGGTTCATCACCTAGAATCACTTTAATTGTCACTGTTGCGATATTGCTGTCAACTATTCCATCATTGACTTTAAATTTGAAGCTGTCATCTCCAGTGAAATTAAGATCGGGTGTGTAGGTGACGTCTCCAGTGTTAGCATTAAATCCACTGAGTGTTCCATCGCTAGGATCACTCACTATTGCAAAAGTCAACGGGTCATTATTAGCGTCGCTTCCTGTCAATATGATGGCCTTCGGAGTAATCTCCTGAGTGTTCACCATCTGGTCATCAGCCACAGGAGGAATGTTGGGAACAAAGATACCACATATTACGAAACAATAAACACTAATGAAATTTTCTCCAGAAGGGACAGGAAATGGAACGACCTGTAGTAAGATCTTGTTAGCAGAATTTTGAGTTCTAGGGGTGATTGTAGCACAACCACAATTATTAGCCACAATTTCATTCTGGTAACTGCTAACTTCTAGACAGACCATACCAGATGAACAATTATGATCAATTTCCCTATTGGAAAAGTCACTAGGAAGATCAATCTCTATAGGTTGTAATACTAAAGCAGAAACAGTTGTTATTGTTGTTATCTTACCCCAAATTTTAAAACAAGTATCATCAAATTGAAAACTAATATGATCCATAATGGGGACTGGCCCCGTCGGTGTGGGAATAAATGGTCCGGTATTACAAATACATATAGGCGAAGGTCCTATTGGTCCCGTTGGTCCAGTTACACCATCTGCTCCATCATTTCCGTTTTCTCCAATTGGTCCTATATCTCCCCTTGATCCTGTATCTCCCCTTGATCCTGTATCTCCCCTTGGTCCTATGGGACCTTTCATTCCTATTGGTCCAGTTGGTCCAGGTTCTCCATCTTCTCCATCTTTTCCTGGACATCCTTTTGGTCCTGGACATCCTCTTGGTCCTGGACACCCTTGACATCCTTGGCATTCTTGGTATTCTTGGTATCCTTTATATATTTGGTATTTTTGACATTCATGATATTCTTGACATTTTTCACATCCATGACATCTTTGACAGTCTTGACATATGTGACACCCTTTCTTTCTTTTTGTTTTTTTTTTTGATTCAATAATGCAATTATTATTACATGTCTGACAATCTGTATTTGTACAATGCGACATTATAAATATATATAATATATATTTATAATTTTATTTAATTATGTAATATATTTTGCATTTTATAGTAATATTTCTTTGTATATTTGTGGATTGTTATCTATTGTTAGGTATATATTAGACCATATATTTATTTTTATTATATTTTGTAATACATTCTATTTTCTTAACAACAACAACATTTTTGAGGAGGTTCTGGCTTGAAAATTATTGTGGTTGAATTTAAAGCAATACCTACACACAATCTAAGACAACAATAACAATTTTGATCAGGTTCAAATTTATCAGTTACAATATTATTAGTTGATAGGTCTAAATAATATCTGCACCCTGGTATTAATCCAGTATAACCAGTTACTTGTCCTCCTACGCCATGTTCAAAAGATACTAAATCGGTTATATTTCCATCCTCTAATAGTGCTACTGGAAAAAATTGAGTTAAATCTTTATATTTGGTAATAAATACATCACTTCCTCCAGCTGATGATAAAGTAGTCGTTCCAAATGTAGGTGTACCATTAAATAATCCAGTAATATATACATCTCCACACTGATTTGTTGTTATTCCTGCTCCGAGATCTCCAGAACTACCACCATCTTTCAGTGTCCATAAGAAATTACTATTGGTATCTAATTTGGTAATAAACACATCAGTTGATCCTGCTGATGTTAAGGTAGTTGTCCCAAATCCAGCTGTACTATCAAAAAATCCAGTTACATATACATTTCCACATCGATCCGTCGCTATTCCGTTTCCTTTATCACTGGCACTACCACCAGCTTGAACTACCCATAAGAAAATACCACAGCTATCTAATTTGGCAATAAATATATCATCTGATCCTACCGATGTTAAAGTAAATGCTCCAAATACAGCCGAACCATTAAAAAATCCAGTCACATATACATTCCCGCACTTATCTGTTGCTATTCCTAATCCTTCATTGTCTACTTCGTCAACACCAGCTTCACTTGCCCATACAAAATTACCATTGGTGGGATCCAATCTGGCAATAAATATATCAAAAAAATCTAGATCTGTGACGAAAGTAGCTACATTTGTGGCATTTGCAAATGTGATTGTACCCTTAAACGATCCAATAATATAAACATTGTCACAGCACTGATCTACTGCTAGTCCTAATCCTTTTGCTTGACTACCACCCGAACCAGCTTGAGATACCCATGACCAATTACCACAGATATCTAATTTAGCAATAAATACATCATTTGTTCCTGCTGCTGTTAATGTTAATGCATTTATTCCTCCAGTAAATGTAGCAGTAAGCTGAAAAAGTCCTGTAATGTATACATTCCCACACTTATCTGTTCCTAATCCGAATCCTTGATCAACCATATTACCACCAGCTCGACGTGCCCATCGGAAAGTACCATTGGTATCTAATTTGGTAACAAATATATCAAAACCCGCTGATGTTATAGTAATAGGTCCAAATGTAGCTGCTCCAGTACCCCCAAGAAATCCACCCACATATACATTACCAAACTTATCTGTTGCTATTGCGACCCCTTGATCGCCATTAACACCACCTGCTCTGACTGCCCATTTATAATTGCCATTAATATCTAATTTGGCAATAAATATATCAACTACATCTGATCCTGATGATGTTAAAGTAGTTGTTCCAAACACAGCTTCACCAGTAAAAAATCCAGTCACATATACATTTCCACATCGATCTGTTGCTACTCCTTTTCCTTCATCAGTGAAAGTACCACCACCTTGGGCCACCCATTCAAATTTATGGACAATTTTATCTGGTTGTGCATATAGTCCCTCATTCCCAAGACTATCTTTGTTAATCGAGAATATTTGTCCCCCAGTACCACCAGAATCCCGAAGTATTAATTGAGCACTAGTTGCTGATCCTTGTCCAGTAGGTCCTGTTGGTCCTGCCCCAGTTGGACCAATTAAACCTTGTGCACCCGTTGGTCCTATTGGTCCTTGTGGTCCTTGTGATCCTTGTGGACAGCATTTTTTAGGACGTTCTGGATTAAAAATTAGTGTGGTTTCATCTAAAGCAACACCAACACATAATCTAGGACAACAACAACAATTTTGGGTAAGATCAATTTTATCAGTTACAATATTTCCAATATTGTTAGGTGTTGTTCGATCTAAATAGTATCTACACCCCGGTATCAACCCGGTATAAACATTTACTTGTTCTCCTATACCGTGTTCAAATAATGGAGATTCGTTTTGAAGTTTAGTTTCTAATAGCGCTACTGGAAAAAATTGACTCAAATTTTGATATTTAGTAATAAATACATCAAGTGCTCCAAATGATGTCAAAGTAATTGTTCCAAATGTAGCTGTCCCTCCAAATCTCCCAGTAACATATAAATTTTTACACTGATCTATCGCTATTCCGAATCCTTGATCAAATAATCCAGTACCACCATCTTGCAATGCCCATAAGAAATTACCATTGGTATCTAATTTGGTAACAAATATATCACGTCCTCCTGCTGATGTTAAAGTAGTTGTTCCAAATGTAGCTGTTACCAGAAAAGATCCAGTCACATATGCATTACCACAACAATCTGTCGCTATTCCGAATCCTTCATTAAAACCACCACCACCAATTTGTTCCGCCCATAACCAATTACCATTATTATCTAGTTTGGCAATAAATGGATCAACAGTTGATAGACCTGATATTGTTGAAGTTAATAGAATAGTTTCGTCTCCCTGCACTGGTCCAAATAGAGCAAAACCAAGAAAGCTTCCCGTAACATATACATTTCCACACTTATCTATTGCTATTCCGAATCCTTTATTTGAATCGTCAATACCCAAAATTGTTATTATAGATACCCATAACCAATCACCACTAGTATTTAATTTGGCAACAAATGCATTTGGCTGTCCGTTAATTACTCCAGATGTTACAGTAATTGTTCCGAATGTAGCTGTATCCCTAAAAGATCCAGTAACATATACATTCCCGCACTGATCTACTGCTACTCCTTGTCCTTCGTCTCTTGAATTTCCACCAGCTTGAACAGCCCATATAAAAATACCATTAGTATCTAATTTGGTGATAAATATATCTTCTAGTCCTGCTGATGTTAAAGTAATTGTTCCAAATGTAGCTAATTCAAAAAAATGTCCAGTAACATATACATTTCCGCACCGATCTACTGCTATTCCGTTTCCTACATCTCCTTGACCGAAACCGGTACCACCAGCTTGAACTGCCCATAAAAACTTACCATTATTATCTAATTTGGCAACAAATACATCTTCTGATCCTGCTGATGTTAAAGTAATTGTTCCAAACGTAACTGTACCATCAAAAAATCCAGTAACATATACATTCCCGAACTGATCTATTGCTATTCCTTTTCCGCTTCCTGTACCTGGGGGTAAACCATTACCAGCTTGAGCTACCCATAAATAATTACCAGTGGTATCTAATTTGGCAACAAATATATCTCCATCCCCCAATGATGTTAAAGTAATTGTTCCAAATGTGGCTGTACCTTCAAAAATTCCAGTCACATATGCATTTCCGCATTGATCTACTGCTATTCCTAATCCATTTGTCTGAATATTACTCGAACCACCTTGCTCTACCCATTCCACCTTAGGGACAATTTTTTCTGGTTGTTTATATAATCCCTCATTCCCAAAACTATCTTTATTAATTGAGAATATTTGTCCTGTAGCACCAGTAGAATCCCTAAGTATTAATTGAGCAGTAGATACTTGTCCTGGTCCAGTTGGTCCTTGTTCACCTGTTGAGCCCTGTATTCCAGTTGCTCCTGTATCTCCCTTTATACCTGTTGCTCCAGTCGGTCCACCTGGTGGACCCTGTGGTCCAGTTTCTCCAACAGGACCTGATGGGCCTGTTGGTCCTGTAGCCCCTGTTGGTCCTATTGGTCCTGTTGGTCCAACAAGTCCCATTGGTCCTGTTGGCCCTGTTACTCCCATTGGACCAGTAACACCTTGCATTCCAGTTGCTCCTGTTGGTCCACCAGGTGTACCCTGTGGCCCTGTTTCTCCTACTTCTCCTGTAGCTCCCTTCATACCAGTTGCTCCTGTTGCTCCCTTCATACCAGTTGCTCCTGTTGCTCCTACTCCCGTAGCTCCTACTTCTCCTGTTGCTCCTGTTGCTCCCTTCATACCAGTTGCTCCTGTTGATCCCTTCATACCTGTTGGTCCTTGTTCTCCTGTAGCTCCCTTCATACCTGTTGCTCCTGTTGCTCCCTTCATACCAGTTGCTCCTGTTTCTCCCTTCATACCTGTTGGTCCTTGTTCTCCTGTTGCCCCCTTCATACCAGTTGCTCCTGTTACTCCCTTCATACCAGTTGCTCCTGTTGCTCCCTTTATACCTGTTGGTCCTTGTTCCCCTGTAGCTCCCTTCATACCAGTTGCTCCTTTCATACCCGTTGGTCCAGTAGGTCCACCTGGTGGACCCTTTGGACCAGTGTCTCCAGTGGGACCTTTTGCTCCTGTCATCCCAGTTGAACCATCTTCACCATCTGTTCCTGGGGCCCCTGTTGGTCCGGTTGGTCCGGTTGGTCCAATAAGTCCCATTGGTCCTGTTGGTCCTGTTACTCCCATTGGACCAGTAATACCTTGCATTCCAGTCGCACCTGTTGGCCCACCAGGTGTACCCTGTGGCCCTGTT
>SDBT01014359.1_pt1 | contig 12635 bp, 15 predicted proteins | sample 2277101 | NCBI WGS metagenome assembly SDBT01 (sample SAMN10404973, study PRJNA504765) | marine sediment metagenome | isolation source: marine sediment core GS10_PC15, 103 cmbsf | place: Arctic Ocean: Southern Knipovich Ridge | collected 2010 | reverse complement strand
GATGAGATATACGAGATTCCTTGGGAGAAGATTCGGCACCTGAAAAGAACTATTAAAATAGGAAAACGTTACAAGGAGTTCCGACTATGCGTAAAAGCAAATCCATCAAGCAACTGAAAGTGGCAGCAGCCAAAGCTTATAAGAGAGGTAAGAAGAAAGAAGCTTACGAGCTATGGGAAAAAGCTCGAATCGAACGGCTCTTCCAGCAGGACAAGATGTAAATGTGGTCTGGCATGAAAAAAAGTAGGACTCGTTGGCAGCGGGCGGTTAGAAACAACCGAGTCAGATTAAGAACGGAACGGACTTTGGTTAAGGACATTCGTCGCAAGAAAGCGAAGTCTGGTCATCAGTATGTTGATGGGTTGATTTCATCAGCGTATCGAAAACGATGGGACAAGTAAGGGGACGAGGCAGAGTTATGCCAGGCGCGGGTGCGTTCCCGCTTGCGAATTCCAACCTTGCAAGGTCACGTACCGAGGGTCAGAAATGCCCCCGAGAGAAAGTATCGGCTATGGGACGCCTGTCTCGTCCCACTATAGGTCATCCAGCGGCTCTGGACCTGGGTCTCCAAAGCCCGGAGAATCGGCTCGACCCCGATATGACCTGTCCGAGCGGAGAAGAGCAGCGGGTATTCCCGCCGCTTTGGAGGCTCTCCGCTCACCAACTGAAAGGATGCGGCCTATTCGCTTCTGCTTACATACTCTGCGGGTTCGAATCCCGTCATTGCCGCCAAAAGCGGTGATGTAGCCAAATGGTAAAGGCAACTGTCTTGAACACAGTGATTAAGGTCATAGCAGTCCAAACTTTCGCATCCTTTTATGGCGTAGTGCCCGAGTGGTCAAGGGGCGAGTCTGCAAAACTCGTATTCGTCGGTTCGAATCCGACCTACGCCTTATGAACTCTGAACAAATAGCTGACATGTTTAGCTTCGAGGTTTGCCCCAAATGCTTAGCGGTTCAGAGAACCGAAGTCCTGGTTTGCTCGAAGTGCAAACACGAGCAGGAAAGACGATACTACGCTCATTGTTCAGATTGCAATGAGATTATGCATATACTGCCAGAAATGTTGCCTTACTCTGGACTGATATGTCCTAATTGTGGCACATTTACTACTGTGAACGAAGAATCAGGAGATATTTTCGCTATCCCCGACGCAATTAAAAAGTGAATAGTTGGGCTATTGGAGGAGTCTGGAGTCCTCGCAACCCTGTCAAGGTTGAGATCACGGGTTCAAATCCCGTATAGCCCGTTGTTGGCTGGCAGAGTAGTCCGCCTGGTGCGTGAGATTTTCTGGTTACGGGAAAAGCTACCCAATTACGCATCGGAAAGGGTGACTGCTTAGCCGAATGTAGAACCTGGCATGGGCTTCTTTCCAAAGAAGTGGACCATAAAAAGACCAGTTGTCAGCCACTAAATTTGGGATCGTAGCATAATTGGTTAATGCACCGGCTTGTCAAGCCGAAGAGTGCGGGTTCGAGTCCCGTCGGTCCCGTTTTTGACGTTTATTCGACACTTTGGTACAATAAGGTATGGCTATCAAGGAAAAAGTAGAGCAATACTACTCATGCGACCTGTGCTTTCGTCAGGACGGTCCAGATCTCCCTGTCGATTGGCAGGAGTTACGTTTGTTGTGTCGCCCACCTAACGTAAAACCATGGAGAGATTTGCGGCACATATGCTCTGATTGCATGATAGCTATCCGTTCACAAGTTAAACTGGATAGCCCAGTATGACACCAATAATTATCGACCAAAAAATGTTTCGCAAAACAGCCGATGATATTATCCGTCGTGCAAAATTAAACGGACAACAAGTAATTGTTGTTGACGGCAAAGGGAAAACACGACTGGTCATCGGAACCATAAAAGGTCGTCAGGCACTCTATGATGTGGATGGGCCTGATCCCGATGCCATCGCAGATGAGGCCAGGTAGCCCAACGGCAGAGGCATACGGCTTAGACCCGTATTGTTGCAGGTTCGAATCCTGTCCTGGCTATACATCAATCACCATCAAGCCATCCGATGACATAACCTCTTCAGTGGATTTTGTTAGAGGAACTTCAGTTTCATATGCTCCCATGTCCCATGCCGATCCCTGTGGTCTGGATTTCCCATCTATGTCTAATTGGATAGACAGCCCATACAGAGCATTAAAAGTCGCATACACCGCAGATTCAATTCCTGTGCCAAAAGCAGGGCTTCCGTCTTGAAGGCGATAATTGTGGATTGCAGTATTCACAAACTCAGGATCGATATCTTCACAATCGGTTCCTGCTCCGGTTGCTGCAAAAAGAGCACTCACTGTGTTGTATTCTGTACTTTCCCAATCAACTCTCATGGTTCCGCTAGGTTCATGAAAAATGCAGTTAGTCATTGTTCGAGTACCAATCGGTGTTTCAAACTCGACATGGAATCCACCGTTAGCATCAGATATGATATTGTTCAATAAAATGTGGTTGGCTCTTTGCGTGTGAATGCCGCCAAGGGTGTTATAGATAGTGTTGTTGATTATGTAGGTATCGGGGTCGTTCGGCCTCGTATGGATACCTGGTCCACCTACATTGGTATGAATTAAATTACCAATCAGATAAACATCTTCACCACCTCCTACGTTACCAGATACACCATTTATTCCAACTACGTTGCTGTACGTATGGTTGAATAAATACCAAATTCTTTTTCCGTCATATTGCCATCCGAGTCCGGCTCCAGTCGATGATCCGCTAAGTGAATGAAAATACGTAATATTTTCTGAAAAAACTACATCGTCGGCAGTTTTACACCACAGTCCTGCTTGTTTATTTCGCCAAGATATATTTCTTCCAACATACACATGGTTAGGATGATTGGTGACATCAGTCCCTCCAATTTGCATGCCGTCACCACTATTTTTGAACATCTCGTTGTCTACAACCCAGATGTCGCTCATATGAAGTCCGATGGTAATCCCATGTTGATCTTGATCGACTTCGATCAAATAATCACCATTTTCACGTACAACACAATCATATACAACAGCATCAGTTCCTGCGGTTGCAGAAAAAGTCGTAATGGCTAATCCTCCTTGAGTTAAGTTCCCACTTATTTCAGAATGGCGAATAGCAACATGGTCAAACGGTCCCAGGAATAAAGGTTCTCCAGCAACGCCTGCGGATGGGTCACCATCATCGTCAGCAAAATGAAGGTGTTCTAAAATAATGTAACTGCCGAATATTTCCCAATCTCGGCCCACTTCTGGTCTATTGTCTCCGTCGGCTCCTCGAATAAAAACAGGTAGAGTGACAGTACCTGAACTATCAATTTTACCTGGACTTGAATGGCTGTTGTTATATCGACTATGCAATTCAACTACTACTCCCGCTGCCAAGTTATCGGGGATTGTTAATCGCGGCACAGCTTGAGTTCCAAATGTATTAGAAGTGTCTGTTGCATTTATATCATCGGCGTCTACATAATGCGTATACGGGCCATTACCAGCATCTTTATAAGATTCCGGGCCACTTCCAAAATCAAAAGTTGCACTCGAATACATCGTATGGGCTTCTTGTATTCCAAATGAAGGGCTAGGTATTCCGGCAGGAGCAACCCAAGTAGCTACTACTTGCAAAGTTACAGTCCCAGTATTGCTCGTATTAAATCCATTCGAGGATGTAAATGTGAAAGAATCTGTTCCTACAAAATTTGTATCCGGAACATATTCATATGACTGAGGGTGATTAGGTCTAAGCGTCAATGTCCCATTGGATGTACTAGAAACAATTGCAACGGTCATGTTAAGCTCGTTTATGAGTCCGTCTTGAACGAGTAACTTAACGAATTTGGATTGATTTTGCATCACATAATAAGTCGGACTAAAGGCATGAGGAATGCTGTCTGACCCAATGATGGGTGCATAACCATCTACTATTATAGAACCTAGAGCAGGGGCTACTTTTAAGGCGACCCCTGATAAAGTAGGGACAAGTCCTACGAATGTTATCGATCCTGCTGGAGGATCAACTCGCACAAGATTGTTTTCATCTATCCCGATATCCCATGTTCCGCTACGAGTTTCGCCGTCAATATCTAGTGTAAAGGGAAAATCTGCATCGCTGGTTAGGTCGATTCCCTGGTTTTTAGCAGACGTGTCGTTGGGGTCGATGTGAAAATCGCCACCATCTTCATCTACAAATGTAATTGTTTGCAGCACGCGGTCGTTTGAATTGCCGCCACCTGTGACCGTGTAGCCTATCGAACTTGCATCTGTCGAGTTATAATTAGTTCCAACTGCAAACGTGCCAGATATATCTTGTGTAAGTGATGCAGAGAAAAGGCAGTTTTTGGCAACAATGTTGCCCGACGTGTCGCTAGTAATACCTTGATCACAGTTATGGAATGTACAATTCGAAATGTGCAATTTAGGGGCAGTCCCAAGGTGTTCAACTCCCGTTCCTGCTACTGAGCCCACTTGGAGATCATAGAATAGGCAGTTACGAATCGTACATTCAATATCAACGTCGAGGAAATTGACCATCACGCCATTCATATGAGTATTATTTGCTGAACCAACTATGTCATGAGTTACAATACACTGGTCTATCCTAATGGAACCACCTGTTGATGGTGAAGGTCCGTTGATACGGAACATCTCAGTTTGATTGAAACTTCCGCTATTTAAGCCAATACCTTGAATGTACTCGAACCGGAGAAATTCCTCTTGGACTCTGATTATCGACGCATTGTTGGTGGAAAACGATGGTTTGAGATGATACTTATTTGTGTCTAGTGCACCAGCATGGCGTTCGCCCACCGGGGCAATAACTCTGATGAATCGTGTTGCGTCCGTGGACCATCCATCGAATACCACGGCGGTCGTATCTGGAGCGGCACTAGCATAACATTCGATATTTAGCTGTACGTCGGCGGATATTAGATTAGTTTGTTCACCAGCTTCAGCAGCATTCAGAGAGGTATAGTCACCCCCTGAACTCTCAACTGTTACGGTTGTTACGGTTGGCATTTAGATCGTTTCCATCGTGGCTTTGTTTTGGATAAAACTTTTCACAGTTGCCCAGTCCGTCGTGTACGTGCCAGTTTGATTCAACTGTACTCGTACTGCGGATGGCAGCGAATCAACAAGCAACCTCGTACAACGTCGGCGGATCGGAAGTCCGTTACCATCTATCTCTGGATCAAGAAGAGAGATACCCCAGCGACTGGATAAAGCCTGTTCGATATCCTCAACTGTTGCGTCGGTTATTTTGACGATGACGAATTTTCCGCCCTGTGCTGGCGGCAAGGATTCTTTGTTACCCCATGTACAGTTATTCTCTTTGATGACAATGACATCGCCACGTTTATAGGTGCCGCGAGCATCTTTGTCGGGATCAGCGTGGATCGCATCAACAGCTTTGAAAAGTATTTCAGCCACCTAAAGCTCCTTCTAAGACACCGTTATAGTGAAAACCCCTGAAGCGTTCCATTGAATGATAAAGTCACCACCACTTAACAAAGCAGAATCCAAATCTATGTAACACAGAGGTATGTTGGTCGCATCATCGTCCTCATCTGACCCGATTACCGAAAACAGAAGAGCAAGGCGTAATGTCTCAGTCGTACCCAAAGCAGAAAAGGTTACATCAGACAAATTGAACGTTATGACATTAGATGATCTTGTAATCGCATCTGCGGATGCAACGGTAACTCGATCATAGTTAGCTAGAGCCGTGGCTTCCGTTTCCCCTGAAAGAACATCAGATACTGTGGTATCATCATGATTGATAGCTGAGTTCGCCGTAGTAGTGAGCAACACTCCAAAAAAGGCATCACTTCCACGTTCTAGGTCTAAATTCCCCTCAGTCATATCTTGGACTGCACTAGCATAAGGAGTCAGTGTTACTGCCATTTTAAGTCCTCCTGTTTGTATTTGCTGGATTTTATCTAATAATCCTGTATAATATCAGGCTTCTCAATCTATCCGAGCATGACGATGAAAGCCAAACACGCTATCAAACGGCTGTATGCCCTTTATAAGAACGGCAACGAAGATGCCGAGCTTCAAATCAAAGTAAAGGACGACGGCCTCATAGGAGAGATTTGTCTCCCTATAAATCTCTCCGATATCAAAATTGAAACCACTGATGATGGCGAGATGGTTATTATTATCGACCTCTCGTAAATTTTCTCCTGGTTTCACACTTCGCATTGTATAATTCATACATGAGCACTGGTATCAAAGATTCCATTACTGAACAAATATTAGAAGACATCCAAAAACGATGGAATGAAAGAAACCTCAGAATATACCGAGGAGAACAAAATGGTGTTAGCAGAGTTGGTGTGGAATCTGTTTCTCGTAGCAAGCCCAATATTCTGGTCCTATCTGTTTGCCTTCCGACAAATATTCTCTGATCTGTTTGGAGTGTAAACCTTGGCGACTCATAGCACTGTGAGTCGCCATTTTTCTTGAAAGATCTGTTCTGAATGCGGTCAATCTTCAGATATCCCGAAAGGAAAGTCGTAGAAAAACATGTATATACCGATAGGAGTGTGTGCATGATAGAGATAAAATGGGACGGTAAGCAATGTGGAGTGTATTGTATCAGAAACACGGTCAGCGACAAGAGATACATTGGCAGTTCTGTTAATTGTTATCATCGAATTAAAAGCCAACATTTGGCGAGACTCAGAAGCGGGTGTCACACGAACCCTCATCTTCAGTCATCGTTCAAAAAGTACGGAGAAAAGGCATTCGAATACTTTATCATTGAATTGTGCGAAAAAAAAGATATGCTCTCAAGAGAACAGTATCATATCGATGATCTAAAATGCCTGGATCGTCGCTTTGGTTTTAACGCAAATCAAAATACAACAAAGCCTGTACTGACATCTGAGCAATGCGAGAAAATACGACTGTCTAAATTGGGTCGAGCCAGAACATCTAAACACCATGTAGGAGTTCATAAATCCGGGAAAAACTGGATGGCGAGCATCGGACTGTATGGGCAAGAATTGTATCTGGGCAGCTTCTCGACTCCTAAGAAAGCCAAAGATGCATATCTGTCTGCTTTACAACAAGTTAGGCTCGGGAAAACACCATCGATGGGCTCCGAGAGAGTATCCAACAAAAAACCTGTTTTACAAACAAAAGGTGACATCACGATAAGACATGAATCCGTCAGAAAAGCCAGTAGCTCGATATTCGCGTTCTCTTCTATTCTTGAGTGTTGTCATGGCAAACGCAAAGATTACAAAGGCTTCGTTTGGAGCTTTGCATGAGGAGCATTCTGCGATATCCCGGCGGTAAAACAAAAGCGAGAGTTCGCAAGTTGATACTTGACCATGCCCCGAATGGCTATCGAGAATACAGAGAACCCTTCGTTGGTGGAGGTGGTATCTTCTTTTCTGTTTCATCAGAACATCCTCGTTGGATTAACGATATTAACAACGGGCTTATCGAAGTGTATTTGGCGTTGAGAGACAGGCCGGAAGAGTTTGTTAAACACTGCAAAGCCGTGAAGCCTGCTAGGGCTGATGAGCCGCTGGTTTATCCCACCCCTGGAAGCTCTGGCAAAAAATACAACAAACGTTTGAAAGAACAATTTGATGCCGTCAAGCTTAATAACGATGGCGATCAGGCATTCCGTTACTTCTTTGTCAATCGCACCGTTTGGTCAGGGAGAGTTGATTACGAACGAAAATCTCGATTGTATTTCTCCAATCCAGAGGGATGGGACATTGTAGCAACTCGACGACTTGATGATGCTGCTGAACATGTAAAAGGCACTAAGATTACTTGTGGCGACTACGAGGAATTGCTCTCAAAACCTGGGGATGCAGTTTGGATTTATTGTGACCCTCCGTATATGAGAGAAACGACTCTATCGGTTAATGACAAGCTGTATGCTTATAGTTTTGAGCTAGATGATCACGAACGATTTGCAAGGTTGGCTCGTGAATGCAAACATAAGCTTTGCATTAGCTACGATGATCATCCTTATGTCCGAAGTTTGTTCAAAGGTTTTACAATCATTCCTCAGCAATGGATTTATTGCGGGACATCGAACAGCAAAAAGGCAGTTGGCAAAGAGTTGTTGATACTTAACTATCCCAACCCTGGCCGAGTTATTAAAAGCAGACGTAAGAAAATAGGCCAGTATAAGGATTGACACTTCATCATGAATGTTGGTATAATTGATAGCCTGGGTTTCCGGCTCGTCGCTGCATTTAGGAGTTCGACTTAATGCAGAGGAAAGTCGGGACTGCACCGCTTAAGGTGGGAGACGCAAGTCGCCTGTACCACCGAGGCAGCAACACAAATTGTCCTATGGTGGTGAGCGGACCTATGATGGACTGGTTGTGGCACCCCGCAAGGGGCTCGGCCTTTAAGGTCGTGAGATAAATGACGAGCCAAGACAGAATCCCGCTTATAGGGAACCCAGGATTTTACTGGGGAGAGAAGCCGTGACAGAATGGACACTTTATACTGATGGAGCTTGTCAGCCCAATCCTGGTGCAGGTGGTTGGGCGTTTGTTTTGAAGAATGGCACAACAGAAGCTGTCCGTCGTGGCATGGTGCCTCGCACTACGAACAATCGCATGGAAATGCAAGCAGTCATCGAAGGTTTGCGGTATTTCTTGCTTGAAGTTGGTACGGATGGCAATAAGCTTAAGCTTATATCAGACAGCAAATATCTGATTCAAGGGATCACTGAATGGTGCGAAAAGTGGGCCAATAATGGCTGGCTTAAGCGTGACGAGAACCCCGTATTGAATCAGAGTTTCTGGAGAGAGCTATTGATGCTGAAGGCTGCAATCGATTTAGAATGCGTCCACGTCAAAGGTCACTCGGGAAATGAAATGAACGATAGAGTTGATACATTGGCAGTGGAAGCAGCCTTCAAGGCAAAGATACTTTACGGAGACAGTAAATGAAGATGAAGTATTACACGTCGGGCAATGGTAATCGCTGGGTTGTAGATCTTTGGACAGGCCCAGGTCGTTTCGAAAAACAAAAAGAATTCCGTGTGAAGTCTGTCAAACCCAGCCAGAGACAAAAAGAATATACGGAGTGCAAAACTAAGGCCATTCGATACATGAAGAAACTCATGATAGCCAACGATATCGAGGCCGTTGGTGGGCAGTACGACTAATGGCGAAACAAGACTACTACGAAGTTCTAGGCGTCAGCCAAGAAGCATCTCAGGAGGAAATCAAAAAGGCGTACAGAAAAGCTGCCCTCGAACATCATCCTGACAGGAATAAAGACGACCCCAAAGCGGAAGGTAAATTCAAAGAAGCAGCGGAAGCTTATGAAGTGCTTTCTGACAGCGATAAACGAACACAATATGACCAGTTTGGTCACAATATTCCACAGGGTTCGTTTCCGAACAATGTCCATCACGATCCATTCGATATTTTCAATTCTATTTTCGGAAGCAGCTTCGGCAGGGCTCGTCGATCAGGCGGCGAAACACATGCTCGCATTCGTTTAACACTTGAAGAAGCTGCTAGAGGCGTAGAGAAGCAATTCTCGATTACTCAAATAGATATATGCTCACGATGTCACGGGAAGGGCGGCAGTGGACCTCCGTGCAATGGATGCGGTGGATATGGTCAGGTCGCCCGTCAGAGTGGACCTTTTGTTACGTCAGTGGGCACTTGTCCTCGCTGCCAAGGTTCAGGTCTTCGAATTGATAAACCTTGCAATGTGTGTGCTCGAAAGGGCAAAATCGAAAATAACAAAACAGTCAGCATTAAAATTCCTGAAGGTATCAACGACGGGGAAGTAATGAGAGTTCGGGGAGAAGGAAACATATCAACGGTTTCCGTTCCACGAGGACATCTTTTCTGCCATATTGAGGTCACTCCTCACGATGTCTTCGAAAGACAAGGCCCCAATCTTTATATGCACAAAACTATTTCATTTGCAGATGCAGTAACAGGGGTTTCTGTAAGTGTACCAACCATCGAAGGTAAAGAGATAACGCTGAAAGTTCCTTCTGGAACTCAGTTTGGTCAGATGTTGCGGCTGGCTAAAAAAGGAATCGCGGGAGCGGTACGTCACTCACCGGGCTCGCCTGCGAAAACCCGTAAGAAGGGTGATATGTTTGTTCAAATAAGAATAGATGTCCCCAAAAATGTATCTGATAAGGCTGTAAATGTTCTTCGAGAATTTGAAGATATCGTAGCAGGAAAGGTAAATTCTGCTGCGTATAATGATGAATCGGAGGAGTAGTACGCAAGCAATGTTAGAACAAGAAGATCCCGATACTGACCCTGACGGTTGGTTATCGTTCTGGCAAAAACTCTTACTGACATCGGTCTTGGATGACTGCTGGAGGTTACCTGTAAATGGATTACTTGAGCACAGGTTTGATCGCATTTCTCGGCATTGCCCTTTGGGATACCGTGAGAATGTTCGCTCAGACTTGGTGGCTCAAACGAAGTCTTAAACCATCAAATAGCTGCTGTTGTTGTAAATACTGTCCTCGATGTGGTGACAATCTACAGGATGGAAATGCAAAAAACCCTTGTGATGATTAAACCCGATTGCGTTCAGCGCCACATGGTTGGTTCTGTCGTTCTGGCTATCGAATCTACCGGTCTCGAAATTTCTCAACTCCGCATGAAGACATTAAGCCGACAAGAGGCTTGCTCTTTATATGCCGAACACAAAGGAAAATGGCATTTTGAGCGTAACATTCGTCATGTCACAAGCGGTCCTGCTGTCGTAATAGAAGTCGAAGGAGACGGAGCGATTCGCCGTTGTCGTGAGATTGTTGAAACTTTCCGTCGCTGCAACAAAGCTCTTATTGAATTACCCTGTAACCTTGTTCACTCCACTGTCGAGCCAGAAAAAGTAGATGAAGAATTATCAGCCGTAGGATTTGATCATCACGCCGCAATGGTGTAACATTCCAATGATGAATACTTCAATCCCCATAAAAGGAGGTTCGCATGTGATATAGATAAAGGAGATATGACATGCGTAACCATCGTTCAAACAAGGTCCGCGAGTACCGTAAGTCACTTCGCGGAGCCAAAGGCACCATCAGTCTATGGAAACTGTTCTACGAACTTCACCCCGAGTACGACCGGCCCCATCGCTGGTGGCCTGAGTGGACTACCTGGTGGGACTACGTTGAGGAAATCCGAATTGACTGGTTCAGTCAGTTAGCTCAAACTCCCGCAGGGGATTACAGCGGATGCGGTAACGCTCCTGCTCATTTCCGTCGTGACCTGAACCGCATGCAACGCAGCAGAGAAAAACAAGCCCTCCGTAACGCCATATCCAACGACGCTGATTGGGAAGATTTCACCATGCCTCGCCATCGCCGCGACGCTGATTGGCTTTGGTGGTGAGTGTATAATGACATAGATTTGAACATGAGGTAGCTATGTCTGAAAATGAATTCTTCATAGATGGCATTTGGCTTCGAGATACCGTCCAGTTCCAAAAATGCCAATGGGCAAATGAGCCCAAGGACGACTTTGGAATTATCATAGGTGTCGATAAGAACCAAGAATGGATGCTGGAATGGTGGTGGGAGAATTACTTTCGTCATAATGATTACCCTGTGTTATTTGCTGACTTCGGAATGAGCCCGAGAGGTTTAGAATTTTGTAGGTCCAAAGGGGAAATTAGTAAACGAGTTGAACTAGATGATACTCCATGGTTCAAAAAAGCATTCGGATGTTTGCAGTCCACTTTCAAAAAATCCCTTTGGCTCGACACTGACTGCGAAGTAAGAGGTAGTCTTAAGCCTTTGTTTGATCTTCCTGCTGGTCATGAATTCTCAGCGACCATTGATAGAGGCACTCCCCAAAAATGGTACGATGCTTTGCCGAAAGATATGGTTGTCTTTAACAGCGGCACGCTGGTTTTTAGTCACGGAGAACCTGTGATTCAAAAATGGGCTTTGATGACGTTACTGATGCTCACCCTTGAGCCAGCTAAGGGCAAACTCAAAATTCCAACAGGTGACCAGGAAATTTTTGGTCTTGCTGTCCGTCACTATGCTCCCGAACGAATGAAACCCATTCCGATTGAGATGGTTAGATTACGTATAGAACCTGATAGAGTGGAATACGGTGAATGTATTGTAAAACACTGGACGGGTGCTCACGGCAAAAAAAGGATCAAAGAAATGACACCCAGGTATACATTCCAACGTAAACACTTTATCTCAGAGCTTGTAAACGCCTTTGGCTGGGAAAATGGAGCAGAACTTGGGATAAGAGAAGGAAGGACTTACCTACATATCCTAAAAGCCTGTCCACGACTAAACCTAATTGGAATTGACTTTTGGGCACCTCAGCCGGATAATAAAGGCCCTGAACAATGGACCCCAGGTGAAGCGGGATTCTCTTACAATCACGATGAATATGAGAAAAAGGTTCGTGAAGCGGCTAAACCATTTGGTGATAGAGCTATTATCCATAAGGGGCTTACCAACGAGTTGGTTTCGAAATTTAAGAACGAATCTCTGGACTTTGTGTTTATAGACGCAGACCATTCTGAAGAAGGAGTCCGTTGTGATATCAAAGACTGGTCCCCGAAAGTAAAGCCAAATGGCTGGATAATGGGTGATGATATTAACTGGCCCAGCGTAAAAAGAGTTGTCGAAAAAGAACTACCTGGATATCACGCAGGCC